>Ga0105348_1000570_pt1 | contig 27723 bp, 25 predicted proteins | sample EN8Hudsemesocosm_2_FD_83504 | JGI IMG/M metagenome (GOLD analysis project Ga0105348, IMG submission 83504) | Methane-oxidizing microbial communities from mesocosms in the Hudson Canyon - EN8C Hudson Canyon | ecosystem: Environmental > Aquatic > Marine > Cold seeps | place: Hudson Canyon... | reverse complement strand
TCCGCTCGACTTGCATGTGTTAAGCCTGCCGCCAGCGTTCAATCTGAGCCATGATCAAACTCTTCAATTAAAAATCGTTTGTGCGAGATAAACTCGCTGCTCAATGAATTCTGTCGTGATACCTACGCTCTTAATTAAAAGGTAATAGATATCGCATTACATATATAAGTATATATTTATCTGTGTGACATCATCATTAAGCGTTTTACTTGTTCTTCTCTCGAAAGAGTCGAACTATGTAAAACAACAGTAATGTGAGTGCCCACACAAATTGCATGATAACTAATTTTTAAAGAATCTTAAGTCGAAAGACTTAAGGAGCAAATAATCTCATTCGTTATTCGCTGTCTTCAAGGCTGTGCCCCGAAGCGAGATGCGCATGATACGCCTCTCAGTTTTGATGTCAACGTTTTTTTTAAATGTTTTTCAAATTAATTTGAAAGGCTTTTAAAAGTAACCGTTAAGTTTGCTGATTTACCATAATAGTAAGTAGATAACTTATCAAAACAGCTCTTTGGGTTATCCCTTGGAACTGGTGGCGCATTTTAGACAGTTTTACTGTCAGGTCAACCTTTTTTTGTGATATTTATAATCTAATTTTAGTTTGCACAACTTTCATACAAGCTATATAAACTGTTCCTTATTCATCAACCATCACTTAATTATAGTTCTTATATTTGATTCAATGATTTAGCGTGCACAATACCTTTTATGTTACCTTACAGTACTCTAAAGTGGTTTTATTAATCAGCTATGTTACTTTTATACTCACTATCTATTTAATTACTCAGCAAGGTGCCTTATGAGCATAAAAAACATCCGCCCTTATCGTGGAACTTATCCAATTATTGGTGAAAATACATATATAGATAACTCTGCTATTTTAGTCGGAGATATTACATTGGCTAACGATGTAAGTATTTGGCCACTTGTAGCAGCTCGTGGAGACGTCAATTCAATTTCGATTGGTTCTCGCACTAACGTTCAGGATGGGACCGTGTTACATGTCACTCGAAAAAGTGCTGCTAATCCTGACGGAAATCCGCTAATAATTGGGGAAGATGTAACCGTCGGTCACAAGTGTATGCTTCATGGCTGTCAATTAGGCAGTCGAATCTTAGTTGGTATGGGCGCTATTATAATGGATGGCGTCATCGTAGAAGATGATGTGTTTATCGGTGCAGGTAGTTTAGTGCCTCCTAATAAGACACTAACAAGTGGCTACCTTTATGTTGGGAATCCAGTTAAGCAAGCTCGCCCTTTAAAAGAGAGCGAAACGGCTTTCCTTAAACAATCTGCGCTTAATTACCTTGAACTCAAAGATGAGTATCTGGCTGAATAAAGTTTTATCGCATTTGTATGTGAATATTATCGCCCTCTGGTTCGTTCTTCTCGAGCCAGAGTTCAACGATTTCTTCTAAATCAAATCTTGTACAAGTATCAATTTCTTCAAGCCTTTTTAACTGTAAAGAATGAAAAAATACTGTAATCCTTTGTCCTGAAAGCATCGCAGTAATTCGCCATGCATCTTCTGCAGGGTCAAATACTAAGTCATCATTAAATAACAGGCTTTGATTCATTAATTTTATTCCTCATTTAATGCAGTTCTAATTTTCTCTATAACTGGTTGCACTCTAGGGCTAACTCCCCGCCATATGGCAAAGCTTACTGCAGCCTGACCTACTAACATACCTAAACCATCTAATAGGTGCTGCGCACCATGCTCATTTGCCCATAGTAAAAAAGGTGTTCGATTTTTTCCATAAACCATATCATAGCAAACAACTTCACTATCGATGATAGATGGAGGGATAGGTGGTAAGTCACCAGCCAAACTGGCGGAAGTAGCATTTATAATAATGTCAAAATTCAGATTGGCTAAATCATGATAAGTGGAAGCTGAAATTCGTTCATCTGAAAACTGCTGACACATTATCTCTGCTTTACTTAAGGTTCTGTTGGCTATAACAATGGATTGTGGGTTTTGAGCGAGCAAAGGTAGTAATACTCCACGAGCGGCCCCTCCGGCACCTAACAATAAAACTCTACTTTGCTTTAGTGCCACTTTATTTGTCAGTAAATCCTGAACTAAACCTTCACCATCGGTATTGTCTCCATAAATTTTACCTTCTTTAAAGGTAAGTGTATTAACAGCACCAGCTAAAGATGCTCGTTCTGTTAACACATCCGCAATTTCAAGGGCTTTTTCCTTAAAGGGTACTGTTATATTAGCTCCCTTCCCACCTTCTTCCACAAAAGTGTTAACTGCGTTGCTAAATCCATCGAGAGCAACTAACTTTTGTTGGTAGTTGATCAATTGTTGGCTTTCAGTTGCAAAAGTATGGTGAATATCAGGTGAACGCGAGTGTTCTATGGGATTACCCATTACACAATATAGATCAGGGGTTAATTGAGACATAATTAATTGAGTAAATAAACAGATGCTACAGATTAACTGAAGCACTATTTAATGAAAACAAAAAAGCAGTAACTCTTTTGAATAAGTTACTGCTTTTTGTTTTGAAACTTAATACTTTTAGAATTTGTAGCCTAGCATTACAGAATAAACCATAGGATCCACATCAACGCTTGCGCTACCAATACGATCACCAGCAACATCAAAGCTAACATCTGTTGCGATATCAATATATCTTGCAGATACATTAACAGACCAATTCTTATCAATTTGATAATCTGCCCCTACTTGTACAGAATAACCAAAAGAGCCATCTAGTTCTAAATTAGTTAACCCTAACTCTGTCGGAGCCGATTCAAACTCTTCATTGAAAAAGATTGTGTAATTTAAACCTGCACCTACATATGGTTTCAGTGCCGTACCGGTATCAAAATAATAAAGCGCACTTAGCGTTGGTGGTAAGTGGGTAACTTCTGCTAATTTTGCTCCATCAACACCTAATGTTCCTTTTGGGTCATGTATGGTTACATCATGAGTAAAGGGTGTTGCTACAAGCAATTCAACAGCCCAGTTGCTATCAAAGAAGTAGACAAAATTAAGACCTAATTGCGTATTATCACCTACAGAAAGAGACATGCCATTATCTGAACTTCCCCCCAATAAAATATCTGATTTACCGCTGTCAGGGGTAACCATACTTAATCCACCTCTAACTAAAATATCGCCAGCTTGATTAGCTAAAGCCGTCGTTGAGATAGTAGAAAGTAATGCAATTGTTAGTAATGATTTTTTCATAGTTTTTATCCTTAAATTAATTGTGGATATAATAATCATACCCTAGGGATAAAAATTGATTTAGCGCAAAGTTAACTAGCTGAGTAAATACTTTAAATGTCCTGTTTGATTTAGATCAAACTTTCTAAGTGATATTCACAACCCACTTACAATCAATTGAAAAATAAGTGATAAATATCACACACCTTTAGCTTCTAATGACCTCTCCGGTCAATGCGTTAATAATTTGCGAAGGGTTTTGATGGCCTAAGGTGACACCTTTTACAATAAAGTCGATATCGACAACTAAGTTGGGATCTAATGTTTGCCAAGTTGTTGCTGGTTCAAGACCTGATAAATTAGCACTTGTAGATACTATTGGCTTATTGGTTTGCTGGCATAAAGCAACCACATCTGGTTGACTGGTTATTCTTACAGCAATGGTATCAAACTTGCCTGATAATAATGGTGAGAGTTTATTGCTTTTAGGAACCAACTGAGTAATACCATCAGGCCAACGTGACAGTATCGTAACTAACTTTTCCTTTGGTATTTTATTTTGGTCAATATAAGGAAGTAACTGTTCAAAATCTGAGGCTAATAAAATTAAACCCTTTTCTTGTGGCCGCTGCTTTAATGCTAACAATTTTAATAATGCATCTTCATTGTCAGGATCACAACCAACCCCAAAAACAGCTTCTGTTGGATAGGCAATAACGCCGCCATTATTATATGCCTCAACTGCTTTAGTATTATTCACAAATTTTCCTCATTCTCAGCCTAAATCGAGGCAATTTTAGCAAACACTATTCAATAACACCTAGCTTATGAGTAATTAATTTATCGAACATCGAGTTGCGCATTCCGTATTACGGTAAAGAAGGTTATAATTGCGGCTTTATTTATTCACTTTCTTCATGCATGAAGAACAACTTATTCTTTTAAAGGGTATTACTCATGACAGTCGGTATCATCATGGGGTCAAAATCTGATTGGCCAACAATGCAACATACAGCAGAAATGCTTGATTTATTAGGTGTAAAGTACGAAACCAAAGTAGTTTCTGCTCATCGTACTCCTCACCTACTTGCCGATTACGCCGAAAGCGCTAAAGATCGCGGTATAAAAGTCATTGTAGCCGGTGCTGGTGGTGCTGCACATCTTCCTGGTATGGCTGCTGCTTACACGGCACTTCCTGTTTTAGGTGTTCCTGTACAGTCTAAAGTTCTGAGTGGTAAAGACTCTTTATTATCAATTGTGCAAATGCCTAAAGGTATTGCTGTTGGTACCTTAGCAATAGGTACTGCTGGGGCCGCTAATGCTGGCTTACTTGCTGCGCAAATTATTGGTACTCACGATAAAGAAATCCAACAAAACATTGAAGCGTTTCGTCAAAAGCAAACCGAAACTATTTTAGCAAACCCAAACCCAGCAGAATAAGCACCGAATTATGAAAAAAGTTCTCGTACTTGGCGCAGGTCAATTAGCCCGAATGATGCAATTAGCGGGTACACCGTTAAATCTAGATATTAAAGCATTTGATGTTAGAAGTAATAAGGTTGTACTCCCTATTGCTCCCCATCATGCTTATGGTGATTTAGCTGAAGGAATTGCTAATGCTGATGTAATTACTGCTGAGTTTGAACATGTTGCGCATGATGTTTTAGCTGAGTGTGAGCGCTCAGGGAAACTTTACCCTACGAGTGAGTCAATCAAAATTGGTGGTGATAGACGATTAGAAAAATCACTGCTTGAATCTTGTAATGCTGCCAATGCTAAACATCACTTCGTCAATACTAAAGAAGATTTTGATGCTGCTATTAGTAAGTTATCTTTGCCACTCATTTTCAAAAGTGCTCTAGAGGGATATGACGGTAAAGGTCAATGGCGCTTAAAGTCGATGGATCAGGCAGAACAAGTTTGGCTTGAAATGGCAGAGTTTATCTCAGCTTCAACGACTCAAGTAAAGCAAGGCATTGTTGCAGAGCAAATGGTGCCATTTGATCGTGAAGTCTCTTTGGTCGGTGTTCGTCGTGTTAATGGTGATGTTGCTGTATACCCACTGACAGAAAACCACCATACCAATGGAATTCTAAGTGTCTCACTTGCAGCCCCTGTAGATTCAAAATTGCAAGAACAAGCAGGCAAAGTATTTAAAGCACTCACTAATAAGTTGAACTATGTAGGTGTGATGGCTATAGAGTTCTTCCAAGTTGGCGATGAACTTTTAGTCAATGAAATAGCGCCTCGAGTTCATAACTCTGGTCACTGGACTCAACAAGGTGCTGATACTTGCCAGTTTGAAAACCATCTTCGAGCTATTTGTGATTTACCGCTTGGTAGTACTGCATTAGTAAGACCTACCGCTATGATCAATATTATTGGTGAAGATACTATTCCTGATAATGTTATTGCCATTCCAAGTGTTTCTTTACACTGGTACAACAAAAGCAAACGTGCCGGGCGTAAAATGGGACATATCAATGTCAGCGGTGATACAGAACAGCAATTAGCCGAACGTTTATTAGCGTTATCTGTTTACCTTGATGAAAAAGCATTTCCAGATCTAGCCGAATTTGCTACACAGTACTTTGCTAAACATGATGTTTAATTAATTGTTTACAAGTTCGCGAATAAAAAAGACGCTTTACGCGTCTTTTTTTTGAGGTTTATTTGAAGGTTAATTCAAAGACCTAGTCTTTTAAGGTCTGCATATGAGAACATTTTTTGTCTGCACACTGATACTTTTCGCCTGCTGCCATGTTTCTCTTCAATAGTAACGGAAATTGACATTGCTCACACTCACCACTAACTGGTTCATGGTTTACCACAAACTTACACTTTGGATACGCGTCACATGAGTAGAATTTTTTGCCAAAACGACTGGTTTTTTCTTGCAGCAAGCCGGTTTTACAACTTGGACAGCTAACTTCTGACAGCATTTCTTGTTCTTCATGCTCTATATGATGACATTGAGGAAAGTTGCTACAGCCAATAAACATTCCATAACGCCCTTGCTTTACCGCCAGCTCATGTCCACATAATGGGCATTCGCTACCAGGTAGAACCTTATCTTCAACACGCTCATGTTCGACCACAGGACGAGTGTATTGGCAATTAGGATAATTTACACAACCAAGAAAAGCACCTGACTTACCATGCTTAATAGTAAGTTCTGAACCACATTCAGGGCACACTTGATACTCTTTCTCTAAAGCATGTTCATGATGAGTAAATAGAGGTTTATCAGATTCAGACATTTGGAAGTTTGCATATATATAAACAAGTATGTGGCTATTATGCCACAAAACTTGCCTAAACAATATGCTCAGCCATATAGGTTAGATATAAGCTGCTGAGGGGTACTGCATTAATAGCAGAATTTAGTGGAGCGGACCTTCTTGCTCTTCAAAAATTAAATCTTCTAGCTGAGAGTATGCAGACTCTTTACCCGGCACATTAAAGAGTACCATTAAGATCACCCATTTAAGGTCATCCATGGAAAAGTACTTAGTGTCTAACTCCATAACTCTATCAATGACCATTTCACGTGTAGTAAAATCCAGCACGTTTACTTGCTCAAGAAACAGAATGAAGCCCCTACTTTGCGTATCAAGTAATTGCATTTCTTCATTAGTATAAATACGTACTGACTTACTACCTACGCGGGTCAAGTAAGGATAAGCATCGGTATCTTGCAGTGCTGCAAGCTTTTCTAGCCAATTTAGCGCTTTGTATATTTCATCTTGGTGAAACCCAGCTCTAGTTAACTCGTCGGTTAATAGCTCATGGTCCACCATAGCGTCTGTGTCATTTTGGATATAGGTTTCAAAAAGATACATCAAGATATCAAACATAATTAGCCCCTTTTACTTATTGCGTTCTAATGTAGCCACCCGGTACCGCAGATACCAGACCACTTAGCTCAAGCATTGTTAATCGAGTTAACACTTCCTCTACGGGAAGTTTACTTCGTGAAACTACTTTATCTACGGGAGTAATTTCAAATCCCACACTAGCCAACAATGCATCGTTAGACAAGCTTTTTTGAGTTTCTTCATTTTCTCCTTGGGTAGGTTGTCGTTTTATAGATATGTTGTTATGCGCACTTCTCTTTAAGTGTAGACTAGGTTTATTTGTAAAAGCGAACTCATCCACTATATCGGCACATTGCTCAACAAGTTTAGCTCCTTGTTTAATTAGCCAATGACAGCCTTTAGCTTGTTGATTTTCAATAGAACTTGGTATTGCAAAAACTTCACGGTTTTGTTCTATCGCACACCTTGCGGTAATTAACGAACCACTTCTCATTTCAGCCTCAACGACCAAAACACCTAAGCTCATACCGCTAATTAACCGATTTCTTTTGGGGAAGTGCCCTGCTCTTGCCGGTGTACTAGGCATAAATTCGCTAATAATTGCGCCGCCAGTATTGATGATTTCTTTTGCTAAAGTTTTGTGACTTGCTGGGTATACTTGATCTAACCCCGTCGCAACAACGGCTATGGTACGAGCCTCTTCACAGAGCGCTCCTTTATGGGCTGCGGCATCTATTCCTAGCGCTAAACCACTATTCACAACGAATTGCTGTTGTGCAAGTTGTTGGCTTATTAAAAAGGCTGTCTCTCGTCCTGTTACACTAGCAGAGCGGCTACCAACCACCGCCAACTGTTTAGCATTGAGTAATTCGCTATTACCTTGAACAAATAACACTAATGGCGGGTCATAAATCTCTTTTAATAATTGTGGGTAGTTAATATCGTTAAAACAAATGATGCTGCTTTTGCAAGCTTCACTCGCTTGGATGATTTTTGAGATGTATTGCCAATTAGGATGTTGGAAAGCTTCAAGCTGCTTGGTACTTAAACCATTAGCTGAAGTTAATTTCGAAGGTTTATTTTTATCAGGAAATAACGCGACAAGACCAAAGGTTTCGACTAAGGCGATTTTTTTGTGAATTGCGAGTCTGGGCACTAACTTTAAAGCTAGCCATAGCTGGATATTATGTTTACAGTCCATTGTTGTCACTTGCCTTCTCCTTAAGAACAAGTCGTAACCCTTAATTACCCTATGGAATTAGGGCAATTAAGGTGTTTAACAGTGATTATTCTGGTGCTGTAATTATGTCATTTAACCTAGCAGGCTTTTGTGTATTTAAAATCAAAGCCATGCTCGCATTCTGATATACCTTAAAGACCATTAATTCACCTAATTGTTCTTCAGGCATTTTATAATCTCCGCCAGTCATCTTGTTCCAACGAGATGTTTCAGCAACATAGGCAGGGCCGCTACCCGTATCAACTACAGCCGGACTAGTTCGCTTAATAGCCATAACATCACCAACCGTAACTTCATGGTCAAGACCACGGTTAATCATAACTACTTCAAGCTTAGCAAATTCTCGACCTTCACTCGTTGCTTTAACAATTGAACCACGTAATCCTTCTTTTGCTGCTTTCATTGAGAAAACGGCCGGTAATAATTGCCCCTCATTAACAGGTACAACATAGTTTCCAGCATGAATTTCTCTTTTAACAGAACCAACATTCATGGTTGATGGCACACTATTTTCCATATCACCGCGTTTAAGCACTTGCCCTGTTCCAACCAAGTTGACATAAAAACCTAGAGAATCATCTGTTTCAGGATCAAAAATTTCTTCGCCTTTATCATAAATGGCATAACTTTGAGCAACTTCTAGGTCGGCATTAACATAAACCTTAAAATCTTTGGTAGTCATTCTATAACCTTCATCACTACCAATAATATGTGGTAATGATTCAAGTTCATCTTCAGTAAATAAGTGATCGTATCGAACAAACGGTGCAACAACTTCTAGTGGTAATAAGGTAATTGCAGAGTCTTTTTTCTTTTCTTGTCTAATTTTTGGTGACCATTTATAACTTGGCTTGACTGGCTCAACCACAAGCATCGGCTCACCATTTTCATCAAAAACAAGTTTTAAAATATCACCAGGGTAAATTAAATGCGGGTTATTAATCTCTGGGTTTAAACGCCAAAGTTTAGGCCACAGCCAAGGTTGCTCGAGAAAAAGAGCTGAAATATCCCATAAAGTATCACCTTTAACGACTACATGTGTTTTGGGTGCGTCATCATTAAGCTTTACCTGATCTGCTAAAGCGATCAACGGGCAAGACAATAAAGATAGCGAGAGAATTATTTTTTTAAGCATAGAGCTCATTCCTTTTTCGTGCTTACGGCTGTAACACACTATAATTATTAGTTATATCAAGTGACTTAAAAATGCAGGTTTCAGTTACAGTTACTTGAGTATATAATTAAAACATAACATTCTAGATGAATTATCGCTAATTCTTTTGACAAAATATGACTATTTTAACTGTTTTACGTTTCCCAGATCCGCGCTTAAGAACTAAAGCGCAAGTTGTTGCTGAAATTAATAGCACAACGACAACAATTATAGACGATATGTTGGCAACCATGTACGACGAGAAAGGTGTTGGTCTCGCAGCTACCCAAGTTGATATACACCAACGCATTGTTGTCATGGATACTTCAGAGGATGGTGACCAACCCATCGTCTTAATAAACCCAGAAATAACAGCTACAAGTGATGAAACTTCGATCAATGAGGAAGGCTGCTTATCTGTTCCTGGCACTTATGCCAAAGTAGATCGTCATGACGCTTGTACCGTAAAAGCCCTAGATAGAAACGGTAAAGAATTTTCCCTCAATGCCACAGGTCTTCAAAGTATTTGTATTCAACACGAACTCGACCACTTAAATGGTGTACTGTTTGTTGATTACCTATCGGCATTAAAGAGAAAACGCATTCAAACTAAGCTTGAAAAAGAAGCGAAATTTGCCAACTAGACTAAATTAGTAAGCACTTACAAACTCTCAATAGGATAACCCCTTTGCCTACTCCACTAAATATTATTTTTGCTGGTACTCCTGACTTTGCTGCACAACACCTAGCAGCATTGATTGAAGCTAAACACAATATTGTTGCCGTATATTGTCCTCCTGATAAACCTGCAGGGCGAGGTAAAAAACTATCCGCTTGTGCCACTAAACTACTAGCTCTTGAACATGAGATAACAGTAGAACAGCCTGTTAGCTTTAAAAGTGAAGAGGCCCAACAACAATTGGCACAGTACAATGCTGACATTATGGTAGTGGTTGCCTACGGACTACTACTACCTGAAGTTATTTTGAACACTCCTAGATTAGGCTGTATCAATGTTCACGGTTCAATTTTACCTAAATGGCGAGGAGCAGCACCTATTCAACGCTCCCTTGAAGCAGGTGATGAAAAAACCGGTGTGACCATAATGCAAATGGACAAAGGCTTAGACACTGGGGATATGATATTAAAAGCTGAATGTGCCATTGAAGCTAGTGATACTAGCGCCAGCTTATATGAGAAATTAGCTAAGTTGGGACCAACAGCTTTAGTTGATACTTTAGAACTCATGTCACAAAACACCTTTCAAGCTAGTGAGCACAATATTGCTCAAGATAATGCTCAAGCCACCTACGCACACAAACTTGATAAAGCTGAAGCAGAACTTGATTGGCAACTCAGTGCTACAGAGCTAGATAGAAAGATTCGCGCTTATATTCCTTGGCCTGTGGCACAATTCACGCTAGCGGAGTCAGAAAGTAAAGCACACAAAATTAGAGTATGGCAGGCATCTGTTCAGGAATATCAAGGTGAAGCCCCTGTTGGCACCATCATTAAAACAGATAAGCAAGGCGTCGTTATTGCAACATCATCAGGTGCATTGTGCCTTGAAGTGATTCAGCTTCCAGGGAAAAAAGCGCTAGCTATAAAAGATATACTCAATGGCCGCAGTGATTGGTTCACTGTCGGCAGCCATATTAATAAGCTTGGTTAATCATTATGACAATTAACATTAGAGCCCTTGCTGCAAAGTGTTGTTACGCCGTTATTGATCAAGGACGTAGTTTAAGTGATGAATTGCCTAAACAGCAGGACAAAGTTATAGGCAAAGACAAAGGTTTATTACAAGAAATTTGTTACGGCGTACTACGCTATTTACCTGAATTAGAAAATGATGTCCGTCATCTGGTGCAAAAGCCATTAAAAGGTAAACAGCGAGTCTTTCACTTTTTACTCATAGTTGGTGTTTATCAGATCAGATATATGCGTATACCTGATCATGCTGCGGTGAGTGAAACAGTTGCAGCCACAAGCGCTTTAAAAAATCGTCATATGAAGGCACTAGTCAATGCAGTGCTTAGAGGTTTTTTACGTACGCAAGAAGCTCAGAGCAAACAAGAAAATACATCAGATAAAAACCTCGCAGACCCAATAAAGTACAATCACCCGGGTTGGTTTATTAAAAAAGTTCAACAAGGCTACCCTGAACAGTGGCAAGCAATACTTTCTGCCAACCAAAATAAGCCACCAATGTGGTTACGGGTAAACCAACAGCACCATAGCAGCGAGCAGTATCAGGCTTTATTAGGCGATGAAAATATTTCCATCGCTTCAATTGAACCAAAATCACAAGCTATCGTACTTGAAAAGCCAATTGACGTTACTAAGCTACCAGGGTTCGATCAAGGCTGGGTTTCAGTGCAAGATGGAGCAGCACAACAAGCAGCTCGCCTTTTGGATTGCCAACCTAACGATATAGTATTAGATTGCTGTGCTGCTCCGGGTGGAAAAACCTGTCATATCATTGAGCAAACGCCAGATATCGCTTCAATGACAGCGATTGACATTGAAGAAGCCCGTCTTACGCGTGTTCATGAAAATTTAGCTAGATTAAAGTTATCCGCTAATGTCATTGCTGCTGATGCCGCAAGCAAAGACTGGTGGGACGGCAAACAATTTGACCGTATTCTACTTGATGCCCCATGTTCGGGAACTGGGGTAATAAGACGACACCCAGACATAAAGTGGTTACGAAAAGCCAGTGATATTGAAAAACTTGTCGTCTTGCAACAGCAAATTCTTGATAACATTTGGTCTTTACTGAAACCCGGTGGCACACTACTTTATGCTACCTGCAGTATATTACCTGAAGAAAACTGCCAGCAAATAGAGCGCTTTATCGCACAAAACCAAGATGCACAATTAATTGCCATTAGTACCAATAAGCTTGATACTGAAGATAGCGCTATTGGTTGGCAACTATTGCCAGATACTGACAATATGGACGGTTTTTATTACGCCAAGCTGTTAAAACACAAATAATAAGAGCATAAAAAGCACATGAAAATAATCATAGTGGGCGCAGGTCAAGTTGGTGGCACTCTTGCTGAAAACCTTGTTGGCGAGAACAATGAAATATCTGTTGTTGATATCGACACCGAGAAGTTACGTGAGTTGCAAGATAAAATGGACTTGCAAGTAATTAATGGTCAAGGTTGTCACCCCGAAGTATTAATCAATGCCGGTGGTGAAGATGCAGATATGGTGATTGCGGTAACGAGTGATGACGCAACTAATATGATTACTTGCCAAATTTGCTCTTCGTTATTTAATACCCCAAAAAAGATTGCCCGCATACGCTCGGATCAAATACTAAAATATTCTGACAAGCTTTTTCATAAAAAACATATTCCTGTTGATCACGTTATTGCACCTGAAGAATTAGTCACTCGTGATATAGCTCGCTTAATCGACTACCCCGGTGCATTGCAGGTACTAGAGTTTGCTCACGGCAAAGTCAGTTTAGTTGCGGTTAAAGCTTACTATGGTGGTTTACTTGTTGGTCATGCCTTATCAACATTAAGAGATCACATCCCTAATGTGGATACTCGAGTCGCCGCTATTTACCGTAACGGTAAACCTATCCGCCCGTTGGGCACGACAGTCATTGAAGCAGATGACGAAGTGTTTTTTATTGCCGCCAGTATTCATATTCGTGCGGTAATGAATGAATTACAAAAGTTAGAGTCTGCTTACAAGCGTATCATGATTGCTGGCGGTGGTAACATCGGCGCCGGTTTAGCACGGATTTTAGAAAAAAATCATCAAGTAAAATTAATAGAGCGCTCGCAAAAGCGTGCTGAACAATTAACTTCTGAACTCAATGACACCTTAGTTTTTACCGGCGATTCTTCTGATCAAGAGTTACTTACCGAAGAAAATATAGATCAATTTGATGTTTTCATTGCGGTTACCAACGATGATGAAGCCAACATAATGTCATCACTATTAGCCAAAAGGCTTGGTGTACGCAAAACCATGGTGTTGATTCAACGAGATGCTTATATTGATTTGGTACACGGCAGTACTATCGATATCGCAATATCACCGCAACAAGCAACTGTATCTGCATTGCTGACCCATGTAAGACGTGGCGCTATAGATAACGTTTACAGTTTACGTGGTGGCGCTGCAGAAGCCATTGAAATCGTAGCTAAAGGTGATGAAAAATCATCAAAAGTTGTTGGTCGAGCAATTAAAAATATCAAATTGCCACCGGGGACAACGATAGGTGCAATTGTTCGTGGTAGCGAAGTATTAATAGCCCACTCAAATACATTAATTCATGAAGAAGATCACGTAATTCTCTTTTTAGTAAACAAACGCTATATCAGTGATGTTGAAAAACTATTTCAAGTAAGTGCCATATACTTTTAGTCTTCAGCTTTGACATGATTTCTTACAGCTAAGCACTTATTTATTCAGGGATTAGCTGTAATAATAGTGTTCTAAATATACTAAACCCGCTCTTCCCTTTATCTATTTGAAACCAACAGCAATCTTAAAAGGACTTTTATGAATATTTCTAAAGCATTCTGCGCCTTAACTATCGCTTTAAGCAGCTTTACTAGCAATGCAGAGCTTGTTGACAGTGCTCAAGATTGGCAAACTTTTGAAACTGATAACTTTCGTGTTCATTTCACACCTGAATATCGCCAATGGGCTTTATCAAGTGCAAGTGAAATGGAAAAAGTACGCCTGCTAATAAAAGAGCAACAAGGTCGTGTGCTCACTGAAAAAGTTGATGCTTATATTGTTGACCCTTATAACGCAGCTAATGGTTTTGCTTTTCCCTTAAGCCACCGACCTTATATGGCATTTTTTGCCACACCACCACAATCAGATAGCATTATTGCTAACTCTACCGGTTGGCAGCAATTATTAGTCCTGCATGAATATGTTCACTTGGTTCATTTAGCACAAAAAAGTCGCAGTAATTGGCGAGACAATCTAGCCAATTGGTATGATTTATTTGATGCCTCACAAATTAATGAAGAACGCTGGGTTAGTGAAGGCTATGCTACATTATTAGAGTCAAAACTTACTGGACGTGGACGTTTATACAATAATCAAGTAGAAGCGATTATTCAGCAATTTGCTCGCCAAGGAGCCCTTCCTACCTACGCAGAATTAAATAGTGCCAGTGACAAATTTATGTCGGGTTCAATGGCTTATTTAGTTGGTGTGCGTTATTTAAAGTGGCTAGAAGAAAACTATGGTGAAGAAACCCTAGATGCTGTTTGGACTCGTTGGCATGCCGTAGAACAAAGAGAATTTGAAAAGGCCTTCAGTGGTGTATTTCCTGATACAGCAAAAAACCTCTACCAACGTTTTATTGCTGAATATACTTTTGAAGCGATGCAGCATGAACAGCGCTTAGCAACTCAAATTAGCGCTGATAATAATTCAAAAATATGGTTAAACCTTTCGGGCTATGTCAGCGCTCCCACGCTAAGCCCATCCGGTGAGCACCTAGCAATCGTTGAAAGCCAAAGAAATGGTAGCACCAGTAAAACTACACTAAACATTTATAAAACCAGTGAAAATTCTAAGAAAGCTGAAGAGTTTGTCAAAAACAATGACAAATTATTAGCGGATGATCCTCTCGATATCGCCGATAAGGCACCAAGCGTATTTAAACGAGAAATTACCTACAGCTTAAATCAAAAAAATAACCGCGGAATTAAAAATCCACGCTGGCTAAATGAAGATACCCTGCTTTACGGCTCAAGCAGCCTCGCAAATAAAAATAGTTTTCATCAAGATATCTATTCATGGCACTTACCAACCAATACCGTTAAACAGCTTACAACAGGTGCTAACCTTAGGCGCTTCGATATTAGTGATAATGGCCAATACTTAATTGCCGAAAGAAGCCGTTATGGATTTTCTCAACTAGTAAAGGTCAGCTTAGCTGCAGAGTCTTTAGGAGAAATAACTGCAGAATTGACCGCTAAGAGTTTGGAGACGGTCTACGATTTCCCTCGATTTAAACCAGCACTCAATGGCACTGACAGTAATAGTTTCGCTTATCTCAGTTCTAGCTTAAATAATAAATGGCAATTGAAAGTACGTCAGCTGGACGGGAACCAAGAAGAAATTATCCCATTGCCAGTAAACTATCAATTTCTATCCTTTCCTGAGTGGTCAAAAGATGGTCAGTCGCTATTTTTTGTTGTCGGTTTAGACAGTGCGACTAGGTTGTATCAATACGATTTTGCAACAAAGAAACTCCTTGCAGTAACCTCTGGAAAGCAAGTTATCACTTGGCCTACGGTTAGCCAAAATGATCAATTACTTTACTTAGCAGTCAATGCTCAAGGCCCTGACGTTTACCAATTAGATTTATCGCACGATAAGAAAGCAATAACACAGACCACTACTAATTCTGCAGTCACGATAGACTTGGCAGAAGACTTAAAGCTAGATAAAGCAACTATCTTAATTGATGAAAGTATTGGTGAGCAAAAAGAATATGGCGTAGGACCACAACAAGGTACTTTCACCTTAGCGGAGAGTTATTTTTCAGCAAGTAGTAGTGTCTTTGAAGTGAGTTATAAATCAGGGGATGTTTTATCTCGTTTTGATTGGCAAATTAATGCCAGCCAAGATGTCTTTAACAATATTCTCTCTGGCGCTTCAGCTGCAATTCGCTGGCAAGGCTGGCCGATTAAATTGCTTGCTCATAGTTACCTATTTAACTTAAAAACAGATCAGCAATATAGTGATGCTCTAGTACTAGGAAAAACCTCTGAGCAAGGTCTCTTATTTGAAGCGCGTTATCCTTATAGTGTTGAAGAGTTTTCTGTCGACTTATTTAGTCAAATACAGGCGTCACAATTCAAAAATAGTCTAGAGCAAAGCTTTGACAGCCAGTCACTTTCTCTCGGTATTGAGCAAAACTGGTCTTATGATCAACAAAGCTGGGGAGTTACACAAGCATTCAAGGCTCAACTAATTGCAGCTCAAGATGAGTTAGCTGAAACAAATGGCAATGACGGCGACTATTATGGTAGTAATGGTTCACTAAATTTAGTGGCACATATTCATGGTTATGGACTTGGTGTTAACTACTTATGGGCTGAGCGCTCTGATGAAGCGGGTAATATTCTTAGTTTAGGTGGCTATAGTTCCACCTTAATACAGCAAAAAGCGCATTTAAATAAACAACTAGCTCCTGAACTTGCCTTCTACCGTCAAACAGGCAATGACTACCAAGCTTATCAAGCTTATATTCCTTTTGGCTTTATTGAAGCTTTTTATACTCGTCATGAAATGTCTGAGCAAGTCATTATCGACAGTTATGGGGTCAAAGGCTCATTTGAGAATAACTTTGGCTTTACCGGTTTTACTAACTTAGCGGTTAGTTATGGTTTAGCGCATGTGAATCCTGAAGATGAGAGTTCAGAAACACACGGTTGGCTTGGACTCAGTTACAAGTGGTAAGTAAAAAATAAATAGCTGATATATAAAAGTATTAATTTAGTTGTATATACATATAATTTATATGTATATACAACTAAAGCGTACTATGAACGCCAAAAAGCAGGAGTAAATAAAACCAGTAAAGTAAATATCTCTAATCGGCCAAACAACATTGCCATTATTAACACCCACTTACTCATATCATTTATTGATGAAAAGTTTGCAGCGACCTCTCCTAAGCCAGGGCCTAAGTTATTAATACACGCAGCAACAGCAGTAAAGGCAGTTATATCATCCATTCCTGCAGCAAGAAGCAATAACATACAAATAACGAATACTGCGGCATAAGCGGAGAAAAAGCCCCAAACAGCTTCAACTACACGGTCTGGTAACACCTTACGACCTAGCTTAATACTGAAAATAGCTTTAGGGTGAACGAGCTTATTAAGTTCGCGAAGCCCTTGTAAATAGAGTAAAACCACTCGAACAACTTTCATCCCGCCACCTGTACTCCCCGCACAACCACCAATAAAACTAGAAAATATTAGTAGCATGGGCAATAAGGTTGGCCAGTCGGCAAAAGAAGTCGTGGCAAAACCTGCAGTCGTGCTAATCGAAACAGATTGAAATAGTGCTTGATCAAATGCCTGATCTGCATCTTGATAAGTGCCACTGCTTAGCAAAACGGTAAAACAAATCAAGGTTAAACCGATTTGGATACCAATAAAAACTTTAAATTCCGGATCAAAGATATAACTTTTTAGCGAACGACTTTGCACAGCCGCATAGTGCAGAGCAAAATTCACACCGGCAATTAATAAAAAGAAGACACAGACAAGGTTAATTGTCGGGCTATTAAAGTAACCCATGCTGGCATCGTGAGTTGAAAATCCGCCAATTGCTATAGTGGAGAAGGCATGACAAATAGCATCAAACCCCGACATTCCTGCTAACCAATAAGCAACAGCACAAGCAATCGTTAAACCTAGGTAGATGTACCATAAGTGTTTAGCGGTATCTGCTATTCTAGGCGTCATTTTTGAATCTTTAACCGGGCCTGGCGTTTCTGCTCGATATAACTGCATGCCACCAATACCAAGCATAGGTAACACCGCGACCGCTAATACAATGATACCCATACCACCTAACCATTGCAGTTGCTGGCGATACCATAGTACAGCATGAGGTAAACCCTCAATATGATTTAGTATTGTGGCACCTGTGGTTGTTAAACCAGAAAAAGATTCAAAGAAGGCATCAGTTGTAGAAAGATTAGGTTGCTCTAATAGCATTAAAGGAATTGCTGAAAAGCTTGCAAGCACTAACCAAAATAACACAACAATTAAAAAGCCCTCCCTCGCTTTTAGATCAGTCTTTTCATACCTGTTAGGGTACCAAGCGATAAAGCCGGTGATGATGCACCACAGAAAAGCGAGAATAAAAGGCAAACCGCCACCATCACGGTAGATCAGTGAGATTAAAGCAGGAGGCAGCATGGTTACACTAAGCAGCGCAACCAACAGACCTAAAATTCGGATAATATTTTTATATTGCACGTGTCATTTTTCTTGTTCGATGTATCGTTCGAAAGTGATTAGCACCAGTAAGATTAATTTATTGTTCACTTAGCGAAAATTAATCCGTTTGATTAAATTGTAATTGTCCAGCAGACAATGTTTGTAACTTATCTTGCATTAAGGTTAAATTATCTACCGGTATAGCGAGTTGAAAAATAACACTTTGTTGATAGTCTTGTGTTAATACTTCACCCTCAACCTGCCTAAGTAAGTGTAAAACATCATCTACTTGGCTATATTGACATGCTAAGGTTTTGTGCACCATAGCTATTTTAAGTTTTGACTGTAAAAGTGTTATTGCTTGTCTAACACTACCGCCATATGCCCTTTGCAAACCTCCAGTACCTAGTTTAGTTCCACCAAAGTACCTAACAACAACAGCACATACTTGCCCTATTCCGCCTCCTTGAAGCGCTAATAACATAGGTTTTCCAGCTGTACCTGTTGGTTCGCCATCATCAGAAAATCCATAACCTTGGCTATCATCAGCAGCCTTAGTTAAAAAAGCATGGCAATGGTGATTTGCTTGAGGGTGAAGCTGTTGCAGTTCTTTTATCATAGCTTTAGCTTCAGCGCTGCTATCACAAGGACGTAAGTAGCAAATAAAACGACTACGACTAATGATAGTTTCATCTTCAACTTCATTAATCGCAATTTGATAAGATTTTGACAAAATAACGCTACTTAATTATTAGGGACTGCAACTCTTTCAAAATAACTTTTACAGCCCCTAGGTTTAAAAACTTAACTTAACCCTAAATCTCTGGTCATGTTTTCATTATGAGATTGATGCACAATGATATTGTCTTCTATTCTAATGCCACCAAAACAGCGCATTTCATCAACATTCTGCCAGTTAACTTGATCAGCATGACTAGATGCTTTTAAGTCAGCTAATAGTGAATCGATAAAATATAAGCCCGGTTCAATAGTAAACACCTGATTTGCTTCAATCATACGGGAGGTTCTAAGGAATGGGTGAGCTGCAGGGGAATTAACATGTGTACCGCGTTCATCAGCCATAAAACCGCCAATATCATGGACCTGTAAGCCTAAATGGTGCCCTAGCCCATGTGGGAAAAATGTCGAAATAATACCTGACTCTACAGCAGTATCTGCATCCACATTAATAAAGTTAAAGTCACTTAACACCTGACCAATAGCTCGGTGAGTTTTAATGTGAAGATCTACATAGCTCAAACCTGGCTTTAAGCCATCGACAGCGTTAAGCATTAGTTTATCCATTTGAGCAATTAGCTCGGCAAATTTATCATTTTTAAATGAATAAGTGCGTGTGATATCGGCGGCATAGCCATTAAAATTAGCGCCCGCATCAATTAGAAACGATTGATGTGTTTGTGGCATGGCCTTATCTAAATGCATGTAATGTAAAATTGAGCAGTTTTTATTTAATGCAACAATATTACCGTAAGGCGTATCATTACTACCATAACCTATTGATTTTAAATAAGCCTGTTGAATATCATACTCGCTTTCACCTTGTAAAAATGCATTTCGCGCAGCTTGGTGTGCTGTTACCGCAAGTACATTGGATTGGCGCAAGCACTCTTGCTCGTACTTTGTTTTATAACCACGGTGATAGTGTACATAATTTAATAATGCTTCAGGATTTATGGCCTCAAAACCAAGTGCTGTTGCAACTTCAATATGACTACCAATATAAGCAAAACCTTTTTTATCATAAGGCAGTAACTTATCGACTTCACTCGCTTTAGTTAATATTTTAATATTGAAAAAATCGCCCCAGTAGCTTTCACTTAATGGCGTAATTTTGTGCCAAAAATCAACAGGCTGATAATAAATTAACGTTGGTTTATCTTCGCCATTAACCACTAACCAAGAGTTAGGAATATCGATTAAAGGTAGCCAGTATTTAAAGTGGGGATTAACCTTAAATGGGTAACTGTTGTCATCAAGAAAAGCTTTAATCTCTTGCCCTGAGTGAATGACTAAGCCTTCGAGATTTTCACGCGTTAAAGCTGTTTTGGTAGTTTGCTGTAGCTGGGCGATATGTGCCGGGTAATGACTTGCTAGCTTAGCATCAAGTGTGGTCATTTATATTATCTCCGAAAGGCTGCCTATCAATAAATTAACCACATCATAGCATATCCCTTTATTTCCTTTACTTTTAGCAGCGATTGATAAAGAAAAAATGCGATAGTATTGTGCATAAAACTTTGCAAATACCGCTAAAACAAGTCACATGGTTCATTACAACTAACCACCAATGTTCATATTAATCACTTGCTCAAAAATGCTACTCACTTGTCCTGGCTTATGCTGATAAATCTCTTGGTAAGCTAAAACACTCTTCACATAATTTCGCGTTTCTTTATAAGGGATGGTTTCAATCCATATATCTGCGGGTAATATTTTAGCATCTTTAAGCCAACGCTTTACCCTATATGGACCCGCATTATAGGAAGCGGTAGCAAGCACATGATTGCCTTTATTTTTATCTAACAACTTCCTCAGGTACTTTGTACCTAATTTTATGTTGTTTTCAGCGTTATAAAGGTACTGGCGACTAACACTGCCACGCTTGAGTTGCTTTGCGGTTTTTGGCATTAACTGCATCAAGCCTTTAGCGCCGACCGATGAATGAGCATCGGTCATAAAAGAACTTTCTCTTCTAGCAATGGCAAATGCCCAAGCAGGATTTATCTTATGGCTTTGAGCATGTTGGTTAATTTTTTGATCGAAAGCTTTTGGAAAACGTAATTCAACATCATCTAAGTAACCTACCTGCGACAAGGTAAATATCGCTCGGTCAAACCAACCATTTTCGTTAGCAAGTTTTGCAGCAACGAGTTTTTCACGTGAATTTAATTGTGATAGCCAATAGCGCCACTCTCTTCTTGCTTGAACGTACCTGCCTAAGTAATACAACTCAAAGGCTCGTTTAGCTGCGGGGTGTAATAGTATGGTATTTTTTTCTTTAGCGGAGATAGCTAACGGGCTATCTTGTAAACTAACAGGGGTTTCCAAATAACTTGCAGCTAAAAAACCATAATAATGACGATTACCAGCTAACTCAGTCATAACATCTTGTCCATTAGCCAGCTGATTTGTCGCAATTAGCGCCCTAGCATACCAATACTTCCACTGTAATTTTTCTTTAAATACTGCCGGCATACTCATTAGTTCTTCTAAGATTAATTGCCAGTTTTGCTGCTTAAGCACTTCAGTTAATTGCCACTGCATAATATTACTATTAATGTTTTCAGGATTAAGCTCTGCTAACCAATCATGTGCTTTGACATGGTTTTTACTGGCCAAGGCTATAGCAAACTTTTCTGCAACTTGCTGTTGTTGATTTTCAGTCAATTTAAAGTGTTTTTTTGCTTTATTATAGCTGGCGATGGCTCTATTAGGATCGCGCCATATCAAACGCTTAATGCCGTAAACGTATATTTGTGCTTCTTTTTCAGACTTATGCTTAAACTTATTAAGTCGAGTCACGGTAGCGGGGTCTCGCCTTGTTTGATGCCAAAGCTTACCTAAATATTGTTCACCTTTTGGCAGCAATCCGGTCAAATATGGAATCAATGTATGCTTGCCACCATCTGCTGCCAAAGCAATACGTTGCCAAACAATATCCTTTGTTCGATAACCTGCCTGCTGCCATTTCTTAATAATGGGATCACACACCTTGTCTAAAGACTTCCCTACCACCCATAAATCTGTCATTTGAGGTAAAATGACACTTTCAGACAGACCCGATGCCATAGAGAACTTCATATTTTGACAATTTAGTACCTCATTATTGGTCGGCTTATAAAATGCTAAAAAAGCCTTTCCCTGACCCTTTTTAGCTAAGAGTTTTAACCATGCCTTACGTAACGGCCAATCAAGTGGTGAGTTTTTATACTTTTCAAGAAATATAGCGATTTCACCTGCAGAAGAAAGTTGCATGGTTTCAATAAGGCGACGTTGATCTAAATAAGGCTGTAAAGGGTAATAATGCAATTGATTATAAAGAGACTTATATTGTTGTGTGTAAGGCTTTGCTAACAACTTCTCAGCTTTTAAAAAGTTTTTTTGTTGCTCAATATCAGTGATTATTTGTAGGTTTTCACTCGCTTGAACTCCCTCGCTAAATATTAATAAGCTAAACAAGAACACCATGATTTTAAGGCAATTTTTCACTACTTCACCATACACAATAGGTTAAAACGTTCATCCATTATTCTTATAGATGATTTTCTACTTTTTAATAAACTCATTATAGCTTAAGCAATCACTGTTATGGTTGATCTTGCTTTAATTCTTATATTGATTTTCAAGGAGCTGATGACCTTTCGGTATTACTTTTTCAACAAGTTGTTTAACCTTTAGATTAAGCTAACTATGTACACGCTTTCTCTGCTAAACAAACATACGATAGCGAAGTCTAAATACCAAACGAATACTCCGCTTTAAACAGTATTACTAACAAATTTATTGTTTTTTCGATGATCCAAAGCTGCTCTGCCATTAAATTAACTTTAAACCGAATAAATTTTAAAACTCGAACCTCCACTGCAGCTAAGTTCAGGTATAATTAGTTTTGATTTAAGTTAACTCACTTTTTGTTATGACAATTTTCCAAAATACAGATCATGTTCTTGATGCTTTAGGTCTTCGTTGCCCAGAACCCGTAATGATGGTTCGCATGAATATCAGAAAAATTGCTTCGGGCGAAACTTTACTTATCAAATGTGATGACCCCTCTACTGCTCGTGATATCCCCAGCTTTTGTCGCTTTATGGAACATGAGCTGTTAGCTCAGCAAACACAAGAGCTACCTTATTTGTATGTCATCAAAAAAAGTTAACAGAAAATAGCGCTTCCTCTTAAAGCAATTTGTAAGTAAGTATTTCTCTTAGGAACTTTCCCCCAATAGCACTGCCTTATATTCGATAACTGTTAAAGTTCATATAAGGAATAATTGTCTATGCTTATCATTACTAAAGTTAAATTGGCTTCTTTTTTACAACGAAATAAATCTTTTATCCTTTTCATTTTGTTAATGTCTGTTTTTAGAAGTGCTGTTGCCGATTGGTATTCAGTGCCTACAGGCTCAATGCAACCTACCATCCAAGTTGGCGATAGGGTTGTAGTCAATAAAATGGCCTACGACCTACGAATCCCCTTTACCCATATAAACTTAGTATCATTAAATACACCTGCTAGAGGTGAAATTGTTGTTTTTGATTCCAAAGCGGCTGAGCAACGTTTAATCAAACGCATTATTGGACTTCCTGGCGATATCATCTCTATGAAGCAAGACAAAATATTCATTAACGGTAAGCCTGTAACTTACCAAGCTGTAACTGCGAGTAACAAAGGTACTAGTCTCGTTGAAACCCTAGGTTCGATACAGCATGCCATTGACATTAATACACAGACCAATGGCAAACTCAGTAATTTTAATCCGGTAAAAGTACCAGAGGGATATTATTTGGTGTTAGGTGATAATCGCCGAAACAGCGCTGATTCTCGAGTTCATGGTTTTATTCCACACCACGAGTTATTAGGAAAAGCGACGTCCATCGCTTTCTCGGTAAACTACCAGAATTACTATTTACCCAGAACCGACAGATTACTATTAGATATTTATAGTATTTAACACAACAATCCCCACGCACTATTAAATGAGTGGGGATTATTTCACGCTATAGAACTATGCAGGAACTTCAGCTTTTTTAAGCATGATGAATAAGTCATCTTTTAATTTTAGTCGCTGTTTTTTCTTTCCTTCTAAATACTCATCACTGGTATTTTCTACGCCCTGTTCAATACGATGAACCTCTTGATCAACCTCGTGATATTCATTAAACAACCGAGCAAAGTGGTTATCGTTTATCTTTAGGTGATGAATTTCTTCTTTGAACTCTGGAAATTCGTGATGTAAATCATGTTTCTCAATTGTCATTATTTTCTCCAATCTTTAAATTTAAAACTTTAAACTGCGCAATTTATGCATTTAGTTGTATAAGGTAATGCTAACAAACGTTCCGCTTTAATATGGTCATCGCACTCTTCACACAATCCATATAAACCATTATCAAGTCGTTGTAATGCTGTTATAACAAGCTTTAATTCAGCTTTTGCCTCGTGGTGAATTTCGTCGAGCACGCCATCATTCTCGGTTTCAGTGGCCTGTTCTGCAAAGTCCTGCGATCTACCCTTATGAAAGTCAGCTTCTATCGCTGAGATGCGCTTTGTCAGCTCCGCTTGCTTCTTTAACAGTAATTGCGATATTTCTTTCTGTGGCATAACGTCCTCCTAACTCTTTGCTGTTAACTTTTTATCTCTAAATTCACCTTACGCCTATAATCTTTTTCGATCTTGATCTAGCACAAATAATGCGATGCAATTATGATTTATTCACACTTTATTTCAGGCACAAAAAAAGGCCGTGTTACCACGACCTTTTTATCAAGTTTGTTAAATCAGTTTTTATTGCAAAACTGAAATATCAGCTATAGCTAAGAAGCTATTTCTTATTTGATTTAATAAGGTTAAACGATTTATTTTAACAGCTTCATCATCACTCATAACCATGACACCATCAAAGAAGGTATCAATTGGCGCTTTTAGCTGTGCTAATTCGCTCAATGCCGCTTGATAATTCTTATCTGCCATTAACGGCTCTACTTTCAATTTTATTTGCTCAAAAGTATTTGATAAATCTTGCTCGGCTTTTTCAGAGGCCAATTCAGTATTAAATTGTGGGTAAAGCTCACCTTCAAATTTCGCAAGGATATTACCGACTCGTTTATTAGCCGCCGCCAATGTTGCCGCTTCAGGTAATTCACCAAAGAAAGTTACTGCTTTAATACGCTTTTCAAAATCTAACGGTGCGCTTGGCTTTTTAGCCAAAACGGCTTGAATAACATCCACTCGAATGTCTTGCTCTTGATAGAAGGCACGGAAACGACCCATAACAAATTCAAGTACGTCATTGGCAGTATTATCATTAACTAACTTGTCACCGAATAACTCAATACTCTTACTAATAAGCTCTGACAGGTCTAAATTTAACTGTTTTTCAATAATGATACGTATGCTACCAATTGCCGCTCTTCTTAAAGCAAATGGGTCTTTATCGCCCTTTGGTGCTTGGTTAATACCAAAGATACCAACTAAAGTATCTATTTTATCACTGATAGCAACAGCACAACCAATATTGGCCTCTGGCAACTCATCACCAGCAAAGCGCGGACGGTACTGATCTTCTAGCGCTTGCGCTATATTATCATTTTCACCATCATGCAATGCATAGTACTTGCCCATAGTACCTTGTACTTGTGGAAACTCTAGCACCATCTCAGACATTAGATCCGTTTTACTTAATAAACCGGCACGGTAAGCATCTTGTGCATTTTCATTGAGTTGTTCTGCAATAAATTGGCTTAACTGAGCAATACGTTCAGACTTTGCTTTTAATGTGCCAAGTTGTTTTTGAAACAGCACAGACTCTAAACTAGTAAGTCTTGACTCTAAGCTTTGTTTTTTGTCGGTTTTAAAGAAAAACTCAGCATCAGCTAAACGCGGACGAATAACTTTTTCATTACCGAAAATTACCGCGTTAGGATCTTTTGATTCAATGTTAGCAACAAAAATAAATTTATTTACTAGCTGACCTTGTTGATCGGTCACTGGGAAATATTTCTGATGATCTTTCATTGAATAGATTAACGGCTCAGCCGGCACATTTAAGAAGTCTTCATCAAATGTACCCACTAAAGTAACTGGCCACTCTACCAATGCGGTAACTTCATTAAGTAGCTCTTCATCGATTAATGCTACAGCATTGATATCTTTAGCTGCTTGCTTAATCTGAGCAACAATTTTCTCTTGGCGAGCAGCAAAGTCTACTTCAACATAGGCTTTAACAAGCTCAGCTTGATAATCATTAGCATGTGCTATTGTTACAAGCCCTTCATGATGGAAGCGGTGTCCTTGCACCTGATTGCTTGAACTTACGCCAAGCGCTTCACCTTCAATGATTTTTGAGCCAAACATCATGGTCAGTGTGTGTACTGGACGAATAAACTGAGTTCTCTCAGCGCCCCAACGCATCGGTTTAGCAATAGGTAATTTACTTAACGCCGTAGTAACAATGTTAGGGACAAGCTCTGTTACGCTCTTACCTTTCACTGTTGCACGATGAAGTAACCACTCACCTTTTTCTGTGATCAAACGTTCAGCTTCACTTACTTCGATACCGTTTGATCTTGCCCAACCTTGTGCCGCTTTACTGGCATTACCTTCGTCATCAAAGGCAACATTGACAGCAGGACCACGCTTTTCAACGGTTTTGTCATCTTGTTTTTCAATAAGGTCAATAACTTGTACAGCCATACGACGTGGCGATGCAAACCACTTAATATCACTATAGGTTAAATTCTGGCTATCTAACTGGCTTTTAATGTTGTCATAAAATGCAGTTGCTAGTGTTTTCAATGATTTAGGAGGTAACTCTTCTGTACCTAGCTCAATTAGGAGTGTTTCAGTAGTCATTATTTAGCTCCTTTAACTGAGGTTGCATCTTTACATAGCGGAAAGCCAAGTTCTTCACGTTTTTGATAATAAGCTTCAGCACAAGCTTTTGATAAAGTACGCACTCTTAAAATATAGCGCTGGCGTTCTGTAACAGAAATAGCATGACGAGCATCTAGTAAGTTAAAAGCGTGAGATGCTTTCATTACTTGTTCATATGCTGGTAGTGGCAAGTTAGCTTCAATTAATTTTTGGCTATCTTTCTCACACTGATCAAATTGCTTAAATAAAGCATCTACATCTGCGTGTTCAAAGTTATAAGTAGATTGCTCTACTTCATTTTGATGAAAAATATCACGGTAATAAACAGTACCTAGTGGACCATCAGTCCAAACTAAGTCATAAATGCTATCAACATTTTGAATGTACATAGCAAGGCGTTCTAAACCATAAGTTATTTCGCCCGTAACCGGTGTACATTCCAAACCACCGACTTGTTGGAAATAAGTAAATTGAGTTATCTCCATACCATTTAACCAGATTTCCCAGCCTAAGCCCCAGGCACCTAACGTAGGTGATTCCCAGTTGTCTTCGACAAAGCGAATATCATGGACAAGAGGATCTATACCTAGCTCTTTCAGCGAGTTTAAATATAGTTCTTGAATATTCTTTGGCGAAGGTTTTAGCATGACTTGGAATTGATAGTAATGCTGCAATCTATTTGGGTTTTCACCATAACGACCATCTGTTGGACGGCGACACGGTTGTACATAAGCACTGCTAATTGGCTC
>Ga0105348_1000568_pt1 | contig 27759 bp, 32 predicted proteins | sample EN8Hudsemesocosm_2_FD_83504 | JGI IMG/M metagenome (GOLD analysis project Ga0105348, IMG submission 83504) | Methane-oxidizing microbial communities from mesocosms in the Hudson Canyon - EN8C Hudson Canyon | ecosystem: Environmental > Aquatic > Marine > Cold seeps | place: Hudson Canyon... | reverse complement strand
TTACCGGTGAGTCGTAAGACGTATCCATTTCAAATAGTGCATTTGGGTTACCATGATAATGATAACTACCATCGGGTTGGGTGTGTGCGTTATGGCTGTCGGTACCAAAACCGTTTGTCGTGAACATTGGGTCCAAACGCCAAGGTTGATTCACATCATTACAGCCAATTCGCTCATCACCAATGCCATAACAATCGGCAGCTAATAAATCCACCTTCACCCCATTGAGCATAATAGCGTTATCCATTCGTAAAGAAATTGGTGTAAGGCGCGAGGAAAATCTAGGGTTCGTGGTAATTTCATACCGTGCACTTTGAGTGCTGACCGCATGACGAAACCCTCGACGACCATCATTCATATCATGGTTAGGAATCACGTTGGTGGTAAATCGACATTTACCACCAAGAATTTGAACAGAAAAATAACCCTTAACACGCTGACGGCTATTAAGGTCTTTAACAGAAGACTTATAGTGATCGACATAGTCTTCACAATTATCACTACGGTTAGTTAAAATTTTATTAGTGATGTCTTCAGCAGTCGACGGCCCAACATAACTCGGCCATAAATCATCAGAATCTAACGCTCTACGCGGTGGTGGATGTTGCCCTCTACGCCCATCAGGAGAACCAAAACCGTAACCACCAAATGGCGGATTAGCCTGTACTATAGGGGTAATGCAAACAACCAATACTCCTATCGTAAGCGCACTCGCTATCACAGTCCTTACTTCCAAACTCACATCAGCACCTACTTCATGGTAAGAAATCAGTTAAACCATAAACAACGCAGCTAAGTGTAACAGGGAAATATGCAAATACGGTGATTAGAAATATGAATGAATCCGAACAAAACACACTGAACCGACTGAACCTAAAATGTCATTTTATGCTTTTGTAGAAGCCTTATTGATACATCAACATAATTTGATCAATAGTTTTATTATCCTTTAGAATCTTCAGAGTACGTTCAATTTCAGCCTTATATTTATCTGGTAGATATTTACTGTATAACATACTGTGCTGATACTCTCTTAATGTAACATCGAGTACTTTCAAACCACTCCATTTATTATTCTTCATCACATATAGTATGCCCAGACTATGATAAGCAAAAATACTGCCCTTTTTTCTAGCGACAAGAGCCATCCCCTGATCAACCTTCCAAACAAACTGAGGCGATAGCGGCAAGGCTAGCTTCTTCAATAGTCTGTAAGTTGATGTTCCCTGAATCGCCGAGAACGTCAAATCATCGTATTTTCTAAGATCATCAATACTCGTAAGATCCCGCCCAATATCACGAGAACCTACTAACACTGTTTTTATCGTATATAAGGGTATATTAGAGTAATTAAATTTTTCAGCTCTTTTTTTATTAAAACCAGCCCCGCAATATATTAAGACTGTACCCTTTTCCATATTATGGAAAATTCGTTTAATGGGAACATAGTCCTTGGGTTTAGAGAACTCCAAGATCGAACTCTCATTTTCTATAGCATTAAAAATATCAACACATACCCCTGACGGATTACCTTGCTCATCTAATATAAACTTAGGTGCAGTCTCTTGATACGCAGTAGATACCAAGAACGAATGAGCCTCAGGCGATATCGCAATACTGAAAAAAAACCATAGCATCAACTTAGGTATAAGCTTCATCATTTACTCATTCAATATAGCCACTCATTTTCGTACATATAAAAAACTAACTGCCTTATATTACATAATCCAAGAACCTCCATAAAACCAGCTTCGAGTCCCCTGAACTTAGATCAAATTGAAATTAGCAGGGTTTGTTTAGCAGCTACATGTCGAAATAAGAAAAAGCTCAGTGAGAACAAAATGCTGTCAAGACAGTCTCATTATGTCGCATGATTTTTGAAAAGGATAAACCAATAGTTTTATGCATGGTTTTATTAAGGTGGGAAAGGTCAGAAAAACCCGCATCCGCGGCGGCATAAGTCATATTTCCATAATGACAAAAATTCTCCAAAAACGTTAGCAAACGCAAACTATTTAACATCAACCCCAATGAATACCCCATCTCTTTCTTAAATATATGGCGTAATCGTGACTCAGATAGATCCAACGAACTAGCTAGATCTGTAATCAGCAGTTTTTCTTTGCGGCAGTCACGGGCCAGCTTTAGCGTCTGTAATACCCTTACATCAAGTTCACGCCGCTTCGGTAAAAAACTGCTGGGATTCACTAGACTATTAATATGAGTATTTAATAATTTAGGTTCCGACGACATTTCACTCAATTCATTAAAACCATTCAAGAAGGTTTCTCTTGGCTCAAAGTTAGCGCACAAGCTAAAAGAATGAGGATTGTAGGTTTCGTAAGTAAAATAGGTATAGTTGCGTAGTAATAAGTCTCTGGTGTAGCCCATAATATCTAAACTAAGAATAATCACGTGACTATATTGTAATAACAAATGTCCTTTAAACAACTTAGGTACTAAAAGGCTACTTGTGCTCAACACTTCGTCACCCTTGCTATCGAACACTCGCATAGGATGATCTAGCGATACAATCAGCGTGTCCTTTATATGATTAAACGTAATCTCACCATGGTAGTGTCCGGTATATAGAATACGTTGCGGCCACACCACCAGCTTTGGGGTTTTATCCTTCTTCTTATCTAGCACCAATATTTAACACCACATTAGCATCAATCTAAGCACCATAAACTCAAGTACCATCATCATAAAAGATAATACTAGCTGTCATTACGCATCGGCAACAATAGCTCAGATAACATTCGTCGTGAAGGTTTATAGCTATTAGCCAGTGACTCCTGAGGATACCCCATCGCAATACCACAAATTAACTTATAACCTTCAGGCACATTAAATTGCTTTCGTACCGGACTAGCCCAAGTTGCCACTGAGCCTTGCACACACGTTCCAACACCCTGTTCCTGCGCAGCCAAGAGCAACGACTGCACAAAAATACCCGAATCCAATGGACCATAGGGCCCTAAACTATCTTCACAAAAAACAAACAACACAGTAGGTGCATCAAAAAAGCAAAAGTTTCGGGCCATCTGTTGCTCACGACTCGCTCGATCTTCGCGAGCAATATCCAACGCTTGGTATAAACCTTTACCTGTCTCAAAATAACGTTTACCGAGTTCTTTCGGGTATTTCAACAAGGTTTTGTAATCACCATCCGGCAGCACACCCGCAGTAAGCCCCTGCCATACTTTTTTTACGAGACTACTCTGCTTGAGACTAGACGCTAATCGATACTTTTCCCTTAGCTCTGCTCTGATTTGATTACAAAGGTCACCCGATGCTACCGCTACCCGATATGGCTGCACATTCCCCCAAGACGGAGCATTTAGAGCATTTTCTACAATACCGTTCAGCAAGTCATTATCTAAAGCTCGGGATGAAAAATTCCGAATACTTCTGCGCTGCTCTAACGCCTCAGTGACTGAAAGCGTTATTAAGTTATCGGGTAAAGGCTCTGTTAGCGTTCGCTGAGTGTTGGTCTGCATCATAGGGCTCCCATAAACTGACCCAGTGACTCTAACCGCTATAAATCAAATTACTTGTACAATCCGATTGCTCACTCTTAAAACGGGTAAAAAATAGTCTATGTACTATGGTTTAGTGATAGCTTTAAAGGTATTTATTGGTCAGCGCTATGTATCTCAAATGCCTACTAGTATGCATCACACTCTTCACCTTCGCTCCCTCTCTCACTCAAGCGGAAGACATAACGCTGATGACAGAGGATTGGCCGCCCTATAATTATTTTCTCGATGAAAAGATCGCAGGATACTCCACAGATATTGTTAGAGAAGTTATGGATGAATTGGGGGTTGAATACAAAATCCACATCCTACCAGGCGCTAGAACAGAGAAGTACTTACTAGAAAAGAAGAATCATGTTTTCTTTACTTTCTTCCGCACGCCATCCCGTGAAAACCTCTATAAATGGGTAGGCCCACTTGCCACAGAAGAAGTCTATTTTTTCAAAAAAAGAGATAATCCCATAGAGATCAATACCGCTAAAGATATTGTTGATAACAATTTAGTCATTGTAACCATGCATGAAGGAATGGTACTCAATAAAGTCAGGGAACATGGATTCAAAAATATATTAGCAAAAGCCAAAGCGACCAGGAATGTTACCTCCATGATTTATAGAGGAATAGGCGATTTGTTGCCAATCACCCCGGTAGGCGCAAAATATAGTTTAAGTCTATTGGGGTTACCTTCTGATGCGCTGATTCAAACTCCCGTCAAGCTATTTCAGAATGACCTGTACATAGCATTTTCAACAATGACCGATGATGCAATAGTTAAAAAGTGGCAAACAGCCCTGGATAAAGTTAAATCATCGGTCCGTTATCAACAGATTAAGCAACACTATATGGGTCACAATAAGTAAGCTGGCGTATTCCTGAAATTGAAACTACGTTAAGGAGAAGGTGCAACTATTTCACTTCATCCTTTCGCGCACCAGGAGCGGCTCCATGAATAAGTACTTAGTACCTTCACCTCTTAATATGGTTATGGTGACACTAGTAGCCAGTCTATTCACAGCCAGCACAGCCAATGCAGCCTGTGTAATAAAAATGGTTTACAAGGATGGTGGGAAAGAACCCCTTATCGCCAAGAAACCTAAGCATGATGGTGTTTATTTCGATTTATACACAGCAGCCGCACAACGAATTGGATGTAGCCTTGAAATTAGCCGCCTCCCCAAGAAACGCTTGCATGTTAAATTAGCCGAAGGCACGCTTGATTTTTACCCCGGCGCTTCTTTCTCCAAAAAGCGGGCTAACTACCTCTATTATATTCCTAACGGATTGGATACAGGTGAATATGGCGTAACTAACTTATCAGTGCCAGACCTTAAAAGTTATGATGATCTTAAAACCCAAAACATCGCCTGGTTAATGGAACTTGGTAGCTCCAAAGTAGAGTTAGCGAAAGAGCTAGGCATTAAAGCGCAAGAGCGTACACACCAAGATCTCGAAATCGTGTCAAAATTTATTATGCGCAAGCCTAACAGCAACTACTTTTACGTAGCTGATAAAGAACTAGTGGATTATTACCCTCGAAAATCGGGTATTAAAAGCCTGACTGAAGCGGGATTGAAGGTGCATAAAGAATGTTGTGGTGGAGACCAACCCATGTATATGGGGTTTTCACGTTTCTCTCCTCACTTTAAAGAGGAAAAAAACCCTAGCTATGATGCGAACCAAAAACTAAGCCCTGCAAATTTCCCTACCATTGTTAACAAGAATTCGGTAGTTCACCGGTTGGGAATGGCCTTAGCTGACCTAAAAAAGGAAAACAAAACAGCTGACATCTATCAACGATGGTTTTTTCAATAAGCACCAAGTATAAACAGAACGGTAATACTGAGGTTTCACCACGAGTCTGTTAAGTTTTTTGTTACTCTTCCTACAATGAGGTTAAAGCGGGCTCTGATTATCGCGTTATGCACACCTATAGTTGTATTTTTATTAGTAGGAGCGTTTATAGGAATAACTTGGTTAACCATACGCTGGATAAAAGGAAAAGATAGCAAATAACGATAGCGTTTGATGTACCAGATTAAATTAGATCTAACATCTTTTTCAGTCCACTTGATAGCAATCATGGGTAAGAACGATTAACCCTGAATTATATTGCTATAAAATAGGATGATCTCGTTATCTTTTAAGCTGAATCTCTCTTATTTCGATAATTTCCGGGGGATTTTTCGGTCCATTTTTTAAAAGCCCGGCTAAAATTAGTCGGTTCCTTGTAGCCGAGTTTTAGTGCTATTTCATGGATTGTGAGTGATGAGGTTTTCAATAACTTAATGGCCATTATTTTTCGGACATCATCTAATAAGCTTTGGTAGGTTGTGTTTGATTTTTTAAGTTCCCGGCGCAAGGTTCGTGGAGAAACACAAATTTCACTAGCCGTTTCATCAAGAGAAGGAAAACTACCCGTTCTTTTTTGAAATATATTTTTTATTCGGCTAATGAAATCTTCGGCTTCATTGAGTTTAGACAGTTGTTCGTCACAAATTTTTCTAGCCAGATTAGCGGTTTCAGCATCCGCTAGTATAGATTTTTGTTGTAGGTATTGGGTTGGAATAATATACTCATTAATCTCCTGATCAAAGGCTATATTTAGGTCAGCCTTCAGCAATTTTTCGTGTATTTTCCAACCCTCTGGTTCACGGATACTCATTCGGATTAAATAGTCTGGTGTTTGTTGAGAATTTAGACCTTGTATTACTCGTTTGATACCAAACGTAGTAAATATATTGTGAATACAACCTAACATGCCTTCGTAAATAAATTGGCGGATAGGACCAAGATCGAAAGACTCGGTGTAGATTATATGAACCTTGTCGCCTTTCTCATACATTTCTGCGTTGAAAAGACCAGAGCTTAATGTCATATACTTTAGCGCTGCTTGCAGGGTATCCATGAGACTTTCACTGCTAATGGCTGCAATACCTACAAGACCCAGCCCAGTAAATTTTATCTGTCGTCCAAAATATAAACCTAGATGAGGGTTATCGGTTATACGTAGTGCGTTGAGGATAAGTTGGCGATGCTGATGCATGGTGACTCGTACATCTGCAGAATCAATTTCTTCCCATTCTAGTCCTGTGTCTGTGATCAGTGCCTCGCGATCGTAGCCTTCTTTTTCCAGCCACCTAATTAGGTTGGAGGGGAACAGTATGGGAATGACTTTGTCATCGGCACTAAATTTGGCAGTAAAGGTGTTTTTCATGAATGTTTACTTGTCCAATCTTGCCATCGATTTACTTTTCTTTGGCCACATATGATCACTGATTGTCCCACCTTACACTGTTACTAGCGAGAGCCACAAGTACACTTAATACCAATGCTGAGATTAGAACCATTAGATTTTCATTGGAGTAGCCATGTCACTTGATGCCAGTACAGCCAATAAGATTGAACGACGAGAATATGACGTAATTGTGGTGGGCTCGGGAGGTGCAGGGGCTACAGCAGCACGATCTGCCGCCGATGCAGGCGCTAAGGTCCTTATCGTCAGTAAAGACCCAATGATGTGCACAGACAGTAAAATCTCTGGAGGCATAGTCACTGTTAGGGCATCAGGCACCGAAGATGACACGGTAGAAGAACTGGACGCAAACCTGCGTATGAGCGGTGAGGATATGAGCGATCCTAACTTGACCAAGATCTTTGCCGAAGAATCAAAGCCATCCTACGAGTGGTTACAGGCCCATGGTCTTCGCCCGGATTTCGACGCTGAAACGGGCGAGAAGGTTATTTTTCCTGGCCCTATGGGTGGCCATACTCAACCTAGATCCGTGCTACACCCAAACGGTGGCCTGGACTTTGGCCATGCGTGCTGGAATGCGGTGATGCGCCACGGTGTTGACACTTCGCAAGAAAGCACTGTTGCGCTTAAATCAGGCTCTATGGAGTATCTTGAGGATGCCTGGTTCCTGGACGTTTACCAAAGCGAAAGCGGTGGAGAGATAAAGGGCGGATTAATTTATCACGCCGGTGGTGGCAAGTTTATTTCAGTAAAAGCGCCTTCCGTTGTGCTCGCTTGTGGTGGTTTAGGGGCCATTTATTTTCCGCAGACCACCAACATGAAAGGAAATAGTGGTGACGCCTTTGCCATCGCTGCACGGGCTGGTGCAAACCTAGTGGATATGGAACAGATTCAATACATCGCTTTTGGCTTGGCAGCACCTAAATCCTATGAAGGTATTGGTATTGCAGAGCCGGCGATGTGTGGATTTCTTGGCAAAATTCTCGATAAAGATGGCAATAAGGTGATGGGCGAGCTTGCTGTGCGAACACGGGCAGAATGCGCGGCGGTCATTGCCCAAGCGGTTGCAGAAGGTAAGGGCACAGAGAATGGTGCTTGTTATCTGGATATGACGGGCAATGCTGAAGGTGAAGCCGGAGAGTTATTTAAACACGTTATGTTTAACCGGGCCCATGAAATGCTTGACCCGGTAAGAGGGGCGTTGGGTTCAAAAGCTGCAAAATTTGAAGAGCCCTGGGAGGTGAAGCCCACGGCACATTACTTGATTGGCGGTGTTTATGTTAACGAACAAACTGAAGCGCTAACGCCATCAAGAAAAATAATTTCCGGACTGTATGCATCGGGACAGGCCATGGGCGGATTACATGGCGCCAACCGATTGGGTTCCACTTCGTTAACCGAATGTGTGGTGTTTGGGATTCGATCGGGAGAGGGAGCTGCCAAACGCAGTGCTACGGTTAATGGTATTGACTGGCAAGAGCTGGCCGCTGCAGAGGCTGGTGTGCTGGAAAGATATACCCGTGTACTCGGTGCTAACGGGGCACACTATCCGATCCATTTAACACGAGCGCTACAAAAAACCTGTTGGGAAGGTGTGGGTGCTGCGCGCAATGCCAAGGATATACAAAAAACGCTATCAACCTTGGAAGAAGTTTCTAGCCAGTTTGACGATGTAAAAGTTTCAGCCGGTCTCGATTGGAATCAGGGGCTTATTAATTATATTGAAGGTAAGAACATGTTGTTTTGTGGCCAGACAGTTGCCGTGTCAGCGTTGGCACGCCCGGTTTCTGTGGGCGCGCATTGGCGAACCGACAGTAAAAAACAAACCAGTGAAATGGCTCACTCCCTTACGTGCTATTTGCAAAATGGTGAGTTGATGATGGGGGAAATTCCCCGTACCACTTCACCGCTGATAGACAAAATAAAAGTGAAGGTGAATCGGTCAGTTCAACTAAACGTACTTCGTTTGATAAATCGCTTACCCGAAAAATTAAGAGATCGAGTTATGGTTAAAGCTTTTCGTAAAAGAGCGGGACCACTTATTGATACAATTAATAAGGAGTTGGCGGCATGAAATTCACTATAGTCAAAGGGGATAAGCATAATCAGCAGGAAACGGAATTTGACTTTAAGCACTTCTCGGTTGATCCCAAAGTACGTCCCATGGCGTTGGATGTGCTTATTCAGGCAGAGGAAGTTGAAGATCCTGAGCTTGCCTATCGTTATGGCTGTCGTAATGGCCTATGTGGTGTATGCACAGTCGAGATTAATGGTCGTTCTAAACTGGCATGTCGTACCAAGTTGCGTGAAGGAGACAAGATTGCCCCTATATCCGATTTACCCGTTCTTAAAGACTTGGTGGTGAAGCGCGATGCCATTGGGCGCCAGCTACAAGGGAATATTCCAGAAGCCACAGGCGAAGGTAGCAAGGATCAAAAAGAGAATAAGGCCTATAAAAGTCTTAACCGTTGTATCGAGTGTTACGCCTGTGTACCCGGTTGCCACTTACATACGAAAAACGATCTGGAATCGGAGGTATATCGCTGTGGTAATCCATTCTCGTTTTTAAAATTACAACAAGTGACGGTGGATCCTTGCGCCAGCGAAGAGGATAAAGCTGCAGCTAACAAAGCAGTATTAGCATTAGGTTTAGAGGCTTGTCTCGATTGTAAGGGCTGCCGTTGCGGTGTTGGTATTGATTTAAAAAAAGAGGTTATTCAGCCCCTATTGTTAGCAAACAATCTAGTGACGGAAGATAGCCACTGGCACCCAGACTTCAAAGCGAAAAAGAAAAAACGTCAACAGTTAGCGAAGAAAGAGGAAGTCGCGGATGCTTAATCCCTGAAACCAGCATCGAAGAGTTTTCGCTAGATACTAGTCGTAAATCACTCTATTTTCTAAATATCATTCAGTAAATATAAACCCTCTACTTAGAGGGAAAGGTAACCTATGTCTGCGTTTAATGAAGAAACTGTGCTTGATGTAAAGCACTGGAACGATACGTTATTTAGTTTTAAAACCACACGCTCAACGTCCTTGAAATTTCACAATGGCCACTTTGTTATGATTGGCTTGGAAGTTGATGGCAAACCGTTAATGCGAGCCTACTCAGTTGTTAGCCCCAACCACGAGGCAACCTTAGAGTTCTTGAGTATTAAAGTGCAGGACGGTCCACTGACCTCGCGCTTGCAGCATCTGAAACCAAACGACAAGGTTTTGGTCAGCAAAAAACCTGTGGGTACGCTGGTTACAGGTGATTTAAGTCCGGCCAAGAACTTATATCTATTCTCTACAGGTACTGGCTTGGCGCCTTTTATGAGTATTGTGAGAGACTTTGAAACGTACGAACGTTTTGAAAAAGTTATTCTTGTTCATGGCGTTCGTTACAAGAGTGAATTGGCTTATCAAAATTATCTTACCAAACAGCTACCTGAGGATGAGTACTTGGGTGAGTATGCGAAAAAACAGTTGATTTATTACCCAACGGTTACTCGTGAAGAATTCGATAACACCGGCCGTCTGACTGATTTAATTAACAGCGGCAAGCTTTGCGAGGACATCGGCCTACCGCCACTAAACCCAGAAACTGACCGAGCCATGATTTGTGGTAGCCCTGCCATGCTCAATGATACCTGCATGATCCTTAACGATCTTGGTTTTACCGCTTCGGGGCATACCGGCGATGTGGCTGACTATGTTATCGAGCGAGCTTTTGTAGAACAATAAAGTTGAGCAATAAAGTTGAGCAATAAGTTAGAGCTGTAACTTTCGGAGAGAAGTATGACATTTGTTGTCACAGAGAACTGTATCAAGTGCAAATATACCGATTGCGTCGAAGTATGCCCGGTAGATTGTTTTTACGAAGGTCCAATTTTTTTAGTCATCCATCCTGATGAATGTATTGACTGCGCACTGTGTGAACCTGAGTGCCCAGCTAACGCCATTGTGTCAGAAGACGAACTAACCGATGGTCAACAAGTATTTTTGAAATTGAATGCGGAGCTTGTCGAACTCTGGCCGGTTATCACTGAGCAAAAAGAGCCATTACCTGATGCAGAGGAATGGGATGGTCAAGAAGAAAAGCTGAATTTTTTGGAGCGATGATTTTATATTCGTAAACTATTGGGTTCTTCGTATAAATAAACAGTCGACAAGGAAGTCCACAGAGGTTTAATCCAAAACCCTACCCCACCAATTGAGAGACATCTCTAAACAATAGACGCCCTCTATAAAAACAAAAAATATGAATTAGTTAAGGGCTTTATCATTACGTAAACGTTCTGCCATAAGATCAATAAAGGCACGTACTTTTGTCGATGCTAAACGACCCTCTCGATGCACGATATGTACAGGGCGTGGCGGCGGCTCAAAGTTTTCAAGCACAATTTTAAGCTCGCCCGACGCCAGGTAATCAGCCACTTGATAAGACAGTAATCGAGTAATACCAAATCCCGTTAGTGCCGCTTCAATCGCAGCCTCATTCGTTGTAACCGCGAGTCTAGGTTTTAATCTAATCACACGTTGGCCACTATCTTTACTGCCAGTTTCAGAATTAGCATTTTCAAAGTGCCAATCCTGGGTAATATTTCCAGCGCGGGACGAAATAATCGTATGTTGATGTATATCTTCAGGTTGCTGAGGAATACCAGAGCACTTCAAGTAGTCAGGCGATGCCACCAGGATTAACCGCACCGTACCCACACGTAATGCACGCATACTGGAATCAGGCAATTCACCAATTCGTACGCCTACATCCAGACCCTCCTCCAGCAGATTCACCACCCGATCCAGAAATACAGCATCAACCTCAGTGTCTGGATAACGCTGCAGATAATCAACAATCCCCGGCATAACATACATCTGACCAAACATGACCGGCGCTGTTATCGCAAGATGCCCTCTGGGTTCCGCATTGATCCCGGCGGCAGCCTCGTTAGCTTCCTGTACTTGAGCAATTATGCGCCGGGCATCCTCGAGGTACCGAAGCCCAGCCTCAGTAGCACGAACATACCTAGTCGTTCTATTCAGGAGTTTCACCCCCAAATCGTCTTCCAACGCGGCCACTGCTCGGGTCACAGCAGGCGGGGACATCCCCAGCCGACGGGCCCCTGCGGCAAAACCCTCCGCTTCCGCAACCGCCACATAGACGGTCATTAAATGTAAACGATCCATCGATTATTCCACTATAAGCAATAATTAATTGTGAAATACGATCATTCTTTATGCAACTGGAATTTGGCAAAGTATCCACTTCACCAAAAACACGTCGCAAGCATCCACCCAAACAAAGACTTGCGATAAAACTTAACCACTCAATAGGAATAAAACCATGAGCAGAATTAACACCGTCACTAACGAAGAAGCCAACACTGAACAGCAAGAGCTGTTCACAGCAATCACGAGTCAGCTAGGTATGGTGCCGAATTTTCTTAAAGTGTTTGCCAATTCACCCGCCGCGTTACGCGCCTTCCTTGGTCTCAACGGAATTGCTAGCGAAGGTAGTTTAGACGGACTCACAAAAGAACGTATCGCCCTAGCGATCGCTGAAAAGAATGCCTGTGAATATTGTGTTTCTGCACACACAGCCCTTGGCAGTAACGCAGGTCTTAGTGGCGCAGAAATGGAGGCCAACCGTTCCGGTACCAGCCAAGATGCAAAAGCTGCGGTAGCGGTTAAATTCGCACGCGCCCTTGCTGAACACAATGGCGAAGTCACCACTTCAGAATTACTGGAAGTGCGCAATGCCGGATACAACGATTCAGATATCGTAGAGATCATTACTCATGTTGGCTTAAATATTTTGACCAATATATTGGGTAAAGCCGGTCAAGTAGATATCGATTTTCCAAAAATCGAATTACAGAAAGCGTCTTAAAACTGAATGACAGTAGCAGCCAAAAATGGCTGCTGCTATTTCAGCATTCGCTTCACCCTTCTAGCAAAATAGAACACCAAGTTTAGAGGTAAAAACCATGGGACATCAATTTGCAGCGATCGCATTTACCGATGAAGTAAAACAAGTTCAGCAGGAACAAAACAGCCGAGCGAGTTATACCAACATGGAACAGGGTGAAGACTTCAATTATTTATTAAGCCAGCACGAAGCAGACTTTATTCAAGCTCGTGACAGCTTTTATATGGCAAGTGTCAGTGAAACCAACTGGCCTTACGTACAGCATCGAGGTGGCCCCGCCGGTTTTATGCGCGTGCTCGATGAAAAAACACTAGGTTTCGCTGATTTTAGTGGTAACCGCCAATATGTCAGCACAGGTAATTTTCGTAACAATGATCGTGTTGCCATTATATTCATGGACTATCCCAATCGAACACGAATGAAGTTATTGGGTCGTATTAGTGTTGTGCCCTCAGATGACTGGGAAACATTATCGCGCCTTGAAGTCACTGACTACCGCGCCAGTGTAGAGCGGGGCTTTCTTATCCATATTGAAGCCTTTGACTGGAATTGCCCACAACACATTACCCCCCGTTATACCGAAGCACATATTCAGTCATTAGTTGAACCCTTATTAGAAGAAAACCAAGCACTAAAAAAAGAACAGTCACTTTCATCAAAAAGCACATCATCAACTACAGATAAAACAATCTTAGGTGAAGGCCCACTTGAATTAGTGGTGAGTGGTATTCGCCAATTAACGCCTAGAATACGTGCCTTCGAACTGCGAGATCCTAACGGATTGGATTTACCGGAAATCAGCGCAGGAGCTCACCTAAAATTCCCCGTCATATTGGAAAACGGTGAACTAAGCCAGCGTCACTATTCAATTTGCTCAAACCCAGCACGACGCGACGTCTACGAGATTGCGGTATTGCGCGAAGAAACAGGAACAGGTGGCTCTATCGCTATGCATAACAATCTACAGCTTGAGCAACGAATTAACTGTGACTTGCCCCAGAACCACTTCGAATTACATCAAGATAATCGTCCCGCAGTTTTATTTGCCGGTGGTATAGGAATAACCCCCATCAAATCCATGGCGCAATCACTAAAAGCCCGCAACGTGAAGCTGAACATTCATTATGCAGGACGCAGCACACAAGAAATGGCCTTTCGCGATCGCTTACAGCGGGAGTTTGGTGAAAATTTATCCGTCTACAGTTCAGCTGACAATTCACGTATGGATATCGCACAAATTCTGTCCTCTGCAGCCAGCGATGCCATTTTTTATATCTGTGGTCCAGAGCGATTAATAAACACCATTCAGGAAGAAGCAAAAAAACAAAACATTTCGCCAGAACGAATTCGTTTTGAACAATTTAATGCATCTGTTAGCGAAGACGCTAAACCTGTATTGATTCAATTACATCGTTCCGACACACAAATAGAAGTCGCTGCCGATCAGACCATCCTAGATGCCATGCTGGACGCAGACATCTCTGTTCCCTTCAGCTGTAAAACAGGTAACTGCAAAACCTGCGCTGTCAAAATACTAGATGGCGAAGCAGATCATAAGGATTCAGCATTAACCGATGCGGAAAAGAGCGATGGCAAACTCATGTGTCCCTGTGTTTCACGAGCCACCACCGAACACCTAGTGCTCGATATATAAAACCGTCAGATATACTGAAGAGATAAAAGATATGAAGCGAGTGTTAATGTTATTGGCAAACGGCGTAGAACCATTAGAAATGGCCGCTTTTACCGATGTATTAGGCTGGGCTACCCTAGTCGGCAAAGATAAAATCGAGCTGATCGATGTAGGACTACGCCCTGAAATAACCACAACCTTCGGCTTAAGATTTAAACCTAACTATCTATTGGACCAGATTGATACAAACGACTTTGATGCATTAGCCATCCCCGGCGGTTTTGAACCCTCCGGTTTTTACGATGAAGCATTAAGTGAAAAGTTCTTGCGGGTTATTCGTACTTTTGCTGATCAAAACAAGCTTATCGCCAGCGTTTGTGTGTCTTCCCTAGCTCTTGGTACTGCAGGGGTTCTGCAAGATAAAGAGGCAACCATATATCACCAAGTTGGTGGTCAACGTAAACAACAGCTAGAAGAAACCGGTGCTATTTTTATCGATCGACCCATCGTAACCCAAGACAATATAATCACCTCAACAGGACCAGGAACTGCCTTAGAAGTTGCCTTTACATTACTTGAAAAACTAACCAATAAAGAAAATGCTGATAATTTGAGGGAGAAAATGCGTATACCCACGCCGATCGATGACTGGCACAACACACCTCAAGTGTATTAGCCTCGACTCGACCTAACACGTCATAGCTCAGAACAAAACATAATCTGTCAGCTAAAGACGCTGGGGGGCAACCAGTAAAGGCAACACATTCAGCTTCATCAAACACCAAAACTAAGTCGGTCATGAATCAAGTTGAAATATGTAGCTGTAAAGACTACCGGGGTAGCTAGAAGCCTAAAGCGGTCATCTAGAATGTGGCTCAACTTTGGTTTGATACTCCTCAAAGCGGACTACCATGAATCCTATAAGCGTAGGATCTATCGAGGCAACTTAAAGCATGAAGTAGCCACGTTATATAGACTGTAATAAAACTGTGCAGCTGCCTGTCATAGAGCCAGCATGGCTAAGGATATATACGCAGAAAAACGAGAAGCTTTCGACAGTGAAGCGGTAAAATCGATTAATACCGAAAACGATCTTAATGAATTTCGGCAAATATTCACCAAAATGACCATCGAAACTGCGTTAAGTGCTGATATCGACGGCCATCTTGGCTATAATCAGCACCCGTAAAATGCCCCCCCCCACAACCAAGATGGTTATTTCCGTAGAATCTTGCACACTAAAGACGGACAATTTGTGATCGACCTCCCACGTGATCGTGATGACACCTATACTCTTCTCGCTTGTGAGAAAAAGCATCAGGCTTGTCGATCGTTATGCTTAGACGACCCAAAACACCAATATCCAATACAGGCGAGGCGTCAATAGGCTGGGCCTCCATCATTTTGGGCTACTCGCTGCAGAGAAAACATGATCATGGTTTATTCTCATTCTTCAGGTCACCAACTTGTCCCTACGTTACTTTAATTTAGGGGGTATTTGAGGGAGGGGAAGGAAGAGTTTTAAACTGTATTTAGATGACTGATTAAATAGGTTGAGTTTGGAGGTTTTTTGTCAGATTTAGAAAGTATTGTGTTGAGGCCCCCCGCTCTTATAGACGGTATGGCCGTGTTTCGTCTAATTGAGAGCTGTCCACCGCTTGATGTGAATTCCAGCTACTGCAATTTTCTCCAGTGCAGTCACTTTGCCAATACTTCCGTTGCTGCAGACGCGTGTGGAGACATAGTCGGGTTTATTTCCGGGTATATCGTACCAGAGCGCCCTGACACCTTGTTTATCTGGCAAGTAGCCGTTGCAGATCAGGCCAGAGGGCTGGGACTGGCTTCACGTATGTTGGCCCACATTATTGCGCGCCCGCAATGTAGCGCTGTTGGTTATGTAGAGACCACCATCACCCAGGATAATCAAGCCTCTTGGGCATTATTCAAAGGCTTAGCAAAAAAGCTGTCAGCAGACTTCCAATCATCAGAATGGCTGGATAAAGAAACCCATTTTTCGGGGCAGCATGACTCAGAAGCGCTTGTGCGTATCGGTCCTTTAACGCATATGGCAAACCAAGAGTAAAGAGAAACACAATGAAAATTTTTGATGAAATAGAATCCGAAGTACAAAGTTATGCTCGCGCATTTCCTCGCGTCTTTAATCGCGCCAAAGGCGAATTTATGTGGGATGAAGACGGTAATCAGTATTTGGATTTTCTGGCCGGCGCTGGAACCCTGAACTACGGTCACAACAACCCGATATTTAAAGAAATATTACTCGATTACATCCAAAACGATGGCATTACACACGGATTGGATATGCACACCAAGGCCAAAGGTGAATTTTTACAGGCTTTTAATGACAAGATTCTAATACCGCGCGAGATGGAATACATAGTGCAGTTTACCGGCCCAACCGGTACTAATGCGGTAGAGGCCGCGATGAAAATAGCGCGCAATGTGACCGGCCAGCAAAACATCGTCACCTTTACCAATGGCTTCCATGGCGTGAGTTTGGGGGCATTGGCCGCAACAGGAAACTCTCATCACCGGGATGCGGCTGGTGTGAGTTTGAGCGGCACACACCGTATGCCCTACGACGGGTACCTGGGTGAGAATATCGACACCACGGAATATTTAGATAAGGTCTTATCCGATTCCAGTAGCGGAATTAACTCACCCGCAGCAGTGATTGTGGAAACCGTTCAAGGTGAGGGTGGCATAAATACCGCTAGTATACAGTGGCTGCGAAATCTACAGACCGTGTGTAAAAAACACGGGTTATTATTCATTGTTGATGATATCCAGGCTGGTTGCGGGCGCACGGGGGATTACTTTAGTTTTGAAAGCGCCGGTATTGAGCCGGACATCATTACCTTATCTAAATCTTTAGGGGGCTACGGCTTGCCATTTGCGGTTGTGTTGATGAAGCCGGAATTGGATCAATGGAAGCCGGGTGAGCATAACGGTACTTTTCGAGGTAATAATTTGGCGTTTGTGACTGCCAAAGCGGCCCTTGATCATTATTGGTCCGACAAGCAGTTCTCCGAACAAATAAAACGAAAAGGACAGTATATCGCCGAGCGACTTGAAAGCATTGTAAGCCAGTACGGTGAAGGAAACTTTACCGCTAAAGGGCGAGGCATGTTTCAAGGCATTAATTGCGTCAATGGTGATATCGCAGGAAAAATAACCAGCAACGCCTTCAAAAAAGGGCTTATTATTGAAACCAGTGGAGCCGACGATCACGTGGTTAAATTTTTGTGTCCGTTGATCATCAGCGATGACAACCTGAAAAAAGGTATTGATATCGTAGAATCCGCGATTCAGGAAGTGTGCGCTAAAGTGGACGAAATCCCTGAAAAGAAAGGCTATTTCGGTGCTGGCTAAATCCAAGGCTTGATTACCATGGAGGTTAAGCAACAAATTCAAGTCTGGGCGGAAAATAGAAAGTGGTTACCCGTCGTAAAATCGACTTAGGGCTGAAGTATATCATCCTGATAACCCGTACTCACACGTTCGTCCGGTAACGGGAAATCCGAGCCTGTGAAGCCTATATCATGTTATGCAGGCAAAGGGCTCCTTATCAAAGTCATAAGATCCCTAGCCAATACTTCCGGATATGTATGACAACTGTCCTTCGCGAGCCAGTTATTCAACAGGAAACAATCAGCTTAGTCTATGACGGCTTTATCGCGAACGCCACTCAAAGAAAGCAGGAACATTTCAGTATCAGATCTCTACACCATTTGTCCGCTAACAAATCCATGCTCCTTCATTGCACTACTTTGACTCAACGATAGCGCTGGTATAATTCAGGCATACGCTCTTTGATAAGCCCCTGCCGTTCCATTTTTTTTAAGGAGTCCGTAATTTTTGGAAGCAAATTTTCATGTTTCTTATGTAAAAAGTGATACAGCGGCACCTTGTGAAGAGGTGGCTGGATCAAGTAAACCTGTCGTGATTTCGATTCTTCCATGGTGCTCAATATTCTGAGAGCCTTTAGTTCATCAACGACAGCGAATTCTGTGTACTTGCGCAGCAACATGTCAAACAGCTGTGTAGTAGATCGCACCTTGTAGTACTGCCAGCGATTATCGATCGCAGCCTGCTCAATGATTTTTATACCCCTCTCAATGGCGACCTCTTTATCCGTTAGCGCCCAAAAACCAGACAACTCTTGGCGCTGCAATGAAAAGGCACTAACCTTGCTCATAAATATAGCCACAGGCACTCGAATAAGGAATGGGTAGATCTTGTTCACTTTTTCGATACGGGCCATCTCGCCATCGGTTACGCCAGAATTCGAGCTGCGCAATGCCCTCTCGTTGGGCAAAAGGCTAAGATCAATACTGATCCCAATACGATTATAGGCTTCTGTGAGCACATGGTGAAAAACAAAGTCATCGATAATATTATTTTCTTTGGCTGAAAAAACTAACTCTTGTTGAGCATGGCTATACTGATCGAAATTATCTCCTTGGTCATCAGCTGATACCTTATGAGAGCAAATAAAAGCGATCACTAGAAATAACAACAAAGTAGCTATTGCTTTCCGTTTTTTCGTCATACGCTAATCTCTATGCGTCCCTGTTACTTAAGATCTAATGGCAGAAATCACTAGGTACTGTCAGGCTAGAGCATATAATAGTAGGCCACATTTATTAATCACATATCCGTTAAGCCTGATTCGTTGCTTCAGAAAAATAGTCTTTCATCCAATTATAAAGCTGATCGCTCGTTACTTTATCAAAGGGCAGGTAAGTAAATTCATCCGCTGGATCTTTATCTCGAAAGCCAAATTGATACGCAACCTCATTGGGTTTGTTATCATGCAGAACCAGAGTGATTCGCTTTCCGCTTTTCAAACAATCAATGGTCATTGCATCTGCAGGAAACCCTGATGCTCGCAGGTTTCGAATAAGCCCTACTATTGGATCAATATCCTTAAAGTTTTTCTGAATATCTGCTTGTGCAGATGCAGCAATATCTGAAAGTTTGAAGAGATTTGATTCACTCACAGTGGTTATTCCTTACCGGGCGATTATAGAAAAATGACCAGGCGCCATTATGGGTGAACTAGCAACTTGATTCTAGCTACGCAAAACAATACCCAGCAATGAGCCAGCATCACTGTAGGCCTCTACCTCACCTCCCTACCCCCTCCCGCTGACTTCCCCTGAGGTACTCACAGTAGTTGACAGCGGCGTATTTTCAACGCTATCTTTACACTGTATAGTTTGGCTATCAAGTAGGTATCAACCACCAAACAATCACCTCAATAACTACAATTCAATAAACGAGGGCCCTATGTCCAACACAGCGCAGCAAGATGTCATCACTGGCACACAAATTATCAAAAGAATTCCAGGCCTAGTCACCCGTCTACCCAGCCTAATAAAAGGGCTGCGCATCGCCAACAACACCAATAAATCCAAACCGGTGGGTTTAGGACTGTGCTTTGAGCAGGCCGTAAAGAAGAACCCAGACGGTCTCGCGCTAATGTATGAGGAGCGAGCACTCACCTATAGCCAATTTAATGCATGGGTTAACCAGATTGCTCACTACTTGCTAAGCCGCTCTATTAAAAAAGGCGATAGCGTCGCCATACTGATTGAAAACAGACCTGAGCTTTTAGCCACCGTATTGGCCTGCTCCAAAATTGGCGCCGTGAGCGCCATGTTAAACACCTCGCAAAAAGGGAAAGTGCTGACCCACAGCATTAATCTGATTAAACCTAAACTGATCGTTGCTGGTGAAGAATGCCTAAATAGCTATGAAGCCATCCGACAAGATATTGAAATTGATGCAAACAGCCATCTGTTTTTTGCTGATACAGATACCCAACAAGAAGAAGGAACAACCCCATACGGTTGGCAGAACCTAGCCACTGAAATTCGTAACCAACCACAACACAACCCACAAAACACTCAGGTCATTTATTCCGAAGACCCGTGCTTTTACATTTACACCTCAGGCACCACCGGTTTACCGAAAGCCGTAATATTTAACCATGGTCGCTTTATGAAGCTCTACGGTTCCTTCGGTTGTGGTGCCGTCCGCCTGCAAAGCAAGGACCGTATCTATGTGCCTCTACCTTTCTACCATGCCACCGCTTTAGGTGTTTGCTGGAGTTCGGCATTAGCCAATGGCTCCTGCTTGGTTATGGCCCGAAAGTTTAGCGTGTCGCGCTTTTGGCCAGATATTCGTAAATATGACGCCACCGCCTTTGGTTATGTCGGTGAACTTTGTCGTTATCTGGTTGAGCAAGACAAAGACCTGAACGATAGCAACAACAAGGTTCATATTGTTGTTGGCAACGGACTTCGCCCTTCTATCTGGAAAGAATTTAAACAACGCTTTGGTATTGAGCGCGTGATGGAATTTTATGGTTCCAGTGAAGGCAACATCGGTTTTACCAATTTATTTAATTTTGACCAAACTGTTGGCTTCAGCCCCTTTCCCTATGCCATCGTGAAATACGATAAAGAAACCGATGCGCCTGCGAAAACCGCATCAGGTCAGATGACAAAAGTCGCTAAGGGAGAAATTGGTTTATTGATTGGTGAAATTACCGATAAATCTCCCTTTCATGGTTACACTGACCCAGCCAAAACCGAATCCAGCATTTTAAAAGATGTTTTTACCAAGGGTGACCGTTGGTTTAATACCGGAGACATAATGCGCGACCTTGGCTTTCGTCATGCCCAGTTTGTTGACCGCACAGGCGATACCTATCGCTGGAAAGGTGAAAATGTTTCCACCACTGAAGTTGAGATGCTGATTGAAGAAGCGAATGACGTCACTGAGGCCGTAGTCTATGGCGTTGAAATACCTAACACCAATGGCCGTGCTGGTATGGCCTCCATTCGGCTTAACACCAGCATTGAAGAATTTGATTTCTCCATTTTTTTACAACAGCTAAAAACCAACATGTCCGATTATTCAATCCCGGTTTTTCTCAGTATCAATCAAGGCGTTGAACTAACCGGCACCTTTAAACACCTCAAAGGCCCACTAAAAGAATGGGGTTTTGATGTACAAAAAAATAAAGATCCTCTCTACGTGTGGCTACCTAAGGCTGACAAATACGTGCCTCTCACAAAAGAGTTACAACAGGAAATTGAGCAGGGGCAATATCGGTATTAGCTGTAGGCTAGATGCTAGCAACTATATGGCTAGCATCTAGCGCTGAGGGATTCCTTTCTCATGCTGTGTCACCCCTTCAGGGATGGGCACATGAGAAAGTTTATCCTTAACCCAGACGTGACAGGCTGGCTTTATCTGAAACGGGGGATCAATATGTTGTGCAAACACACCCACTAACGTAGGGAAGCCTTCAGACTTATCGAACATAACGGCATCGCAACGTGTGCAATACTCTCTTACCGTTTTATTACCTGACGCAGCGGTATAAACTTTTTCCCCAGCTTCACCCCTTAGCTGAACCGTGCTTTTCTTAAAAAAGGCAATCGTTGCATAATCAAGCGCCTTAGACTCTATCGTTAATACATCCCGACAGTCCGTACAATGGCAGCATAGCTGAATAACAGGATCTTCTTTGGATTCGAACCGTACTTCTCCACAACGACAACTTGCTGATATATGCACTCCTACTCCCCCCTGCTCGCTTTCTTAATTTCGACAATTAGCCATATAGACGATATCAAGCACATCAGTATAACAATCAATGATAACGGCAACGTAAACTGTTCATAATCAAACAACAAAAAGCCTGAGTGGATGACAAAAGTAGCTGTCCCTAAAACAGCACAAAAATATGCGTACCTTGGCGCCATGCTATCTGACTGCACAACACTTTTATAACCGAGTAGAACAACAGGAATTACAAGAACATTAAACAGCAAATAACCCTGTATGCCTCCCGGCAATAAAAACATCTCCCATTCGTGCCAAAATGCCGCATCAATTTGATGAATGATAAGAAGGCTCATCGTTGTTAAGTAGCTTCTTTCCAAGGGTTATACCTCTATTGAACGGCCGTTAATAACATAAATATTTACTGAAAAGTAACTAATCCATTACCTCAATCATTCCCCGAATTTTTAATGCCTTTTCGAAGTGGTCTAGCTTATGGGTCATAATCTACCAAGTCGCCGCCTCCATCAACAATTCAGGGTCATCGTTCTTGTTGGCAAAAAAAGCGTAAAATGACAGCCCTACCCCTGGCCCTTTACTGTCTATTTTCTTATTACAGACATCAATTATTTTGTTCTTTAAGGTTTCTCTCATAGCGCTCTATGCCAGTGACAATATTTTTCCAAGACGGTATATAAAATTATGACGGCTAGCCTTCAATCGTCTTTTGCCAAAACAAAGCCTTGCCCATATTAGGGTCAAGTTCATAACCGGCAAAACCGTGTTTTAAGTAAGCGCTTTTAGCGGCTTTATTACCCTCAAGCACTTCAAGTGTCACCTTACAGCAGCCTTTGTCTTTGGCAATATTGTCGACCTTTTCTAGCATAATCTGACTAAGACCAAGACCTCGAAACTCACTCAGAACAACAACGTCATGAATATTGATCAACGGTTTGCATGAAAAGCTCGAAAAGCCTTCGAAGCAATTGATTAACCCAGCAGGCTCATTATTAACGTAGCAAATAAGACTAAATGCATAAGGGATTTTTACTAATTCAGCCACGAGATTTTCTTTCACAAATACAGGCAATGACTTGCCACCACCCATAGGGTCTTTTGCATAGCAATCCAAGAGATGGATAATATCAATCCCATGCTGAGCATCACTATAATCAGCCATCACCACATCGATCTTCATTATATTGAAACCTCAACGTACCCACGCATTAAACCTGAAGATGAGTCTCTCGTTGTCATGGCAGAAAACAACATATCTACCGGCACCCAAGTCGGTGGATATTTATGACTCGCCGTATCAAGAATAAGGACTCGATCGCTATCTTGGTCATATGCCGCTAATGGCGATATATGGCCAACCTTGCCCTGACCTAGCTTCTCCCTTTGGTAATTAACAAGCAGGTAATCATCTGACTGCGATAGATTTCGCTTAATTACCGCGCGAAACGCCTCAATGCTGGACGCACTGGCATGGTGTACCGAGGCTTTTACTCCATAGGTTCTAAGCAACGCTCCCAATTCAGGTAACGACATACCACCAAAAATCACCTTAAATTGCGAACGAACCCGGCTAGCCTCTTCCGTGAAAAAGTCATTCTGATTCGTCGTTTTACCAAGAGCTTCAAGTACGATAACGCTACTAGCAACACCGCAGTAACTAATTAAACGTTGACCTTGGTAGGCTCTCGATAATGCGTCAAAATCTGCGCGTGCTTGGGCACCTTCAATCAAAGCACGACCCTCCACACTTGACGATGCAACCAACGATGGAGGCAATGATTGAGGGCTATCATGTGGATACAAGGTCCACCCTATGAAACCGGCAAGCCCTATAGCCAGCACCATCATGACAACCCCAGCGTTAATAAATATTTTTTTCATTAATATAATTCCCTTCAAACTATAACCGATTAAATCCAACGCTATTCAACCGAGAGATGACCTCTAGTTAGCATCATTATGAACATTACCTGATTTCAAATTACGTTAGCACAGGCTATTCCAGTGCATTTATCGCTTTCTGCACTTTTTTTGGCAAGCTACTCAACGCTTTTTGATAAGACCAATTAACTAGCTCTTTGAGATACTCTTCATGTACCAACTGCACATTAACGATGGTTACCCAATGGAAGCGATGCATGTAGCGAGCCGGCTTAATGCCCGGCTGATCGGTTAATTCAAGAAATCGATCCGAAGTAACTCTGATACTAAAGCGCCATTTCTCAGGATCGCTCGTTTTAAAGTAAGCAAATTTCTTTTTGTGAACAGCGTAGGTCAAAATATTAGACGGATGACCACTCTCCTTTTCCGTAACACCAGGAAATGCGGCACAAAAAACCTTTAGCTGCTCAATATTCATAGACTGCTTATGCCAAACTCTATTGCTGTCCTTTATTAACGGCAGCCCTTTCTTTACCAATTAAATAATCAGCAATATCCAGTACACCTTCCGCCGTAGGTACGCTACGGCCGAGGACCAAATATTTTCCGTTAACAACCACTGACGGCGTACCCGTAAGTCCAGAAGCCTTCATCAACTTAATGGCATTTTGAGTTTGTGACTTTACTTTTGATGAGAATAGCTTCTGCTTAAATTCATCCTGCGACAATCCGAATTCGCCAAACACCTTGGCAAAATGGGCCTGCTGCACTGCCAGATCTTTCTCTGCACGAATCGCTATGGTTTCTTTGAACATTCTAAAATGGATATCATGGCTATTCTCCATACTCTCAGCCAAATAGAATAACTGAGCATGCAACACCATTGCCTCACTCCAAACCGCAGGCATTTTTTCTAACATAACATCATTGGGTAAATTGCTTTTCCATTTATTCAATGGCGCCTCGAATTTCTCACAATGTGGGCAACCATACCAAAAGAACGCCATAACGAGAATTTTATCAGTGCCAGTATCAACGCTTTCCTTAACATCTTGGTAATGTGTATCAGCTAGGTATTTATCCACCAATGCAGACTCTTGTATTTTTACAACCTCATTCTCTGCCTCTGAACAGCCAAACATACCTATAGACACTAATAGTATTGCGAGTTTTGCAAACATTCTAATCTTCATTTGTTTTCTCAGTATCTTTCAATTTATATTGCAGATTATATTTCACGTTATTACTGATACCCTGCCCACCCTAGAACAACGGAAGCCTATAAATAGTAAAACATCTTCAATTAAAGTGGTTTATTATCACAGACTAAATCGTCCATACCATTAATAGATATAGTGTGCATAAACTAGTACAGTTTACTCAAGAATTAATGCTATCAACATAACTAACTATACATTGCACAGAGCAAGTTAATTAACTGACTCACCACTCACGCCATTGTTCGGTAATATCATCCTCACAATCATGACCGGCAGTTTGAATGACCAATAATATAAGAGCACACAGGTCTTCTCTCTGGTGGGTTTCAATTAACTGATGCTCGTGCTTTTCATTTAGCTGGTTTAGCGTTTTAACCAGTGACTCAACCTTAGATGAAACCCATAAGAAATCGACCTTGGATTCAGAGCCGTCCACTTCATTAATAAATGACGTCAATATTCCATCACACTCATCCACATCTTTCTTTAAGTATGCAGGCTCATCCTCATCTTCGATAAAATCATACATCCAGTGGAGTAAATACTTCTTTTTCTCTTCTATTTCAGAATTCATATATACCTTCATTAAAATGACGCTTTGCTAAAAGGACAGCCTTGAGTTGCCCCTTTCTTTTATTTCTAACCCGGCATCTGCATTAACTCTGACACCTCAAGTGAACCACCAATCTCAAGAAACGGACAAGCTTTTGCCATATCAAGGGCGGCCTCCATAGATTCCGCCTCAACAATAGTGAAGCCAGACATTGTGGTTGTACTGCCAGTGCTAACCGTACCATCAGGCATTACCGTACTCGTACCCTTAAGCGGATTAGCAGGGCTAACGGCTGAATCCCCCAATGACGCTAGCCATACTTTATATTTGGCGAAGTGCTGCTTACCTTCCTCTGGACTGGATGGCTGATCGCCGCCTAGATAAGTGATCATATATTGAGGCATATCCTTCTCCTTGTTTTAGTTGCGCTCTCTAGTCATTAACCTTGCTAGTATTGGCAAGTGTTCCTGTATTGAGTGATTTTCCCATATAAATGCTAACTTCATTCGGTTGATATTTGCCAAAAGACTCAACAACATCATAGCCATGCTTGCTATAGAATTTTATAGCTGCTTTTTGAAAGCAACCAGTTTCTAAGTATATCTGGGGGACTCGGTTTGTAATGGCATACTCTTCTAGCCCCTTAATCAGTTCAACAGCCATCCCTGTACTTCTGTGCGCCTCTTCAAAGTACATTCGCTTTATTTCAGCATATGAACCACAAAGTTTGAGGGAGCCGATGCCTTCTAACACTCCCTCATTGAAAGCACCAAGAATGTAGGCTTTATTTTCAAGAAGCTCGCTAGCTGATTCAAGATTACAGCCTTCAATGCCATACAAGCTAAGTTGGAATTCATCCAACTTAGCGATTAGTGCTAGTACATCCCTATCCTTAACTGATACTTCTCTGATCATTTGCGTCATTTAGTATCGCTAACATTGCCGGATAGATTACCAGCCTTTGCTATGCAAGCTTATACTTCTCACCTATTGTTGCGTCCTGAATCCAATCCAGAAACTCTGGCACTGTAGCATCTCCTTCTTTAGGCGCCCACTGAGCAAAGTCACTTTCTTGAGCCGGAGTGTAAGGCCCTTCTTTAACCTCAAGAATGACGACGTCTTCAGTCTGGGGATAAACGGCATGCCACGTATTCGGCACCATTTCCAAGCCAGAGATTGGGCTACCTGGAGTCAAGGTTAATTTATCGACAATCACACCATCATCATCAAAGATCACAAGCCCTAAGCTTCCTTTTAAAGCCAGCATTAGCTCCCATTTATTCATTTGTGCATGATGGTGGGGACGAACATACGTTCCCTTTTTTAAAGCAATACATAATCTTTGAACAGGCTCATCCAATGCCTTATGAAGGTTGTGGTGTGCCCTTTTTCTATCACTGGCCTCAGCCTCTACAAGCAAAGCGCTAAAAAGCTTTTCGTCAAATTTCATAAAATATAAAAACTACTCTTTTTAGATTTGTGGCGTAATACCAATATCAGCGGACAGAACAAGCAAGACCATTCTGCTCCGACAGTTTTCCTGATTAACTGCTGGCTGGCTGATGAAATTCTATAACATTATCATCCGGATCTCTGATGAAAAAGAAGCGAGCACCATTGAACTCTACTCTTTCAGTGATGACCATACCCAACGCCTCTACTTGCGTTGATACAGACTCCACATCTGATATCTCCAAAGCAATATGTGTATAACCGGGATATTTAATCGGCTCTTCCATTAGGATATTAGTTCTCGGAGCTTCAGATGAGACATTCAAGATAAGGTTAAAATTTACCCCTGATGGGTGTTCAACTATCGCCACAGGCTCAGGCCCTACCGGCCCTGCAATAAACTTAAAACCGAGCTTTTCGTAAAATTCTCTAGAAACATCTAAATTTCTTACCCTTAATCCAACGTGATTTATTCCTGTTATTTCTTTCATAATCAACTACCTGTGTTTTTTAGGTATTAACCTTTACCCACGGATACTCGAGGGGAGCAAAACTTTCAACTATTCAAAATTTTATTGTGTGCTTACCGAAAGTAAAAATGGGGCACCGCTATTATCAATAACGGTCATACGGTCCTAACTTAATCGAATATTCAACACCATATCCATTAAAGTCTGCATTGTAGATGTAGCTG
>Ga0105348_1000567_pt1 | contig 27768 bp, 15 predicted proteins | sample EN8Hudsemesocosm_2_FD_83504 | JGI IMG/M metagenome (GOLD analysis project Ga0105348, IMG submission 83504) | Methane-oxidizing microbial communities from mesocosms in the Hudson Canyon - EN8C Hudson Canyon | ecosystem: Environmental > Aquatic > Marine > Cold seeps | place: Hudson Canyon... | reverse complement strand
TTTTTAAATAAACACTTTAGACGAGATCAGGTTGACCAGATCACTAATCACCCACGACCAACACGGGAATCTAAATTTTATCTAATATTAACCAAAAAACGCTCAAAGAATATTCTGCTAATGGAAAAGTTTGATCTAGGGTTGAAAGCACTAAAAAAAAGCGGGAAATGGCAAAAAATACTGGATGATTCGCTCTTAGGTGAACTCTAAAATTTTGGAAAAACCAAAAGGGAATTTTTGTCATTACATTCATTAATCGTTGAGTGCATTATGGTGATAGTTTAGCCATCAATAATTCAATCCGCTACGCCCGCATTAAATACACTCCCGTCATTACCCTTCAGATAGAATTTAATAGATATTGAAAGATTCTCAGCGGTAACTAAGTGAATTTGAGTCTCTGAATCTAATCATTTCTAGGTTTCGAAAAGGTATCGCTTTACCAAAAGCGATCATTATTAGAGTTATAAATGAACCGCTAGCTTAGAGTCACAGGTAGCGGTTTGATAAAATTAAATTTGGCTTAAATCTACAAGGCATAGGTACGTGGAGGTTAGCGACCCTATTTAGTCAATAGCAAACTCAATGGGTACAGAGTAATTTTCTTAATAGCGCTATCTATTTATACATGAAATTTTTTATACAAGACCTGTTATCTCATGACTCCCTTGGTTTGACTCTATTTGCTTATTCACCTATTTTTAATAAACATTGACTTGATATCGTGAGCAATGATTAGGCGTTATATCCATGACTTACCTTATAAATCAGTATTATATAGTGTCGTGGCGTTTTTTAGCCAAATGGCACTAAGCGAGATAGAGTGAATAATAAGAAATTTGAATTATTACACCCAGTTATCCCTAAAATGGGGTTTGATTCAAAAACATTTATAAACTTGGCCTGTCAGTTGGCAGAGCAGTTAATGGCCAAGCACCAGGCAGGACTTATTCATCGTCGTGTGAATAGCCATCACGTTTTTATTGAAATCAACGAAACTAAATTGTTGACGTTACTTTTGGTTAATACCGATGATCAGAGCCATGACGGTGCCATTATGGAGCGCCTGGATCATCCTGATATTGCCCATCATTTGCCCTACATGTCGCCAGAGCAGACGGGGCGTATGAATAGGGTGGTTGACTATAGAAGTGACTTTTATTCTTTAGGCGTTGTGCTTTATGAGTTAGCAAGCGGTCAGCTGCCTTTTACCGGAAAAGATGCGATCTCTTTGGTTCATTGCCATATTGCTAAAAGACCTCCATTTCTGATGAGTATTAATTCACGAATTCCGGGGGTGTTGGCTAGGATCATTGATAGGCTCTTGAGTAAATCTGCTGATGAACGTTACAAAGCGGCGTACGGTTTACTTAGGGATCTGGAAAAATGTCGCGATGTCATTTTAGGCAATAAATCGTTATCCGATTTTGAATTGGGCCAAGAAGATCATTTTGAAATACTCCGAATACCGGACAAGTTATATGGTCGGGAATCCGAACTTCAGAATCTCAAAAAATTATACCTTCACTGTTGTACAGGAAATAAACAGGTTTTGCTGCTCGCAGGGCTTGGTGGTACGGGGAAGACGGCTTTAGTCAATGTTTTTACCAATCAATATTTAGACTATTCACCTACTTATATTCGCGGGAAGTTTGATCAGTTATCGAGAGGGATTGCTTATAGTGCCATTGGGAGTGCTTTCCAGGATCAAGTACGTGAACTGCTTTCGCTAGGAGATCAAGAACTTAAAGAGTGGCGTGCCAAGTTGAGTAATTCTCTGGGTCAGGATGGTCGTTTAATTACCGATATCGTTCCAGATCTTGCGCTGATTATTGGTGAACAGCCAATCACTAAAAAGCTTCAACCCGAAGAAACTAAATTCTATTTTATTAAAGTATTCAGTCGATTTGTAGAAGCATTTGCTAGTGAACTTCACCCTATGATTATGTTTCTAGATGATCTTCAATGGGCGGATATAGCTTCGCTTGAGTTACTGGAATATTTAGTAAACGATAAAAAAATAAAGCACTTCTTACTTATTTGTGCCTATCGTGATGACGAAATTCAGGCACATCAATACTCGAATACCTTTTTTCATAACTTGAAAAAATCCCCGATTGACGTGTCTAGTCTAACGGTGAAGGCACTTGAACGTAGTCATATTAATCAGATGATCTGTGATTGTTTGGGTTGTGATACAAGCGAAGCGGAGGGCTTAGCGGAACTGGTATCGCAAAAAACACATGGAAATGCGTTCTTCGTTGGGCGATTTTTGACCTCACTTTATGACGAAAATCTACTTCTTTGGCGTTCAGACCAGAGAGTTTGGTCTTGGGACGTGGAACAAATTCATTCACGGAACGTGACTAACAATGTTGTTGAACTGATGGCGAGTAGAATCCATCGATTTGGTTCAAACACAAAAAGAATGATGCAGCTTGCTGCTATGCTGGGTAACCAGTTTGATTCAAACTTGCTTTGTATTATTTCGGACAATAACAAAATAGAGGTACTGAGTTCGATTCAACCTGCCGTGAACGGCGGGTTATTTATATCTATGCCTGAAGGGTTTCGATTTATGCATGACCGGGTTCAAGAAGCGGCATATCTAACGATACCCACTGACATGCGAGCAAAAATGCATTTGGATATTGGAAGACTTTTGCATACTAAACTTGGCTCAAAGGCACGACAGGAAATGCTGTTCGATATTGCGAGTCACTTTATTCATGCCGTTGATTTACTTGATGGTGAAGAAGAACGTCTTCTGGTTTCAAATTATTTGATGAAGGCTTCGGAGAAAGCGATTCACTCTGCCGCCTGGGAAGCTGCATTGCCTTATACACAACGAGCAATAGACAAACTATTACCTGATGATACTTGGCATCGCCATTTTGATTTGAGTTGGCGCTTGTTTAAAAACCGAGCTATCTGTGAATACGCTACTGGTTTATTGGAGGCTGCGGAGAAAACCGTTATTGTTTGCCTAACGCACGCTAAAACTGAAAAACAGCACGTGGATATGCATACCCTGTACTCACGTATTTTATTTCAGTTGAATCGTCATGAAGAGGGTGTCGAGAACTCTTGCAAGGGATTGGCTAAATTGGGCGTCACTGTTCCCAAAAAAATTGGCAAGCTAAATGTCCTTTTTGAATTTGTGAAGTTTCGTCTCACTTTAAAAGGAAGAAAGCCAACAGCCTTGTTGGAACTTCATGAAATAGATGACGAACACCTGCTGAATATTTGTCGAGTACTTTACGATTCTGTTGAATCCAGTTATGTGATTGAACCGGAGACAATGGCTTACTTTAGCCTGTTAATGGCAAATATTTGTATTAAACATGGCCATTCAATTTATGCGCCGTTCGCTTATGTGATGGTTTCGTGTGTGATGGCGGGGGTTAGTAAAGAGTATCGTCTAGCGGATGACTTCTCAAAAATGACGCTTGAACTGAATAAAAAATATCCCGATAAAGCCGTGCGTGGAAGGATACATATGATGACATCTGTGTTCACCTGGCATTGGATGAATCCAATTGAAAAACACTTGCCCATGGTGGAAATCGCTTCCCAGTGCAGTAGTGAAACCGGGAGCATGCATTGGTCCTATTATCCTGTGGTATTTAGCCGGCCGCAAAGTATCTTATTCATTGCAGACACATTACAAACGGTAATTAAAAAAAATGAAAAGGTATACACGTTTTTGCGTTCACATAATGATCGTGAGGCATTGCTGCAACAAACTCACTTGCTGAGCTTTTGTTATTGGCTTGCGGGTGAAACTGAGTTACCACCTCATGTTAGCGCATTTGATAAAAAGGCATACTTCGATGAGATGGAACAACCAGGTAATGGACTCATTCGGGCATATTTACACTTTTACGAAATGTACAGGGCCTTTTTATTAGAAGACTATAACCTCGCGATGCACCATGGCGACAAGGCAATCGTTCTTGTTGGAGATACTCTTGGGAATCTTATTATTGCGCCGATTTACTTTTTGTATTTGCTTACGGTGATTAGGTATTCCAGGCAAAACAAGGACACTACCAAGCATTTTTTTAGTTTGCGTTATTATCAAGCGCGCTGGGCCTTGAGAAAAATTGCTCGGCATAACCCTACTGAATTTGAGTCTCTAGACGTGCTTTGCCAGGCAGAAAAAAGCGGGCAAAAATTAACGAAAAAAACGGTAAAACAATATGATGACGCTATTCGAATTGCAGAATTTAGAGGCTATTACTTTATATCTGCACTGGCAAACGAACTTGCTGCGGGGTTTTACCAATCAAATAACATGGACCGTGTTGCCTCTACCTATTCTCAGCGTGCAATTGAACTCTACAGTGAGTGGGGAGCTAAAACGAAAGTTCAGCAGCTGATAGATCGTTTTGGTGATCAGTCTAGTTTGGTTTTTAAACGGGATAGTCAGGTCAAAGAAATGGATAGTGCGAGTGCGCCATCACTTGATCTGAGTGCCATCATTGATGCTTCACAGGTTTTGTCAAAAGAGATCGAAATAGATCAGGTACTCGACAAGTTAATGAACATTGTTATCGCGATTGCAGGTGCTGATCATGGCTATCTGATTCTAGAGGAGGATGGTCAATTGAACGTGTTAGTGTCTGCGAACGGTAAAGAAGAGGTCATTACCAAAGAGAAGGCCATAGCCATCGAGCAGTGCGATAAGGTTGCAGAAGGAATTGTGCGTTATGTTTACCGAAGTGCTAAAGCATTACTATTGGATAATGCTGTAAAAGAAGGGCGTTTTAAGGACGATCGTCACATTGTAACTAAGAAGATCAGGTCGGTCATCAGTTTACCGTTATTTAGACAAGAGCAAGTGATAGGGGTGCTATACCTTGAAAATCAATTGTTAGAAAATGCTTTTACAGAAAGACATTTAACAATTCTAGGAGCCTTGCTTGCTCAAGCTTCAATATCTTTAGAAAATGCAGAATTATTTGAGCAAAGAAAACAGAACCTTCTAGAACTTAAGCTTCTTTCACTTGCTGCAGAGCATTCTCCAAATGCTGTAGTGATAACGAATGCTAACGGCTTAATTGAGTATGTTAACTCTTCTTATCTAAGCAGATCATGCGTTGCCGAAACAGAAATTCTTAACACGATGTATCTGGATACACAATTGAAGACACTGACGAAAGAAGAAAAAACACTAGTGATGGAAGCCATTGATGAAGGAAATACATGGCGCGGTGAACTATTAGATTATACTAAGGAAGACGTCAAATACTGGGAGCAAGTGAGCATCTCACCGATTATGGGAGATGATAATACCATCACTAATATTCTAGTCATCAAGGAAGATATCACTGAGAGGAAAAAGCAAGATGCACAAATCATACACCAAGCTCAATACGATTCATTAACGAACTTACCAAATAGACTATTGGCTACTGATCGATTAAATCAGGCGATTACCGGTGCGAAAAGGCATAACACTAAAACGGCGTTGTTGTTTATTGATCTAGATGACTTTAAAAGAATAAATGATACCCAAGGTCATGAAATGGGGGATATGCTGCTACAATCTGCAGCTAATCGACTTAAAAAATGCGTTCGAGGGCTTGATACGGTTGCTCGCCAAGGTGGTGATGAGTTTATTGTCGTGCTTGAAGATATTGAAGGCCCTGTAGATGTCGAAGCCGTAACGGGAAAAATAATTTCTGAGTTTCAAGTACCGTTTGACCTTCAGGGTATCAGCATGATCGTAACAACAAGTATTGGTGTTGCGATCTATCCTGAAGACGGAGAAAACGCCACCATGCTGTTAAGGCATGCAGATGCAGCCATGTATCACGCTAAGGAGGGAGGGCGAAATACTGCGAAGTTCTTTGACGTATCAATAAATAAGGCCGCTATTAGGAGGCTTGATCTTGAGCGGCATATGCACCATGCGCTAGAGAAAAATGAATTTACATTGCATTATCAGCCCGTTATTGATATTAAGAAAAATACAATTACTGGTGCGGAAGCACTGCTGCGTTGGCATAACGACACCCTCGGTGAGGTTTTTCCCGACGAATTTATTCCTATAGCAGAGCACACGGGATTGATCGTGCCGATTGGTCTTTGGGTGTTGCACGAGGCATGTTGTATGGGGGTGAAAATTATGGAGCAAGTGAATGAAAACTTTCGAATAGCGGTAAATGCTTCTCCTCGCCAGTTTAGAAGTTTGACGTTTGTAGATGACTTGGCATCGATACTTACAGCAACAAAATTTCCAGCAAAAAATTTAGACATAGAGGTTACAGAGGGTTTGTTTCTAGATTCATTCGGAGACACGGTCGCTTTACTAAAAGATATCAAAATTCTTGGGGCGAATATTTCAATGGATGATTTTGGTACAGGGTATTCCTCTCTTAATTATTTAAGACGATACCCATTCGATATTCTGAAGATAGATCGTTCGTTCATTGTAGATTTAACACACAGCTCTGAAGATCAGGCTTTAGTTAAAGCGACGGTTGCGATGGCACATGGGCTAGGTCTTACTGTTATTGCAGAAGGTGTAGAGCATGCAGATCACTTAGACTTTATAAAGAAAAACGGTTGTGACTTTGCACAGGGTTATTTCTTCAGTAAACCAGTACCGGCCATTGAATTTAAAGCACTGTTAGATAAAGGTTAGAATTAAAAAGTAAAAATCTTCTCGATTTTAGTCATAAGTGCGCCACTAAATCGAGGAGGTATCGTTTTGTGCATATCAATGACTTTCTTAGCAAGAAGACAAGTAACGCCAAATAACACTTAGACTCGGTTTTCAAACACTCAAAAAGGTAGTCTAATGCTCATCAGCTAGCGTCTCCCGACATTCAAAAAGGGATCGCTTTAGGTCACCTAAAGCGTTCCTTTTCAATACACAAAAGTCTTCGCTAAATTAGCTTATAGCGATGAATGTGATTGTATCGCTGTACACCGCACTTAGCGTTAATTATTAGATCGCCAAAACTGCGAGCAAAGACTGTAATGAATCCTCAGCTAACTTGCGAAAACCCTATGCCGCGATAGCGAAAAAGGTGCACCTTAGACTTTTAGCCAGTTCTAAAACCCACTAATAACAAGGAAACCCTTTCCGACATCTCCCGCAACATTGCCAAGTCCGTCCTTAAATCGGATGTTTTCTTGGCTGCACTTTCTACGAAGGCTGCACTTTCTCCTGTTACTGTCGACACCCGGTCTAGGTGAAATGCTGTTTTATCTGTTGCGGTATTCGCCGTTTCATCACCTGCAGACGCAATTTCATTAATCATATCCAATACCGTTTTTGTTTCTCCGACAATATCTTCGAGAGCATGGCCCGCTTCATCTGCTAGGGTGATACCTGCTGCTACTTCGTAATGGGCCTGTTTCATTACTTCTGCCGTATCTACAGCTCCAGCCTGTATAGCCTTAACAGCGTCCTCAATTTGTCGTGTCACCGCTGTTGTATTATTGGCTAGACTTCTAACTTCATCTGCGACCACTGCAAAACCACGCCCCTGCTCACCAGCACGAGCTGCTTCTATCGCGGCGTTTAATGCCAAAAGATTGGTTTGGGAAGCAATAGCACCGATCGTAGAAACCATCCCTCCTATGTCATCACAGGATCCATTAAGCTTCTCAACCATCTGAACGGACTGTTCGACCACTTGGGAAATACTTCGAATTTTAGCAATAGTTCGCAAGACCACTTCACCGCCATTCCTTGCAGCATCCCCACTCTGTTTTGAGCACTGTGCTGCCTGCGCATTTATCGCAGAATTGCCAACAATGGTATACACCATTTCTTCAATCGCTTTATTAACCACCGCTGTATTCTGCGTTTGTTTATCTACAATAAGACTCAAGTCTTCGCTAGTGGCACTGATTTTGTTAGAAGAAGCCACCCAAGTTCGAATGTCGTCCATAACATGCGTAACTTTTTCGTTAGTTTTAGCCACTGCAAGGTTAAGCTGATGATAAATTAACGCGGCCTCATTCTTGGTGTCTTCAATATTTTTATCGTCAACGAAGGTAAAATTCCCCTTGCCTAAGTTCTCTGACAGTTCAGAGAATGGCCTCAGAGCTTTCTGATAAAGCCAGTGCATGTAGAAACCAGTAAAACACATGAAAACAATCGCGACGGCAATAACTACGACAATCGCCGTGCTATCACCAAGAAATGTTTTATTTGCGTAGATAACACTACCCAGTACAATAAGCAGGAAGCTTTGCACGACTAACAGTAATCGAACGATGATCGTGGCTGATAATTTCCCGGTCAATTCAAGTATTTTCATTACAGATATTAGCTCCTTCAAAGTGCAACACTATATATGCTGCTTAACTTCCTTATCACGGCATTCAGAATACCAATTTAGTACACCAGTCATAACACACCTTATGTCACCCTAATGGTTAAGAGCTTTTTAAATATACCGGGGCTCAAAAAAGCATCAACACACCAGGGCCTAGATAAGTAGCCTGAATATTCTTTTAGGTAGAAGATCAGAACTGAAATCTCTCAAAGGCAGTTATACTTTCCTCCACAAAGAAGTGAAAATATTTCATGCGGGACGTTGTTCATTCATAGCGTTGCCCGTAGCAAGATCTTCACTACCAAACTCGCTAATTATGCAGTCAATATCATTTTCACCATCTGGATCTATATCAGGTGAAGCAAACAATTCGGTTTTCCTTTGTTCCCCCGCCAGACTAAACAACTCCTCCACTTCGAGAATCAATACAACATTTCCATCGCCCAGAATAGCCGCGCCACTCACACAAGGCACTGTAGCCAAATGCTCTTGAATATCTTTAATGAATAGCTCCTGGCGTTGGAATGAACGTTCGATGACCACGCCGATGCGTTTCTTACCATCTGATAACACCGCGACCGCCATCTTTTCATTTGTGTCACCTTTCACAGCCTGATACCCCAGCAGCAGCCCCAGGTTATAAACCGGCAGAATGCTATCTCTCAATACAATAACTTGGCGGCCTTCCATCGTTTGCACATCGGATATTTTCATTTCAATCATTTCGGTCACATAGCGCTCTGGTATCGCCATCATCTGCCCAGACGCCTTCACTAAAACGGTATCTTGAATCGCAGCTGACAGAGGTAGTTGCAAAGTGAAGCAAGACCCTTTACCAGACTCCGATTCAACCTTTATATCACCCCCGATTTTTATGACATTAGTGAGAGCTACATCCATGCCAACACCTCGGCCTGAGGTTTCTGTGATCTGTTCGGCTGTAGAGAAACCTGGGGAAAATATAAACTGCATAATTTCTTCCTGGCACATACTGCTCAGTTCTTCTTCGCTCGCTAAGCCTTTTTCCAAAGCTTTAGACTTTACCGCTTCGACATTGATGCCACGACCATCATCAGTGATCGTTACTTTCACGATATTACCCTGTTGTTTCGCATCCAACCCAACTACCGCTTGTTCTGGTTTACCCGCGGCCAGTCTTTCTTCAGGTAATTCGATACCGTGATCTACACTGTTTCGAACCATGTGCATCAGTGGATCACTTAGTACTTCAACCATGCCCTTATCTATACGCACATCCTGACCGGTTATTTCCAGTTTCACCTGTTTCTTCTGCATTTGCGCAAGATTTCGAACAGGCCGCGGTAAGCGTTTAAATACCGTCTCCATTGGCACAACACGAAGTGCGAGGGCACTCTCTTGCAATTGATTCAAAATAGTATTCAGTTTTTGGTCGACTTGCTCAAAGCGCGCTAGCTGCAGTTCAAAAGCCTCTAAGGGGGCCGAAAAGTGTTCGTTATATATGTCTGCACTAAGGTAATTGCTTCCAATTTCTTTCAAATCACTAATTGTTGTGCCGGTGTCATCACCTTGTAAGGTATGGTTAAACATGCCACGAATCGATACCATCTCGCCAATTTGGCTCATAAACTGATCCAAAGTAGTACTATTAACCCGTAACATGCTTAGTTCTTTTGCAGCCGCGTTAGAAGTAACAGGCGCTTCCTTATTCGGTTTTTTCTCAAGCTCTGTGCAGGTTTCCATTTTCATAAACTGGCGTTCTGGATCTAGCTCTTTTACAGACGTCCTGAGTTGATCATCCAGTTGTTTAGTGAGCAACAGGCAGTGACTCCAAGGTTTATCTTCAATAAATACAGTGCTGTTACTAACTAGTTGAACATTTTTTTCTACCCATTGCAGAAAACGGGTAGTAAAAGCTTCTGACTCTTCTAGGTTTACTAGTACTTCATAGACCTTCTCGCCGTCTTCAATACCGTCTTGTAGTAGTTGTATATTATCTTTAGACAAACAATCCTCAAATATTGCACTGATCTTTATTTTCTCAGACAATTTTTTAAATGAAAGAAGTTCATTGTCGTTCTCAACACCTCGTTGTTGCTTGATTACATCCCATATCTTTTCATGTAAGGCACTCCAATCAACAGATTTACCGAGCTCGTTTTCATTTTCAACGACTTGTTGATACTCCTTCTCTGCAACGCAGACAGCATTGAGTAATAAATGGATAAGATCGCTTTCAGGTACTGCATGCCCAAGATGTATTTGATTGCAGACCTCTGACACGGTTAACAGCAATTTATTGCTAGACTCCCCCCCATTGAGTGCGTGCAAATGATGATTCAAGGCGCAGGTTTTTTCAGCAGTTTGAACTGCAAAATCCACTATCTCAGCGGCATCACGACTAGTTTCATCTTCTGATACATGCCGTAGTTGTTTAGACAAATCCAGAAAAAGCCGGTCAATCATTTCTGCTGTACAGACCCGTAAGTTCACCACTAAGGGGTTTATTCCACACTCTTGCTTTACTTCGTTCTCTATAAACTGAATTAAATCAACCAACACCATCAAACTGTCTATCAATGATTCCTGGCAAATTTTCGTGGCGGCCTCTTTATCTGAAAGCAAGTTTAATATCGTGGTAAAGGCGTCAGCCAATTGCGAGAGATCCATGGTGCTTGAGGCATGGATTAGTGTTTCCAGATCGGCTTTAATCTCCTCGGTAAAACCTGAATCAATCGTAAACCCTGAGTCCAGGAGACCTGTGAACTTGGGTAACATTGACTGTAGTAGTTCAGCAAAGAAAGCGACCATTTCAGGGTCAGAGTGTAGGCCAGATGAGTCTTGCTCCGTTGGACATAGTTGATCAGCCTCGGAGTCTAGTGCATCGTGGTCGGAGCTTTCGAGATGATCACTTGCAACGGCACTATTGTTGACAGAGTCTTTTCCTGGTACTTCTGTTGCACGTTTAAATATGCTCTTAAGTCTGCTAATGAGTTCTTCTTCGGGTGCCCGGTCTTGTCGGGTGCTCTCAGCAACCTGCAAGTGCTGCCTTAGTTCATCTGTAGACGATAACAAAGCATCGGCTAACCCTGCGTCTATCGTGATCACTTCATCACGTACCAAACCTAGAATATCTTCTGCTCTATGCGCTACGCTTTCCATACCCAGCAAATCCATTGCTTTAGACAAACCTTTAATGGAATGAAAGGAGCGAAATAACTTGTCTAAATCATCTCTGGCGAGTGTATTGTGCTCAGCCTCTAATAGTAACGGTTCAATTAGATCTAGGTGTTCTTCGGATTCAATTGAAAATTGAGCCCATAGTGTTTCAATATAATCAGACATATTCAATTACCCAGCCTACGCTGCCCTGTGTTGATTGAGTGCTATTTATAAAGTTCAGGATTTCTTCTTAGACAGCTAACATGCCAGTCCAAGAACCTTCCGCGCCGCTGTGGTTATTTCGTGTCCTTTTTTTGCTTTTATATCAAGACTAGTCGCCCCAGAAGGTTTGGGTACCACATCAGCGGCCCCTAACTTACGAACATCCATGGCCATAGCAGATCCGTCTTGCGCAATAGAGGAGACAATAATCACCTTCGCAGGGCTAGTTAGTTTTAGCCGTTTAAGACACTCCACTCCATTCATTTTTGGCATTTCTATATCCAAGAGGATCAAGTCAGGTTTTAACGCCTTCACTTTCTGTAAAGCCATTTCCCCGTCACATGCATCACCAACTAGTTCTAAGTCAGAATCAGCAGATATGATGTCTTTCAATAGGGTCCGCATAATCATTGAATCGTCAACAATCATTACTCGCTTTGCCATGTTTATCCCTCTATATTGTTTAGTCTTTATCGTCTATACGAAAAGTTATGGTCCATAATCCGTTCAGTGCGTTCGTAACGGGCATATCATTTTTTACTTAGAACTTGCTTTCAATTCGAACATTTCCTTTTGAGGCTTATCCATCGGCGCACTTTGCTTTTTTCTGGTTTTAAGCAAAGCATCAAATATAGCGCTTGGAATTAAGTTTAAGGCAGTGGTTCGACAGACAGCCCCCATCTCCTTAGCGACTTTTGCCATGCCATATACCACACTGCTTGCCTCATCCTGAGCAATCGTAAACGCCCCGTGTTTTTTCAGGTTCAACAGTCCTTTGGCACCATCGTGCCCCATTCCTGTTAGCAATACGCCGACAATTTTCCTTCCAGATAATTTTTGAGCTGAATTGAATAAATGATCGATGGAGGGCCGAAACCCGTTGATTAAATCACCATCACTAAGGCGTAAAATCAGCTTTCCTGGCTCAAGTTGTATTAACTTCATGTGTTGTCCACCGTGTGCGATATAGACATGGCTATCTTTCACTTCTATACCATCCTCAGCTTCACTTACCTCGACCTCGCAAATATCATTTAGTCTCAACGCCAATGAACGTGAGAAACCTTTGGGAATGTGCTGAACAATACAGATTGGAGGTGTAGTCTTCGGCAACTGTTTTAGTATTGTCTCCAGCGCGTCAACACCTCCAGTTGAGGAACCCAACACTACAAGTGAAGAGAGGCAGGCATATTTGTCTAGGCTAACTTTATCCAACACGGGTGCCACAGCCGTAACACGCATATTCTCCATATGCTGCCTTTCTTTATATGCCGCTTTAAGAACGCCATGAATTTCACCTAGAGAAGATGCATCAATATAGTCAAACACGCCTAATTTCAATGCATTAAATATCGCGTTGGGGGTTTCCTGGTTAAGGGATGACACAATCACAGTAGGTATAATATGTTGCTTCATATAGCCACCAATAAAATCCACCCATTCAGAACAATTGGTGTTGAAATCGATCGTAATTACGTCTGGTTTAAAGGCCTCAATTGCAGACTGAGCAGCGGTAACATTTGACACTTGAGTCACAACGACAAACTCGCCACTCTCTTCTATCTTGCTTTTTAGCCTCGATCTCATTTCCGCTGATTTATCAATGACCAAAATTCTAATTTTGCTCCGATCTCCCCTTGTTTGCTCAAGTGTGGGCACTCTCTTTTGTCCATCAATTTCTATGCCCTCTTGCAATCGATGTTTTGGAACAGGGTAGTCATGAACGAGACCAGAGAAATTATCACCGATGACAGGCCTATAACAAACTTCTCCGCTACCCGTGTTGAATCTGATTTGCCTGCCATGAGGTCCTTCGACCGCTTTACCTACGACAGGAATGCCAAACTCCCTAAGAAGTTTCAACGCTACTCCAATATTTCTCTGTCCAATTTGCTGGCCTTGTGTGAAGTGACCATTGTGAATTTCTGCCCCCCCTAAAACCCTGGCTTCCAAATTGCCCACTATCGAACCGCTCGCCTTAAATTTTCTTAATAGCGCCACGATCGCTACTGATCCGTAATCTAGGGCATGACCTGGCCGTTCGCCACTGCCTTTAGCGGTGTCGTCAGTAGTTTCTTCCCCGGTACCATCGCTTTTTAAAGCGAGTCGGTAGTGACATAACCCGCCCCGTTTTTCTAGCCTATCCCATATACAAACCGAGACACAGACACCCACCACGGTATTTAAAAAGGCGGAGGGCTGATCACAAAAGGCGAGTTCTCCTGAACGAACATGTATATCTTTCATCGTTATACCTTTTGGTAAATGGATGCTCCTATTTGCGTGAGACCAACATCCATATCGCGTAGGGTTTCGGTCAAACTAACAAAAAACAAACCGCCAGGTTGAAGATGTTTAACCAGTTTTCGCACAATTTTCTCTGCGTTTTCCTTCGAAAAATAGAACAAAACATTACGCAGAAAAATGAAATTGAAGTTGATAGGAAAGGTGTCGTCGAAGTCTATTAGGTTGTGCTGCCGAAATTTCACACGCCTTCGTAGCTTGGCAGCTACCTTGAAATTACTATAGTTGCTGCCGTTAGTGTGATTGACTGGTTCCATGTATTTTTGATGATAAATCGGCGGTGTATTCACCATACTCGACTTTTCATAAATGCCAGTAGCAGACATTTTTAAGCGCTCAGTATCAATATCGGTACCCAAAATTCTGTAATCAAAAGCGGGCAAGTCCAATCTCAGCTCTTCACATAACATGGCGAGGGAATAAACTTCTTCACCACTAGAACACGCAGCTGACCAGATAAATACATCATCCTGCTTGTCTTGTCGCTCCAAGGCCCCTTTTAGATGGTCGAAGTGAACTTTTTCACGAAAGAACTCTGTTTTATTAGTGGTAAGTGCATTAACAAAAAACTCAAACTCTTTACCACCTGAGTCCTGATTAAGGTATTGAATATATTGAGAGAAATTATTTAAGCCCAAGAGTCTTAGCCGTTTCACAAGCCGACCTTCTATCATGCCGATTTTATGCTTGGGAACGAAAATACCCGCTCTAGTGTGAATTAGCTGACTAAAGTATTCGAATTCTTTGTGGCTCAACGACGGGGGTTGATTATGATTCGAAACACTAGACTTCACTCCACCGTTTGATGTTATTCTGGTTTGTGTAAAATGTGATTCAGTACTTGAAGACGCACTCATAGTTAGCCTCAAACAATCCTTATTAATGACTTTTAAGTAGACGTGTTTAGCGATAATGATTTTAAAACCGTCTTCTACCCCTCATCACTAGAGCTTCCTTATTGGAGATAATGGCGGTGACGCCACTAGGCAACAAGGAAGCTCTGCCGCGATGATGCCTTTACAGCTTATTCCAAGCCTCTTTATTTCCTGAGGCTGAAGCCATGTTGTTAAAACCGTCATTTGCCACGTCATCGATGACAAGCAGGGATGGGTGGCCTTGATCAACGACAGGCGAGTGGTCTAGCTCTGTCGCATCCTCTCTTAGACCAATAGGCTGAGAGTCATAACCGGAGTCATGTCCTTTCAAAAAGCCGTTCAGACTACGTACCAAACGATTAAGTTCATCAGCTTGACGAGACAATTCAGTACTAGAACCCGCCGCTTGATCAGCGATTGACGCGCCATGCTGAGTGGCTTTATTAATGGATTCAATCGCACTACTGATCTCCATAATACCCTTGGCTTGCTCGTTAGACGCTTCAAAGATTTCACTAGCACCGTTAGCTACCACCATGGAACGCTCTCGGGTATCCGCGACGATCTGAGTACCATCCTCCACACGCTTAGTATTTTCTCTGGCAATCGTCTCTGCTTCGGAAACGCTCTGCTTGACGATGGTGGCAATGTCGCTGGCGGCTTTTCCACTCATTTGAGCAAGGTTACCAACTTCCTGGGCAACCACTGCAAAGCCTCTTCCGTGCTCGCCAGCACGCTCTGCTTCCACTGAGGCATTAAAGGAAAGCAGTTTGGTTTGGAAAACGATCTCATCAATAATCTGGGTTTTGTTACCGATTTCGCCGATAATTTTTACCAATTCAGCAATTTGCTGATTAGAATCGGCTATCTTCTCCATCGCATCGTTCAAGTCGCCCAACTTGTTACCCATCTGATTTGACTGGTCACGGGATTGCTCTGCTGACTTAACATTATTGTTCACCATGCCGGAAATTTCTTCGGTACTTGCCGACGTTTCTTCCACCGAACTAGCCTGGCGATTCGTAATCTGAGACAGGTTCTGACTCACCGAGGTGATATTGCCAGCAACGGCCCCTACCTTGCCTGCACTGACACTCATCTTTCTGACAATCCCGCCGAAAGCATTACTGAGCTCTTTGAGTTCACTCGCGCTAAACTTAGACAAGCCCTTGAAGATTTCCTTGAATGGTTTAGTAATGGAATTACTCAACACATAAGCGATGATCAAAGAAACCACTACGGCTAACAAGATCCCAATAATAAGCGTGTAATTGGTAGTTTGTACCGTTTGCTTTGCATCCTGCTGGCGTTGCGTCATGAGTGTTGCCTCACGATCACGAAAAGTAGCGATCTGATCCCTAAATTTATCGAAGTACTTTTTACCCCGTGCTTCACCAACCAATGTCGCCATATCGTCCATCGTTTTGGCATCACCAATTTCACGACGTAAGTTGATCGCATTCTCGGTAACATTATTCTGCCAATCCTCGATAGTGCTTTCAATATCGCCGAGTAGAGACACTTGTAAGGGGTTGTCATTGACGGTTACTTTCAGCGCATTCAGCAGAGTACCGAAGCGTTTGCGCCCACTTTTGTATGGTGCCAGAAACTCCTCCTTGCCTGCCAAAAGGTATCCACGCATGCCAGTCTCCATATCCACGGCAGCCGCTTCAATCTTCATCGCTTCCTGAATGACCACGTGGGTGTGATTAATCCAATCCATTGTTTCATGTAACTCTTCGATGCTATTGGTGTTTTCTGTCGCATCATGGCGTTTTTTCAGTAATACCCGTTCACGCCCGACAAACGTCGCGATTTGACTTCTAAATTTGTCAAAGTATTTCTTGCCACGCGCCTCAGCAACCAAGCTCGCCATGTCGTTCATGGTTTTCGCATCGCCGATCTCGGCGCGTAAGCCAATGGCACTTTCGGTCACGTTGCTCTGCCATTCTTCTATCGTGGTTTCAATATCACCCAGCAAAGTCACCTGGGCAGGATTATCACTCACCACGCTTTTCAGCGTTTTAACTTCTTGCTCAAAGCGTTTTTTTCCCTGTTTATACGGCCCGAGGAATTCATCCTTGCCCGCCAACAGATAACCGCGCATACCTGTTTCCATATCGACCGCGGCCGCCTCGATCAGCATTGCTGCCTGTATCACCTCATGAGTGTGACCCACCCAGGCATTTGTTTTTTGTAAAGACCCTATGCTATTCAGGCTGACGAAACCTAAAATAACTAAAAAACTTAAGGTCACTCCACTGCCCATCAAGATTTTTGCTCTTAAGGATAAATTTTCGAACATGGCGTTTCTCCTACGACACATATATCGTTTGAATTTGTTGGCTAACTTTCAGATTGATGGCTCTCTACCGATTTGGTAGGCGGAACACTAGACTGCCGCTTGATTAATTCCAATTCTTCCGCGTTGAGTACTTTTCGAATATCTAAGAGCAGGACTAGTTTATTGTCCGATGCCTTGGCCACACCGATGATATATTCACGCTGCACACTGTTTGAGATATCCAAATCGCTTTCCACCTGCGCTTGATCAAAGCCCACCACTTCATCCACATCATCCACAATGGTGCCAATGGTCAGATCATTCACATCCGTGATGATGATGGAGGTTTTCTTGGGTTGATATTCTGCGGTAGGCAAAGCAAGCTTTAGACGTAAATCGATCACGGAAATAATTTTCCCTCTCAGATTTATTAGCCCTTTGAAAAAAGCGGGTACGTGGGGAACCGGGGTGATATTGGCCAAGCCAATCACCTCCTTTACCGTTGATAACGGTATGCCATATTTTTCTTTTTCTAGAGAAAAAATTAAATTCTTCTGGGTCGTGCGCTTGGCAATACTACTGGTATCCGCGACAGCGAATGATGCGTGTGCTTCTGCCACCACGCATTCCTCCTCAGCCATTTCACTTAAAGCACTCATGCTTCACACCTCCTGTTGTGTATTTCTCACCATCCGTTTGCAAAAAAAAGGCACGCCTTGAATCACTCTTACTGCTGGATGTTACATTTGAGCAACACTAGCCATAATTATTTTGGATCGTTCAGAGTATCGACCGTAAATACGATGAATTTAGGAGGGGTAGAAATTAAGATGGTACATACAAGACGTATGTACAAACACTGCAGTTAGAAATCCCTTATCCTTGCACTTACCAGTCACGACTTACTAAATCCATTTTTCCCATTTCGATGGTGACCTTCGAATCTAAAATTAGTCCAGGACTCAAAAAACACAAAAACTTTTCGGTCTGAATTTCAGTCCATTTTATATTTGTTATATTCTCATTTTGCACTATTTAGGTAATTCTAAGCGGTGAGATGGCATCCTCTTTGAAGTCCGTAATATTTAGGTGGATACCCTGGTGACGAGTGGTGAAATGGAAACAACAGCAAAAGAAATAATTGAAGTCAATTATCTCAGGAAATGTCATATGTCACCCTATAAGTTTCAGAGACAAGTCATAGTTTTTGTGATTTTGTGATTTTGTGTCTTGTCTCAATTGCATTATTTGCAGACTCAGCTCGATACTCCATCACCGCTTGGAGCCCTTATTGGATTGTTGAATCAAACAAGGTAAGCGGAATTCTCAATGGCATCATGTATCAGATTGATAAGCGCGTCGATTTCACTTTAGAGGCAAGTGATCCCGTTCCGGTGAAGCGCGCAAAACGTCAATTTAAAGATAGAGAAGTACAAATCGAATGTTGTGTTAATAAAGCCTGCCTTCCCTTGAGCAGAGCGAGATTTCTTTATGGACTGATACAGTGCTTTCTGTTGAAGAAGTGTTAATTTTTCCTCATAGGAAAAGCTTTAGGTTCAATAAGCTAGAAGACTTAAGTGGCAGGATAATCTCTACTATCCGTGGGTATGGGTACGTCGGAAGTGAATACTTTCGGCGAAGTGATAGCAAGATAACATATCCCAAATAACGAAGGTTGCCTTGGGAGGAGGGGACGCTGGTATTATCGATCGAGTAGAGCTTGCTCATATCCTCAAAAGCAGCGTGACCCTGAAAGAACGCAATGTAAAAAATGATGAAGGTCCGGTAATAAATCGCTCTGAATTAAAAATGCGGATTCATTTATCTCGCCCTGAACTGATCCAATCTATAAATTTGGCGATCGCTAAGATGAAGCAAGATGGTACAATTCGTAAGATTATTAATAGTTATATTAAATAGCTAAATCTGCAAATTTCTTCCGAATATCAGGAGGTCGATATCGGTGAGTCAGAGTTACCAGACTGCAAGTCTTAACCAAATTTTCAGGAAGCCTAAGGCCCATTTTTTTTACTCGAAAGTAGGTGCTTTTCTAGCCTGCTAAATAGATGCTTTTATGCGTAGATATGAAAATTCATTTTTTGAATTCTCTTGCAACAAGTGTTTTGGTCAATGCAAGCAAACCAATTACAACTCACAAAGACCCACTTCTCGCATTGACCTCCTGTTAAAAATCATGAAAAAGAATTCGAAAATACTCCTCCTTCTGTATTCTGGCCTATACTCTTTTCGTTAATACTCTAAATTTTATCCGCAGAAGGAGTTTGCGAAATGAAATCTATCTTGATAGCTGACGACTCTTCAACTTCTCGACAAGCAATAGCCTACTCTTTAAAAAAAATAGGCTTTAGCGTATCGGAAGCCTGTAACGGAGAGGATGCACTAAATACTGCCCAAAAAAATCGTCATGACCTTGTTATTACTGATCTGTATATGCCGGTTATGGATGGTCTAACTCTAGTAAAAAAATTAAGAAAGCTGCCTTCTTACAAATACACTCCTATATTATTCTTAACCACTGAAAATCTAACAAAGTTTCAAGTTGAAGGTAAAGCAGCCGGTGCTTCGGGATGGATAGTGAAACCGTTCATACCAAATCATCACGTCCAAGCTATTTGTAAATTCCTTGATCGTGTGTAAATAGAGCCACAGCGCTTCGTAGCCTTCCATGAATTGGCAACAAAATGGATGTGATAAACCGTCCGGTCAGGGCATCGAGTAAATGTAGTAATTTGAACTTAAATTAACATCAACATATTACTAATACTACTAAGCCTTGATGTCGACCCTCTATACTGGAAGGGCTTTATTCTGGTTACTGGCGGGTTTGAAAGTACGTTTATTCTACTTGATTTTGCTTTATATAATGTTCAATTATTCGAAATATATACGTGTTGTTTTTCAATAAGACGTCAGATTTATCTTTATAAGATAGTATCGCTCTTCCTTGGGAGCAATACTATCTTATACGAGCCCGTATAGAGAATCTTGTCCAGCCTTTGAATATTGAAAAGGGCCGATTTTTGCTCTTAGCTAGCGGTCTCCCGACATTCAAAAAAGGTTCGCTTCGAGTCAGGAGTATGCCTTTTCGAGAAGGTCACAAAACATTAGCTTTTGCTCACGAGTCTTGGATGGTCATTCGTAGTTTAAGGATATTCTGGCCAAGCTTTAAAGCACATGCAAAGGAGTGTGTTGCAACGATCCATTGAAATCACAACAAATTTAATACCTTCATTAGTAAACTTCGATAGGCAATATTGTCTTGTCGCTTTAAAAACCCCCTTATGTATAACAATTTATTAGATCAAATTATGGGGCAAAAATTGCCCTGGTGATCTATATTAGCCTTTAACTAGTGACTAAAACTACGCCACATAAATTTGTCAGTTAGCATTTGATAGCGAATGGAGCAAAGCGTATGAACAGTTTCTCGCAGTGTATATTAGCTATACTTTTTCTTCAGCACTGGGCGGTTAATAGTTCAGCAGAAGAAACCATTCGCCTTTCTACAGGAGATTGGTATCCGTATATGTCAGAAGAGCTGGAACATTACGGCGTTGCATTAAGAATAGTTACTGAGTCTTTTTCTTTAGTAGGCGTTAAAGTTGAATATGGTTTTTATCCATGGAAAAGGAGCATTACACTCGCAAAAGAGGGAGATTGGGATGGCGCAGCTCTCTGGAGCCATAAACCAGAGCGAGAACAACACTTTCTTTATAGCACAAAACCAATCATTGCGTATGGTTACGTTTTTTACCACCTGAAGAGTTATGATTTCGATTGGAAAAGTTACGACGATTTAAAGGGGATTCGCATAGGAGGTACCATTGAATATCACTATGGAAATGAATTTTTTAATGCCGTTAAAGAAAAAGGGTTATCGGTTCAATACGTTCCTAAAGATGAGATGAATTTTAGTAAATTACTCAAAGGTAGAGTCCAAATAGTTGCGAATGACCCGCTGGTTGGGTACGCAATGATCCATAAAACTTTTCCACCCGAAACTGCAGCGGAATTTACTCATCATAGCAAGCCCATAAAAGAATCAGGTCTTCACCTGCTTATTAGAAAGAAACATAAGGAAAGTAAAAGGCTTCTTCGTTTATTTAATAAAGGACATCAAATGTTGATTAGTAGTGGGAAAGTAGATGAATACGTAAATGAGTTTATGAAGGGCGTGTCAGACTACAAAAACTAGCAGCTTCTTGGGGATAAACTGTGAACCAACACTCGCTGATAAAAGTTAAAGATTCAATTGCTACAAAGCTTTTAACTACGGTATTTTCAATTTATTTAGGGTTGACCATAACAGTTACCGTCACCCACATGGTTGCGGAATATTTTCATACTAAAGACGTCGTTGTTGACGAACTGAAAACGATTGAACGCACTTTCGAGCCTGGATTGGCATCGGCAATTTGGGATATGCATTTATTGCAATTGAAGTCTACTTTCTTAGGGATGGTAGAATTTCCGTCTGTTGTTGGTTTAAAGATAAACGATGAAAAAGGTAGAGAAATTGGGGCTGTAGGTACAATAATAAACCATGAAAATAAAGTTCTATCTATCACACCTGAAGGCAAGAGATTTGTTGGCGATAGTTTGAGTGGACTTTTCTGGCATACCTTCCCAATTATCTACACGCTAGAAAACAAAAATATCGCTGTTGGAGAGGCAACTATTTACTCTAGTTCCGCTGTCGTTTTTAAAAGGGTTCAGTTGGGATTCCTTTTCATTATTATCAATGCCATTATCAAAACAGTTGCATTATGGTGGTTATTTTTAATTGTTTCGAGGAGGCTTCTAAGCCGACCCCTAGCCTCATTGAGTACTGCTATACGGCAAATAAATTGGGACAATAAGCTAGATGAAATAAAAATATCGATTAAGACGAAAGGTCGTAATGAGCTTAAAATTTTGGAGGAAGCATTCAACTCGATGATTTTGAAATTGAGTGACGCCAAACAGGAAATTTATGACAAAGCTAACCAACTAAATATACAGAACCAAGAACTGTCAACATTATCGGAGAACCTTACATTTTCCAATAAAAGGCTTACGACATTATTAGATAACTCAAAAGCCTTTGCACTTGTTCAGGATAAATTGGAAGCAATGATACAGGCTTCTCATACTATCCTACAGGAAATTCCAGTATCGCGATCAGCCAAAGCACTGATCGCCTATCATGATATTGATAGCCAGTTTTTTGAGGGATATACCGCACTGAACTCAAGTCTTGGTTTGTCGCAAATAGAGGCATTTATAAAGCGAAATAATCACACATCCAAACTAGAGACTATTTTCACTCCGAGGCTTCCTGACTCTTTCTCGTATCATGCTGATATCGCTAAAGAGACAGGTTCTTTTCTCAAGGAAAACCAATTGAATGTGTTGGCATATCGAGAGGGCAAGCTTTTGGGGGTAATTCAAATCCATAATGTTGATCAGCAAGCTTTTACTCAAGAGCACAAAGAATTTGTTGATACTCTATCTCAATTGTTATCCTTAACGTTGGAGGAAATTGAGATGACTATCGGGCTGGAAAGCAAAGTAAAAGAACGAACCCGAGAATTAAGCGAAACCATACAACAACTGAATAACCAACACAGCAAACTACAACAGGCTCAAACCCAATTAGTACAGTCGGAGAAGTTGGCTAGTCTGGGCACACTAGTCGCTGGCGTAGCCCACGAAATTAACAATCCGGTGAACTTTATCCACAACGGTTCACAGAATGTTGAAACTCATCTTAAAGAGCTACGAAGTTACGTGTTCGAGATTGCGGGTGAAGATGCGAGTGAACCCATGAAACAGAGTTTTGAAAATCGCTTTAATGGCTTATTTAAGTTCTTACAAACTATCATTAGTGGAAGTGTTCGAATCAAGTCCATCGTCGCAGATCTTCGTATGTTTTCGCGGTTGGAAGAAGCCGAGAAAAAGACAACCCGTATTGTTGAAGGGATTGGATCTACAATTCGCCTGGTTAAAACGGAATACAAGCAGGCAGTGGAATTCATAACAGATTTTCAAGCCAATCCTGAGCTAGAGTGTTGGCCCGCCCAACTTAATCAGGTATTTATGAATATATTGGTTAATGGCTGTCAGTCTATTCGGTCAAAACAACAGTTGATGAATGATGAAAGCCAAGGAACTATTACGATTCGTACCCTCACAACAGACAATCAATTAGAAATTGAAATTCACGATACCGGATGTGGTATGCCCAAAGAGGTCCTGAATAGACTATTTGAGCCATTTTTCACAACGAAGCCTGTCGGTGAAGGTACTGGGTTAGGAATGTCTGTTACCTATGGGATTATAGAAAAACATCAAGGTAAAATCTCTGTAGAGTCTCAGGAAGGGAAAGGAACAACTGTGACATTGTTGTTGCCATTATAATTAAACGAATTATCAGAGTGCCACTTAGTGCTCATACGAAAAGGAGATATAAAAACAAGTCCTTTATAGATTATGTTATAGCCCATTCCTGGATTTGATACGGTTCGGGCTTATAATTTCTATATACCAAAACTTGATCCAGAAACAAAGTACGAGTTTAACTAGCTGACTTTATCTTGATTTATTGAGGTTATACGATGACTTTTTTCAGTGAAACTAAATTTGAAAAGGGTAATTCTAAAGGTCAAATACCCAATAAACACACAGTTTTATTAGTTGATGATGAAGAGGAAAATCTAATAAATCTAGAAGGTATTCTAGCTTCTGAGTACAACGTGCTCACGGCTAAGAATGGGCGAGAAGCATTGGCTTTGGTTCAAAACGACGAGGATCCGATCCGGATTCATTTGATTATTACCGATCAAAGAATGCCCGAACTGACCGGAGTGGAATTTCTGTCTAAAACTATTTCTATTATGCCGTTGACGATTCGAATAATCTTAACGGCATTTGCTGATGTTAGCACTAGTATCGATGCAATCAACAACGGCCATATCTATAAATTTATATTAAAACCCTTTGATAGAGATGATATGGCGATCACCGTTCAACGAGCATTAGAGGCCTACGATCTTGAAATTGAAAATGTTCAGTTACTGTACGACCTCAAGGCAACCAATGAGACGCTTGAACTAAAAGTGGAGAAAAGAACCCAAGCCCTACAACGAGCCTTGGAAAAACAGTCCCAGCTGAATAAAGCCGCTATTGAAAAAAGTAAAGCACTTGAAGAAGCAAACATGCGTTTAACCTACTACGCTACAACAGATACTTTAACGGGTTTGCTTAATCGAAGGCAATTTTTTGAATTATCAGAGCATGAAATTTCGCGTTCGCAACGCAATAATGCTCCACTCACCGTTTTGATGCTCGATATCGATTACTTCAAACGCGTTAATGATGCATATGGACATGCTGCTGGAGACGAAGTCTTGATTAACGTAGCCAATATTATTAAGCAGTCAATGCGTGGTCAAGATATACCTGCACGTATTGGTGGAGAAGAGTTTTGCATACTTTTACCTGAAACTAGTTTGAACTCAGGGGTAGAGTTGGCTGAGCGTATACGCATAAATGTATCGAAAGAAAAAATTAAATTCGGTGAAGTTGGCGTTTCCATATCGTTAAGTGCAGGAGTTTCTCAACTATACGAAGGTGAAACAAAAATAAATGATGCGCAAATGAGGGCGGATGGGGCTCTTTATAAATCCAAGAACAGTGGACGAAATTGTGTCTCAATTGAAGATTCGAATTGCGAAAACAAAGCAGAATGACTCCTTCGGAAAGCTTATCGGTTTTGTCTTAACATTAGTTTTGCCCATTATTTAATAAAAACTGAATTCGAAAACGGTCCGATTTTTGTTCTTACCCCTCTGTTAGGTAACTCCCGACCTGGTTAAAATGTTCATATCTAAATACGTCTGTAGAGTGATGGACTGGGGGCATTATTGCCTCCGACAAAATATTGTCTGCTACAGAAGCCAACCAGACAGAATTTGTTAAGCGAAATTTAGTTCGCTAAGTTGAATTTTAATACGTCTAAAGTCCGGTCTTTGATGTCCGCTATTGGCACCGAGAGGCGTGCATGTGCCAACGGACTAAACCGCTATCGCGGTAATCTAACCTGCGAGCCCAATATTCTAAATTGATTTTCTGTTTATCTAAACTTTTCACCCATTCCTGCTGTCAAAAATAGAGTAGCCCTTCTTCTAGTTTCAGAGGAGAAAACTCATGAATTATGACGCTATCCCAATCGGAAAAATAAACGCACACCCTTTGCGTCTTCGTATGATTGAAGACATGACCATGCGGCATTTAACAACAGGAACTCAGAAAGCATATCTCAAGGCTGTAAAATGCTTCACAGTATATTTGGGTCGCTCTCCTGATAAGGCAAGATCCGAGGATTTAAGACTCTATCAAATATACTTGGCACAGCAAGGAGCCTCTGCGGGTAAAATTAATTCATCCATATCAGGTTTGCGTTTCTTCTTTGAAAAAACATTGCACCGAAACTCAATTATGGATCGAACAAACCCTGTTTCAATACCTAGGAAACTACCCACCATAATGAGTCGTGAGGAGGTTTCCCGATTAATAGAGGCTACCTGTAGTGAAAAATACAAAGCGGCTTTTGCCGTCGCCTATGGTGCAGGACTTCGAGTAAGTGAAGTGGCTGTTCTCAAGGTGAGTGACATCGATAGCCAGCGAATGTTAATTCGTGTAGAGCAAGGCAAAGGCAACAAAGATCGTTACGCCATGCTCTCACAAAAATTACTGAGTATTTTACGCGTATGGTGGCGAGCTGGCAGTAAGCAACAGAAAATGTTACCTGGAGGCTGGTTGTTTCCCGGTCAGAATCCCATTAATCCGATTTCATCTCGGCAATTGAGTCGAGTTTTCTGCCAAGCGGTTGCGGCTGCAGGGATAAAAAGGCGCGTTTCGACACACTCATTGCGCCACTCTTTCGCAACACACTTACTTGAAAACGGTGTCGATATTCGTGTCATACAGACCTTACTGGGACATAAAAAACTGGAGACGACAGCACTGTATAGTCAGGTAGCGACGCATGTTCTGCAAGACACCCAAAGCCCGCTGGATGATTTGAAGTTATCTTTAGTCGGTTAATTTCAACATGTCTGGCTACCCGATAGAAGCAGCGGATATCTTTCAGCGATATGGCCCGCAGTGGCGCATTGACCATCAAGGGCACGTGAGCTTAGAGCAGCTAAAAGTGATGTCTGCCATTGAACATTGTCGAACAGGCACATTAGGTGGTCACGTACTTTATTGCGAGAGCTGCGAAGATCTACAAATCGCCTATAACTCGTGTCGTAACCGTCATTGCCCCAAGTGCCAGTCCAGCGCGGCAAAGCGTTGGCTAGAAGCACGGCAGGCTGATGTACTACCTGTTGATTATTATCATGTCGTCTTCAGCCTCCCAGCGCGTATTGCAGAGATTGCTTATTACAACAAATCCACTGTTTACAGTCTCTTGTTTCAAGCAGCTTCTGAAGCACTCAGTACTATCGCGATTGATCCCAAGCACCTCGGAGCACAGATTGGGATGATCATGGTGTTACACACTTGGGGTTCCGCCTTAACTCATCACCCTCATGTGCACTGCATTGTGCCGGGTGGAGGCTTGTCTCCAGACAAACAGTCTTGGGTTGCGTGCAGGCCCGGGTTCTTTTTATCTGTCAGAGTACTTTCTAGATTGTTCAGGCGCTTGTTTATGGAAAAACTTCAGCAGGCTTATCAGGCACAAGAGTTATGCTTTTACGGTGATGATAAAAACTTGTTCAAGACAGATAAGTTTGAGGAATGGCTACAGCCTTGCAGGCAACAGGAGTGGGTTGTCTATGCAAAGAAACCCTTCGCTGGACCGCAAGCCGTTTTAGCTTACCTATCGCGTTATACTCATCGAATAGCGATTGCTAATAGTCGTCTGGTACGTGTTAATGACGCCGGTGTTACTTTTAAATGGAAGGACTATCGTCAAAAAGGGCGAACAAAATACAAAACCATGACCTTATCGGTTGATGAGTTTATCAGACGATTCCTTCTTCACGTATTACCCAAAGGCTTTCACCGTATCAGGCACTATGGATTACTAGCCAATGCTTCACACGTAACCGGCCTTACAAAAGCAAAAAATTTATTGGCTGTACCCGTTGAGAGCACTGCTGAAACGAGCACGGAACAAATAGAGACGCCAAATTCACCGTATATCTGTCGGAAGTGTCAGGCATCGATGGTTGTGGTTGCCAGCTTTGCTCATGGCTACCAATCACGAGCACCACCTTTTTTGGAACAACGTTGTTATCAGATAATGGGGCAAGCTAAATCATTATTGTGAGTGATTGCACTTCTTTGCATAAACGGTAAATATGAGATCAGTTCAACGTAGTTTGGGAGGTTAAACCGAATTATGAATAATAAGTATCGAGTAATAACGACCTACTTCATGAGGAAAGCTTTAACGAAAAAGGTAGCCACACAGCATCTAACATACAAACAATATTCAAATCCCCATAAAGCAAACTCATCGTTCTTGCCCCGCGGTTTCGACCACTGGGGATTATAGTAAGCCTGCTCTCGTAACTAAGATGGTATTCCGAACGGTGTTGTTGACGAGCAGGCTCCCAATAATCCTTAACAG
>Ga0105348_1000565_pt1 | contig 27793 bp, 21 predicted proteins | sample EN8Hudsemesocosm_2_FD_83504 | JGI IMG/M metagenome (GOLD analysis project Ga0105348, IMG submission 83504) | Methane-oxidizing microbial communities from mesocosms in the Hudson Canyon - EN8C Hudson Canyon | ecosystem: Environmental > Aquatic > Marine > Cold seeps | place: Hudson Canyon... | reverse complement strand
TCATACCGATGCGCTCCCCTCTAGTCATACCGGTAGTGTGTTGAGCCGGTATCCAGGGGTTTTAATACGGGGCAGAGACGTAGGTGGATTCCCGATTAAAACACTTCGGGAATGACGATGACGAGGGAGGCAACAACGAGAATATCGATATATATTGTCATACCCATGCGTTCTTCAGCCAGTATCTCAAAAATATCTATTTACCTTTTTCGCCGAGTCGTTTAGCCATTTGTTGCCATTGTTCTTTTTGTGAGTCATTGGCACTTATAATTGGGCCGATCATATGACTGCGAACTGCTTTAAAGCCACAAAATTCAAGCGTCGTTATTTTTAATTGTTTTAGCGCCGGTGCGCCTTGAAAGTAACGGTAATACCATGTCGGGGTATCCATCGTCATGAGAATGCGGGCAGTCTTACCTTTTAAGAGTTTTTTGGGTAGGGTTTTTCCCTGCTCATAACTAAACGCAAAACCCGGCAAAAATGCCCGATCGAAAACACCTTTAAATTTTGCTGGCAAGGTACCCCACCAAATTGGCGTGGTGATAACCAAGTGTTCTGCCCACTCTATCGCGGCCTGAAAATCGACTAGGTCTTCTTCCAAGTCTTGGCTTTGCGCGTAGCCTCCCGATAAATCAGGGTTGAAACGCATTTCGGATATTTTAAGCACACGCACCTCATGATATTGAGTGGCACCTGCGGCATAGCTCTGCGCGAGTTGTTCCGAGAAACTATTTCCCTTTGGACTACCACTTAATACTAAAATACGTTTTGCCGTTCTCTTTTCCATACGCTTTACCATATACAGTGCTCCCTGACGATAATAATGCAGTAAATTCAGATGTCAGAAGAGTGTAAAGTCTTCCCTTTAGGGGAGAGTCAAGCACTTAGAGAGTATGGGTTTATATATTAAATTCGGTACTGAATTATTCAGTACCTATTGATTCAGTACCTATTTATTCCGTACTTAAAGGGCAGGTATTTATTTGGCTGGCACAGATATCAATTTGCTTAATTTTCTCATGGAGGGAGTCGATCTGTTCAAGTATCAGTTGCTTCTGGCGTATTAAAAAAGCATGCACCTCTCGCCAGTCAATTTCACCCTGTTTAAATTCAATCATTTCTTTAAGCTGCGCCAAGGTAATACCAAATGACTTGGCTTCTTTGATCAACAATAAAATATCAATATCAGCATTCTGATAAACCCGGTAACGCCCTAAGCGTTTGGGTTTCGGGATCAGGCCCTTTTCTTCATACAGACGAATTGCTTTAATAGACAAGCCTGTTTTTTTAGACACTTCACCAATATACATCATTCATCACTCGACCCATCGTTTGACTCGCCACTTGCTTGCTTATGGTACTTTTTCAAAACTATTGAATATAAAAAAGTGGCCAACAAAAAGCCTATGGCTAGGCCGAATATAATAAGCCCCTGCCCTAAACCGACGACAATCAGAAGTAATAAGGGAATGCCAATTAAGACCAGCGGTACAACATAAGCCACTTTAAGATCAGGTACGGCTTTGTCTCTCAATTGAGGGATAAACACAGCTGCGCACAGTAAGTAAATCACGCCGCTGACAATAAAGCCCAATACAAACAAGACCGAAAACCACATACCTGGCGTACCCATATCTGAGGCATGACAAGTCAGGCTCAGCGCTAACAGCAAAATTAAGCTAAGCACTTGATGGCTAAATTTTGAGCTCAGTTTTTTAGTGTCCGTCATGAGTATCCTCCTAATTTTGGCTTACCTAGTTTTGTACAAAACCGTCTTGGTACACACTTTACTGGCACACACTGTATTGGAATACATTGCCGCGCGACGTTTTATCATTACTGTTTATTATTAATCTGTAAGTACTTTAACGCCCTCTGTCATCGACACTGATAACGCGCCTGAACGGTCAATAATTTTGATGATAGTCGACTGAACCGTGATATCTTCTCTGATGTCTGTTTCAGTCACAAAACTTTCTGTCATCGGTTCACTATTTTCTGCTTCGATAAAACCCACCTCTACCTTGGTGGCCAGTTTGTCATTCACACCGAAGTAAGTAATGGTAATTTGAGGATAACCCTGAAAGCCCTTCTTCACTTTTTTGGCAATTCTCTTCTGGGATTTATCTAAGTTCATACGCTTAATTCTCTTGTAAGGGTTGTTTAAAAACAATGGTGATTCAAAGTTTTAAATATTGATCTGGTTTCAAAAATGGCTAGCGGCTGAATTTTACGGTTCCGAAAAATAGTCTTTAATCCACTGGTATAATTTCTGGGTGGTGAGTGTTTCTAGCTTAATTTCCTCAAACTGATCAGCGGGGTCCGCATCTCTAAATGCAAACTGATAACGAATAAGCTCGGGTTGCTCGTCATGTAAAATCAGGATAATACGCTTTCCGGTACTTAAACAATCGATGGTCATGACATCGGCAGGTATACCACTTGCACGCATACCTTTATTGACCCCGACGACCGGGTTGATGTACTGACAATCTTGCTGAATGCGGGTATGTGCTTCTGTCGCGATATCCGATAGCACTGCGAGAGGTGTTGTCGTCAAAATATAGAACCTTAAAATATAGGACCTTAAAATATAGGACCTTAAAATATAGAGCCTTGAAATAAAATGAATACCGTAGCGTGTTAAAACGCGAGGTCTTTACTTAGACTAGCACCATATCTTAATTCGAGATTTTAAGAACTGTTTTTTAGCGTTATTTTATCTCTGCCTTCCCAGCCGAGTATGGCCGCTTTTCGCCCAGCCCCCCAACGGTACTGACTCAGCGCACCCGTCGCCCGAATGACACGATGACAAGGGATAAGATAGGCAATATTATTGCGTCCTATGGCCGAAGCCACAGCGCGTACCGAAGACGATTTCCCCATACCGTCTGCCAGTTGTTGATACGACACAACCTCACTCTCTGGGATCTTCAATAAAGCCTCCCAAACTTGAAGTTGAAATTTGGTCCCCTTCAGCAATAGTTTTAAGCCGGGTGAAGTATTGGCAAGTTCTGTTTGAGCAGCAGCGTCAGGGAAAATCTGCGTCATTATATGTGCGGTTTTTTGAGTATTTTCTATCAAGTTTGCATTTGGCCAATCACCACGCAATTCCGCCAGCGCGGCTTGAAAGTTAGCCTGATCATCGAAAAAAGCGAGTTTACACACCCCACGTTTGGTGGTCGCGATAAAGCAGTAACCAAAGCGGGATGGATGAAGGCCGTAGCTTATTTCTAGCCCCTGTCCCCAGGTTTTATATTCGCCAGGAGTGATACTCTCACAGTTCACCATTAAATCATGCAAACGACCACCGCCGCTTAAACCACTTGAAAGCGCAGCATCAAAAACAGAACTGTCTCTCAGCGTTTGCTTGGCCTGCTCCTTCGTTAAATATTGCACAAACTGCTTAGGTGATACCCCGACCCACTCTGAAAATGTACGCTGTAAATGGTATTCACTCATACCCACAGCGTGCGCCAGCTCGGTAAGTGTCGGCTGGGCTAACTGCTTGTCGACTAGGTAATCGATCGCCTTGGCAATGCGCTGATAGTTTTTGTGCTGTTCGACCACACTAAGCATGTTGATTTCTTTTAACCTTCTGAGCATATTGTTTGGTATTTCTTTTCAAGAGCCACTGGGTAATTTTTCGCTTCAGCCCTTTCTGCTTCCAAGGTGCATATTGCCCCTCTGCCCCCACGGCCAATTTTGACTCGTGAATATAATCACGGGTGCTATAGTACTTTCTAAAACTCATTATAAGGGGGTGCCATTTATCTGGGTCAACATACGATTTATTCGGGTCACTCAGTAGTGTTTGTGCAACATGCACATGTTCTATATTTAGCTCGAACGCCACTGAAGGCACCGCCATTTTGCTATTATTTTCACCAAAAGGCACGGTTTTAGCCAATGTAGCCTCAAGCTGAACCGGGCACTCTGCCACCCTCGGCGCGTTAACCCCCACAGCATTCTGCTGAGTCAGCCCGGCGGCCTTAAATTTGTCAGCCTCATAACGATAACCCAAGGATTTTTTATGTAAGGGCAGTTTCGCCCTGCCAGTCGTTTTGGCGAGTCGATCTACCGCTTCAACTTGATTATCTGAGGGTAAATTTAGCACACACTCCTTGGTCCGCATCAAATTCTCGGCCGTTTGAGACGAAGCATCCAGCCCGATCATACAACTCCAACCCAACCACCAGATAGAGGAGATAGGCGCAATATTGGCCGTTCCATCTTCATTTAGCGTGGTGACCAAAACCACCGGCGTACCAAAATAAAGAATAGCGGGTTCTATTTCTTTATGTGCCAGTCGTTTATGCGTAGATAGTTTATTCGTTGTTGGTTGATGCCCTGATAGCGTATTCATTGTTTATCCTTCAATCGTTATGTGATTGAGGCAGTATGCAAGGCGATGAATTTGGCTTCGACCCGATTCTTGCTACTTTTTATATTAAGTACGCTAACCATTTAAAACACGCGACTCATATAAAAACTCGCTACCAAATATGAAAGACCTTACTTGTTTAACTACTTACTTTGACTGGTCTGATGAACCATTTCGGCCGGTTTGAATAACTGCGCCATCAAATAGACTTTAAATGACTCAGGATAATCCAGCTGATCCAGTGCCGTTTTCATACACAGCAACCAGGCGTCACGCTCTTCACTTTCTATACTCAAATGCATATGTACTTTGGGAATACTAATCGAACCGAAATGCTGCATATACAAACGCGGCCCCCCCATCCAGCCACTCAGAAAGTAAGCCAGTTTCTGCCGCGACAAGCTTAGATCATCCGGATGCATATCCCTTATCGTTTTGGCTTCTGGCAGCGTACTCATGATGTCATAGAAAGTATCAACCAGTTTGATCAATCCCGCTTCGCCACCTGCGGCGACAAATGTCGAATCACCCTGGCCATATTGTTTATCTGTTATGTTCATCAATAATCATTTTCTTATGTAAATTAAACGTCTATCTTACTTGAAAGCACTAATTTACACATCTGCCTACTATCTATTCTTACTTTAGGTGTTTTATTTAATGCAAACTTGCTGTTAACGTGTCTGTTCGCTTTCTATCAAAAAACAAAAAATACCGGAGTGCGTTTTATGCTGTTCAACCCCAAAAAACACAATATTGAATATAAAGACCCTAAAACACGTGAGTTGATGCAGAAGGTAATCGACTTCATGGAAAATAAAGGTCTTAAAAGCATCAAGAAAGACTGGCACGATAAAACCTGGAACCATGAGTTTGTTGAGTTCATGAAAGAAAACCAGGTTTTTGCCACACTCATGACACCTTCTGGTTATGGCACTGAGGAGTCTCGCTGGGACACTTATCGCAATGTCTGCTTCGCTGAAATTACCGCCTTCTATGGCATCACCTACTGGTACACCTTTCAGGTTTCAATGCTTGGACTTGGGCCAATCTGGTTAGGTAGCAATGAAGAGATGAAGCAAAAAACCGCCAAGCTACTTCAAGACGGACACGTATTTGCCTTTGGTTTATCAGAGAAAGAGCACGGTGCCGACATTTACTCTTCAGACATGATGTTAGAGCCACAAACTGACGGCAATTACAAAGCCAATGGTGACAAATATTATATTGGTAACGGCAACGAGGCAGCGGTCGTATCTACCTTTGGTAAAATGTCAGACTCAAACGGCTCAGCTTCAAATGACTACGTATTCTTTGGTGTCGATTCAAAGCATCCTAACTACACCTGTGTGAAGAATACAGTGAACGAACAAAATTACGTTTCAGAATATGAAGTAAAAGACTACCCGATTACCGATGCAGACATATTCGAAAAGGGCCCGAAAGCCTGGGACAATATGCTCAATACCATCAATATTTGTAAATTCAATTTGGGCTTCGGCGCGATTGGACTTTGCGAACATGCTTTTTATGAAGCCATAGACCATGCCGCGAACCGTAATGTTTACGGCAACTATGTTACCGACTTTCCGCATGTTAAACGCTTATTTATTGATGCCTATGCGCGCCTATGTGCCATGAAGCTATTTGCCGAGCGCGCGACCGATTACATGAGAAGCGCCTCGACTGAAGATCGACGTTATTTATTATTTAACCCAATGGTCAAAATGAAAGTAACCTCTCAAGGTGAAGACGTTATCAACCACCTATGGGACATTATTGCGGCCAAAGGTTTCGAAAAAGAACCCTTCTTTGAAATTGCCGCCCACGAAATTCGCATGTTACCTAAATTAGAAGGTACAGTGCATGTGAATATGGCGCTGATCATCAAGTTCATGCAGAACTATTTTTTCAATCCCGCTGAGTTTCCTGAAATTCCTCGCCGTGATGATGTCAGAAATGATGACTTTCTCTTCAACCAAGGCCCAACGAAAGGTCTAGGTAAAGTGCAATTTCATGACTACAACATCGCTTATAACAGTGTCGACCTACCCAATGTCAATGTATTCAAACAGCAAATAAAGGCCTTCAAAACTTTTCTGATCAAAGCCACACCGGATGAAAAACAAGCGAAAGATATTGATTATCTATTAGCCTTAGGTGATTGCTTTACGCTAGTGGTTTACGGCCAGTTGATTCTTGAAAACAAAGCCATTAAGGAGATTGAAGACGAACTAATCGAAGAAATATTCGATTTCATGATTCGCGACTTCTCAAAATACGCCGTGAATATTTTGACCAAACCGAGTAACTCCGAAACCCAGATCGAACTGGCCAAAGTCTTTATTCAAACGCCGGTCCCCAATGCTGAACGCTTTGAAAAGATCTACCAGGAACAGGTTTATACCTTGAAAGGCAACTATCAAATGCGAGACCAAGAAGCATAGGGGTTTTTGTTGTTTTTCATAAGCAGGATAGACAAACCAAAACTTCATTCATGAATATAGGGTGCGCCGTGCGCACCAGCGGAGTTTGTTTACACCTATGTGTGGACTTTGGACCTTGTATCGGTGCGCACGGCACACCCTATAAGACACCTTGCTTATATTTCGTGACTAAGAGGGTAAGCCTCGAATAATATGTTAAAAAACCGGCCTTAAAGGCACGCCATTTGTAAACTTTTATAATTAAAAACCTACACAAGCCCCCTGAACTAGACGCTGACACCTTTACTGTCTAGACTCATGATATCCCCCATTCACACATATATTTCGACGCTTTATGGTAGACGCAGAAAAATTCAAATCCTTGCAGCAATCACTCATGAGCTTGTCGAACAGCGGGCCTTATATTGAGGGCGATAAAAACAGTAAATTAAGAAGTATTTTGAAGGAATCTGCCAAGCAATTAAAGGCCTCACGTGCCGCCATTTGGCGTTTTGAAGACGGTGATCAGCTCTTGCATTGCGAGCATTTATACAATCTACAAGATGATCATTTCGATCAAGGCCAGACCTTAAAACAGTCCGATTACCCGAATTACTTTCGCGAAGTCCATGCCAGTCGAATCATCGATGCGAGTGATGCACGCCAGGATAAGCGAACGGCCGAGTTTTCCGAGCACTACCTGATTCCTCAAAACATTTATTCCATGTTAGATGTACCCTTACATTTTTCAGGACGTTACTCTGGCATTCTATGCATTGAACATGCCGATAGTACCCGAAACTGGGACGTCGCCGAAATGTCCTATGCGACGTCTATTGCCGATACCATCTCCTTATTAGACGAAAGGGAAGTCTGGATAGAAGCCCAAAAGAAGCTCACTAGTCTAGAACAAACCGATACCTTAACCGGTCTAGAGAACCGAAACTTCTTTCAACAACGCATCAAGAAAGATTCTAAGTTAGCCGCCAGCGATTCTCGTGCAGCTTGCATCGTCTATGGCATTGATTACTTTACCGGAGTCAATGACACCTATGGTTTTCAGGGTGCCGATAGACTACTGCGAGAACTGTCCAGACGTTTCCATAAATGGGGAGAGCAAACAGGTACAAACATCTCTCGCTTAGGTGGCGATACTTTTGGTTTCTGGATGCCAGCCTTAAATCATGAACATCAGCTAGAAAGCCATCTATCAGACATCAATAAGATGACAACACAACCCATCTCAGTTTCTGACAATGAACAAATCGAGATTAAAGCGAGCATGGGTGTGGTTGTTCTCTCTGAACAACAAAAAATTGAAGACCCCATTCGTTGCGCTGAAATAGCAATGAATAAGGCAAAAAGCCAAAGACGTGGATCGCAAGCCTATTTTTCACCCAAGTGGCTAAAAGAACTCAACACCGACAAAGAACTTGAAGCACAAGTACTGCTGGCGTTTGAGCATCAACAGTTGCTGGCACATTATCAACCGATCATTGCCAGCGAAACTGGTTCCATTGCCGGTGTAGAGGCGCTCGTCAGATGGCAACATCCTGGAAAAGGGCTAATTCCACCTTTTCAGTTTTTGCCTATCGTCACCCAACTCGGGCTGATGACACGTTTAGGCTCATTCATGTTGAGGCAAGCCTGCAAAGATCTTCGTAAAATGCGTGACGAAGGCATGAGTATCAATTGGATCTCGGTTAACCTCTCAGCAGAGCAACTCTATCACCCCTCGCTCGCATCAGAGATAAAAAGCCTACTGGAGGAGTTTGAGTTAGACAGTTCTTCAATAGAGCTTGAGATTGTAGAAGAGCTAATTAGCCACGATTCAGAAGTGGTGCAAGCCCAGTTAAATGCCATTGCAGAACTAGGCATCAAATTATCTATTGATGATTTTGGTACCGGCTATTCTTCGCTCTCAAGACTCAAAGACCTGCCTGTCACCAAGTTAAAAATTGATAAAGCCTTTGTGGATGGCCTGCCTGACTTAGATAGTGACCGCTGTATCTCCCGCTCGATTATTGGGCTCGCAAAAGGCATGCAGTTTGACCTAGTGGCGGAAGGGGTCGAAACACACGCTCAACAGATTTGGTTAAAGAAACACGGTTGTGACTTTTTCCAAGGTTACTTTTTTGCAAAACCTATGAACCTTGAGCACCTGCTTGAATTTGCCAGTCAACGCCATTGTGTCAAACCAAGCCAGTCTGGTGATTACCACATAAAGAAGCACCAGAGAGTCATCGAAATCACCCCCACAGGCCAGTGGGATCAAGGCATTAGTGATCAGTTTTTTAAGGAGTTGAATCGTTTAGTCGACAAGCTCCATGGACAAGACTGGGCCACGATTGTCGATGCCAGAAGCTGGCATATCGCAACCTTGGAAGTACAGAAAAAGATAGCCTCTGAGACTAAAAAAATAACCCAAAGAGCCCTAAGGCGCGAAGCTTTTGTGATCAGAAACACCGACCTGGCTAATTACCAAAGCGAACTGATGTCACCCCAAGTAAAAAACTATATCAGGAAAGCTTTCACCAATATTGAAGACGCGAAGCAATGGTTAGTTGAAGAAGGTTTTGAATAAACCATTTTATTCTATCCCGTTTATGAATGGCCGATAAGTGCGCAGTTAAAGTGGGCCAAAATTGATGCGGGTCCATTTATAGGGTGCGCTGTGCGCACCGCGTCAACCTCGTGGTGAAACCTTATGTATACCGGCTCACCAAAGCTAGGCGCTTTAAGCGAAAAACTACCAGCAGGATATTATACAAAACTACTGCCCAGGATGCGTAACCAATTTATGGGGTTTCTGATTAACCACATAATCCAAAAATACTTCACGATACTTTTTGTTCTTACCATACCAGCGTTCTACCACCGCTAAATGTTCTCTCAGTAAATCGTTGGTGATCACCTTGTTAATATCGTTCATCACCTGTTGCCCAAAAGGCGTTTTTGAACAGTGGGTATGCATGCTGGTAAATAAGTCTATCTCTTCGATATTGTAAAACTGATATTTATTAGGAATGCTATTTAACTCAGCATCATAGATAGCCTGTGAAGGAAAGCCAAAAAAATAGTCGAGTCGATTTCTATCAAGCATGACCAAGTCAAACTCAACATTACTTCTCGAAGAAAAATGCACATTATCTTTGCCCCTGTACTGCTTTAGCAAATCATGCACTCGTTTGGAGTAGCTCATTTCTTCCAAATACCCTAGCGTGATGTTTGGGTTATTTAACAGCCTGGCCAAAGAGAGTATTTCCCCAGGTTTACCAAACAAGTGCTGCTTGGACTTCAAGGTTTGAATACCTGTTTGAGGAGCAAGCGAAACAGCCCTGCTATGAACTCTAAACTCCCGACTGCCTGGTACTATCCACGCCCAAGCCACACAGACATTTTCTTCACGAATAAGCCGATGATAACGCCGAGCATTACTGATCAGGAGCTCATGATTATATTGGGGTAAACGTAGTTGTAGCGCATTGGTAAATGAATCTCCCAAACCCTGGCCGGTAAACGGCCCTTGCGTAATAAAGTTAGGTACCTGTTCCCAACCAAGCCAACGAATGGTTTGTTTTTCCTGAGCGCTTGCTAACCCTGACATAATCGTCAACATCAAAATCATCACTCTTAGCGTAAATCGTAAGGTGTACATCGCTTTCCTGTTATCTGTCATATCTAGAGGCACAGCATAACGTAAAAGCGACAGACATTTCGATACTCCAAAAATAAATCTAACGTTTTCTTAACTTGGTGACTACCTCCCCACCGATGCCCCAGTTGTCGGTATTCACTTCATCGATGACCACGACGGTCGTCGCCGGATTTTTACCCAGTACGTCAACCAACAATTGTGTTGCGCCTTTGATCAACGCTTCTTTTTGCGCCTTCGTGACCTGCTCATCGGTCACTTTAATATTGATATACGGCATAAATTACTCCTTAGTTAATTAATGAATCGTTTGCGCACTGACAGTCGCAAAACTCCGGTTCCCAAAGTCTGCACTATTCGCGTGTTAGCTACCCAGACCCCCAAACTCACGAGAAAGAGTGCAAGCAGCAAGGCCGGACTTAAAGGCTCACCAAATAAGGGAATAGCACTGAACCCTGCGAGAATCGGAACAATAGCCATCATCGAGCCCATTTGTGCGGCACCAATCAACTGCGTGGCGCGAACATAAAGCATCATTTGCACGATGGTGGCCAAAAAGCCCTGATAAAAGGATTGCAACAGTACGTCTTGCCATGATTCAGTCGATATCGCCTTCGGCAAATATACAATATAAACAGGCAAGTAAACGGCACAAGTGACCACCGCCAAACTAACCGTGGCTTCCCAAGGTTTAATATTCCACCGATTGATCAACACTGAAAATATTGCCCAGCAAATTGCCGCGGCCATTAACGATAAATGCCCGTTTGAAAAACCACCACTTTGCTTAAACTCCTGCCAAAACAACATGCCGATACCTAAGCTAATCAGGCCCACACCAACATATTTCTCAAGCGGGTGACGCTCTTTATTTACGAATATCGTAAGTAATACGATCACTAAAGGTAATAAGCCCGGCAGAAGAATGGCTGCGTGTGATGCAGGCGCCAATTCAAAGCCCTTAAAAGCAAACAAGGCATACGCTAGCCCGCCAATCAAAGCGCTGATAATGAGTCGAGGTTGAAGCAAATTAAAACGTTTCCAAAAAAGCCAAACGGGTAGCAATAAGCTCGCGCACGTCAGATAACGAATCGCAATAATGTCGTAAGAAAGCAAAGGGCTAATCCCACCCTTGCGTGATACTAAAATAAACCCTGACCAAATCAAGACTGCGCCTAAAGCACAGAGGTAACCCTTTGAAAAACGTCTTAACATGATCGCCGCCTGTTGCTTGAATAATTAATTAAGCCACTATAAATCATTTACATATTCATTAATAATGAATAATAATGAATAATATATTCACCAAACATGAACAATAAAAGGGAAAAATAGTGGAACTATCAGACTTAAAGATATTTCATGCTGTAGCAGAAACCGGAGGCATTAGTCACGCGGCCAGCTTATTAAACCGTGTGCCATCAAATATTACTGCCCGCATTCAGAAACTTGAATCTGAGCTAGATAAGCCATTATTTATTCGAGAAAGAAACCGCTTACGTATTTCACCAGCCGGTGAACTCTTACTCAATTATGCAAATAAGATACTCTCTCTCGCAGATGAAGCGATCGAACAGCTCAACGATGATCAGCCTACAGGGAAACTAAGATTGGGCAGTATGGAAGCCGTTGCAGCATCACGCTTATCTGACATTTTGATGGACTATCATCAGAGCTTTCCAGACATTGAGCTGGAAGTAAGCACTAACCCTACCGGTCATTTAATCGAACAGATATTAGCGGGAGATTTAGATTTAGCACTGGTTGCTGACCCGCCTAAAGATGCCAAGCTATGTATCACGCCAATTTTTTCTGAAAAACTGGTCTTAGTATCAGGGCTTCAACAAATTGAAATAAAACACCCTAGAGATTTAGGCTCTAATCCGACGCTTTTAGGTTTCAGCCCCAAGTGCGCCTATCGCACCCGCCTAGCAGATTGGGTTAAAGAATCTGATGTCATTGCAAAGGTCATTGAAATCAACTCATACCACGCTTTGCTGAATTGTGTCATCGCAGGTATGGGGGTGGGCTTAATTCCTGAGATATTAATGGATTTTTATCCCTTCAAATCTGGCCTTAAAGTGCATGCATTGCCTAAACACTTACAATCCACCACCACGAGCTTAATTTGGCGCTTGGACTCTTTAAAACCCAGTATGAGTGCATTCAATGATTTACTGCTCAAAGCTTCCAATATTAGAAATTAAGGCTCAAATGGTTACTAACCTGCCTCTTTCGGTGCGCACAGGAATGATAGGAGATAACTTTAAAGACACAACAAGTAAGCTAGGCAAACTCAGAATGCACATCCCTGCACTCTATTACACCACTATCGTTTTTAGCATTTTGACGGCGATATTCTGCTGGGGTGATTTTTGTCCAGCGTCTAAATGCACGATGAAAAGCACTGGAGTTTGAGAAGCCTAAGTAGTCACTAATATTTTGTAGCTGCTTCGAAGAACAAACCACCATTTTAATGGCCATATTTTTTCTCACCTCATCACAAATAAGCGTGTAGTTAAGATTTTCCTGATTAAGGTGTTTTTTGAGGGTGCTCAAACTAATATTGAAATGTTTGGCTACATCAGCCGCACTCGGCAAACCTGTAGTACTAATATAGTTTTCTACAAAGTCACAGACCCTGCGCCCGAATGAAACCTTGTCATTCATTTCATCACTCAAACGTTGCACTTTCTTTAAAAGCATAGACAGCATTTTTGGACTTGCCGAACGTATAGGTTTAGTCAGCAGGTTCTTGCTCACCACAATTTCATTTTTAGCCTGATTAAAACGCACAGGGCAATTAAATATACCTTGATATTGACTGACATCGGCTAAAGCGGCATGTTGAAAACGAACTTCAGACAAAATAATGTCGGTACTCTTTTGACCCCCAACTAAAAACCGGGCTAATTGAACAACAGACGATAAGTGAAATTCCACCAGAACCTGACTTTCCGGTTTTGATGAATTACTTTCTAATTGAAAATGAACATTATCGCCCCTCTCAGCCAAGGCAACAGTAAAAGCCTGATTCAAGAGCGAGCCGTGCTTCACAACCAGTTCAGCGGCTTGGCTAATGGTAGAACAGTTCATCAGGGTATAACCAAATATTCCATAATCGGAGGGATGAATATGTTCACCAATTTCCAATCCAAATGACTTATGTTTACTGTGCTTAGCAATTGACGACACCAAGGACTCAACTACATCCAAAGGTAACCTTTCACAGCTTGAACTGGAAATTGTTGGCAATGAGACCCTATTAAGCTGAAGGTCAGGACGCCTTATTTGGAGCTGCTCCAAATAATTTGAAAACATGCTCACGTAAAGCTGGGATACAGTGACGGTGTTCATTTTTGATACCACTATTATTGCTTCTGTTCACTGCTCGCTTAGCCAAGCCAAGCGCTGTATAGAATACCTCAACAGTGAAACATGCAGATTTTATTTTTAGTAGCTTCCTAGCACTTCCTCCATCATTACATGTTCTTTATATAACATTCAATGTCACTATTGGCATATTTGAAAATAAATTAGAACCATTATAAGAACATAAATAACATTTACATTTCACATCAAACATTCCCTTCCTTTGACACAACAAATAACAGCCTCACTAACCGGCCAGATTAAGAGCATAAGTCTTTTGGCTCAGGAGGAGCATAGTGGAACAATGATCAATAGCGTGATGGAATAGAAAAAGGCCGAGAAAGTTATGGCACAAGAAAAGTGGCGTTAGAATGATAGTTATTAGGTAAGCCTTTCTTACGGTAGGCTGCTGGCGTCATATTTAACCAACGTTTGAAGGCGCGATTAAAAGCGCTTGAATTTGCAAACCCTAAAGAATTGGCAATTTGGAGAATCGATTTTGAGGCATCAAGAATAAGCTTCAGAGCCATATCCCTACGCACCTCATCCATAATCTGCGTATAATTTGTATGTTCATTATTCAAATGTTTCTTGAATGAACTCACCCCCATATTAAACTCAGAAGCAACACCCTCAATGGAAGGCAGCCCGTTCTCTATGTTCTCAAAGATATACTGATATATTTTCTGTTTTAAACTCAGGTTTTGCTCCATTTCCTTTTTACGTTGCGCCACCTTACCCCCCATCAATTTAAACAATTTAGGGTTAGCTGAACGTATCGGAATTTCAAAGACTGCTTTTGAAAAAACAATCTCGTTTACACTTTGATTAAACTTCACTTCACAGCCAAACACTTCCCGGTATTTATCTAAACTTCCCTGGGGCATATGCTTAAAACTGACACTCTGAGGGATGACTTTTTTAGCTTTTTCTATCCCAACAAAAAAGCGTGATAAATACAGTGCTGATGCAAAATCAAATTCAATAATTGCCTGTAAATACTCTGATTTAACAAGACTATCTATGCAAAAATGATACAAATTTGCCTGTTTAAAAAAAGTAATGCCAAAACCTTTATTTGAAGCGTGCTTATGGTGGGCCGCATAGTCAAACGCTTGGTGCAGCGAACTGCAATTCATCAAAGTGTAACCCACAGTGCCATAATCCGAAGGGTGCACACTCATGCCAATATCTAAGCCAAAAGACATATCATCAGTGAAGCTGGCAATGTCTTTAATCAAAGCTTCAATTTCGGATTGTGACATTCTGGAAGTATAGGCAGAACTATCATTCACATCGGACAAAGTTAAGCTCGAGGCAGCGCCCTCCTCAGTATTAAGTGACGATACTTTTTTAAGATAGCTAGAAAGTAATACCCCATACATGGGTGAAAGTGTTAATTCATACATCATTAATTACTTGTTTGCTCATAAATTCAGGTGTTCATTATTAAAAATAATGTCTAGTCTATTCTAATGCCATACCTGAATAACAATTTAACCCCTAGAGCTATTTTTCTAATCTTCAGAGACATTTATCGATTGATTACCTTTTATTAATGCGCCCCTTTGGTAATTTCATACACAGTGCCAGCTAGGAAAGTGAGGCACGTCATCAAGAGTGCTGACTAAATTCTGAACCGTGATTTGCAGGTTTGCCTAATCTAAGTTGGAAGCCGTATTTAGCCTTGCACAGTTGTGATTGGTGGGTTTAAGGAACCATTTAAATTTATTTCAATTAAAACAATAAAGAAAGGCTAACAATATGAATCAATCGAACAAGAAGAAAGGGTGGCTTGATAAAGCTATAAGTTCCCCACTAAAAACCGGTATCAGTACCTTCATTCTGGCAACGGCTGCCAGCTCATCATTTGCCGCTACAGCACTAGAAAATGGCGTCGATATTTCGAACATTTCAGGCGCATCAGGCAGTGAAACATTTTATACACTAGAGGTTCCGGCAGGCTCAAGCAATCTGAGTTTCAATATTTCAGGTGGTTCAGGTGATGCAGATCTATATGTTAAATTTGGCAGCCAGGCATCCAGTTCAAACTGGGATTGTCGCCCATACCGATCAGGTAACAATGAAACCTGTGATATATCAAATGTCCAAGCCGGCTCCTACAGTGTGATGTTAGATGCCTGGTCCAGCTATAATGGTGTGACCTTAGTCGGAAATTTTAATGACCCAAGTAACCCACCACCACCGCCGCCACCTGTTTCTGGCGTACAAAACACCGCGGCGGCTGGCGACAGCATCACCATGGCCTTCGCTGCAGATTGTACGGGCAACGTCTGGTTCTGGGATATGTTCTGCTTACTCGGCGGCGACCAACCTGAACACTCCTGGTTTGACGGCTGGTCGTCAAACGTCAACAGTGTTCATGATCGCTATAAGGCTTTAGACAACTCAATTGGAGCGAGCAAGAGTGCTGCCATGTCAGGCGCTGAAATGCGTGGTTCAGGTGACTCGGGCTCGCAACCAAACTTTGCCGCACAAGCAGCCGATATTGTGACCCAATCACCTTTACCAGATCACGTAGAGGTATTGTTAGGTGGCAACGATATTTGTAACCGGGATTGTACTGACCCTGCAAACTGTAATAACCCGCTATTTACAGATAGTCAATGGCGCGAATCGGTACAAGCCGGTTTGGATACTTTAATGACAGGTTTAGCGCCTGGCTCAACCGTACAGCTTAACGGCATGCCACGCGTGCAGGACTTACGCCAGGCTGGCGTAGATAAACAAGCAAGCTCATCCTCTATTAACTGTGATTCTTTATGGTCAAGTTATGATGTTTGTCGCATTGTAACCAATGGTGGCACAATGAATGGCGAAGGTTCAGCTCAGCGCTTAGCCGCCGTGGCCGCAGCACAACAAAGTTATAACGCGATTCTGGCTGAAGAAGCGACTGCTTATAACAGTAATGCCAACGGTAAGAACCCAAATGGTATTGAAGTTGTGTCTGAATACGTCGATGAAAATACACCTTCAGGCGGCACATTCAGCTTTGGTGCACAGCATATTGATGGCGGCGATTGCTTCCACCCTAATGTCAGCACACAAAGTAAAATTGCCGACTTCGCTTGGAGTGCCAATAACGACATGCCTTAATGGCAGAAAGTTAAGATTACCCAGACCTTTTTCCTCCGGTAGCACATGCCGGAGGTTTTTTTATGCCCAAAACCAAGTCATGACTGCGGCGAAGCGACTTCCACACGATCACGACCTTTTTGCTTAGCGAGATACATAGCTTTATCCGCATCATTTATCAGCTCTTCAAACGTGATACCGTCACCTGAAGTGATCGCAATACCAATACTCACGGTCACTTCAATACGCTTACTGTCAATGAGTAGTGTATTACTTTGCAAAGCGCGCTGAATGCGTTTCGAATTTTCAATAGCACCCGCTCGACCAGTTTGCGGCAATAAGATAATAAACTCTTCGCCGCCATATCGGCCAATAAAATCGACTTCCCGAACTTCTTCCTGACACACTTTCGCAAGGTGCTGAAGTGTCTTATCACCCACTAAATGTCCGTGGGTATCATTGAGGTTCTTAAAAAAGTCACAATCAAGTAACAACAGAGACAGCTCTCCTTCATTTCGTTCTAACCTGAAGAGTTCCAGCTTGCCTCTTTCAAAAATAGCCCGTCGATTAGCAATCCCAGTGAGCGGGTCTGTCACTGACAACTTGCGCAAACTATCCGTTCGTTCATCTACAATTTGCTGCAATTTATCCCGAGAGACGGTGGTCTCGCTCAAGCGCTGACTCATCTCATTCAATTTATCTACAAATGAAGAAAACTCAGTGCCTTTTACAGACAAATCAATTTTAGCGAAGCGCCCCTGCTTATATTCGGCCAGACCTTTTTGAATCTCTTTGATAGATAACTTAAGCAGCTGCTTAATACTGTAAACACCCCAGCCAAGCCCGGTTATACTCGCAAGCAGCACAAGAATAGCCAACCATAACTGAAGCTTTATCATTGCACGCATTTCATTGCTCACAATACTTGAAAGCTGCTGCACATCTTCCCGGATCGACTCCATCTGTATCAATAAGCGCTCTGCAAGGTGCATTTTGACATTAAAGCCCGAGCTACTTTCAGCAAGCCCAACCAACCTTTGGTATAAGATCGACATGCTTTTATTTTGGCTCATAATACTGTTATGCAGGGTTTGCATGTGAGGCGTAAGAGATGGTCTGGCTTGGAGTATTTGCGAGAGAGCTTGCTGACCGTCTATCCAACCGTTTGAGTTTTCTGTCAATGAATAGACACCATCAATTAATACCATGCGCTCTAGTTGGTCAACCTCAATCCCGACCGCTTCGGTATAATCAAAACGGCTAAGCGCCAAGTTAATTGTTTGCCACGACCAAAATAGGCTCAACATAACGAAGAGTAAAAGCACCACACAGCCGGTGATAAAAAAATATAAGCGCTGCGTTAGCCCCATATCAGCTGTCCGACACTGAGAAAATGCTTAAAATCACTCATCAAGTTCACCGTTAAGTTTCATAAGCTACTTATTCGCCATATTAAATGGAGTACTTACTGGCCATTTAAATGCGATACTTAGCTTATCATTTTAATGAATAGTAACAGCCATAGGGTTAATTCTAGTTAGCACACTTGGGTCAATAACCCCTTTAAAATCCGGTACCGTACTTTTCTTGACTAATCCGATACTCAAAGCCCATGCTGCTTGAGACTTCATATTCATCAGCAAAGAGTTATTCAAACTAAGTTTAAAAATATAATCAGGCCATACCCAGTCAAGAAAACGTTTATCCAAGTTCAAGCGTTTTACGACAATGCTTTTAGCTTGCTCAGGGTTAGACGCCATAAAGTTTATCGACTTATTCAGTGCTTCCAAAATACAGGTAGCACCTTTGACTTGCTCCTCCGTCTGCAACGGTCGAGAGACCAAATTAAAAGTAAGCGTATACAAATTTTTTGTGTCGATGACTTTGGTTTTGGCTTCAAGGCTATTTAGGGCCTCATAAGCATAGGGCTCCCAAGGGACAATAAGGTCGACCTCTTTATTCAACAGCGCTGCTGAAAGCGCATTTGGAGCATAAGATATAATCTCCACATCGTTAACGCCCACGCCCTCCAAAGCCAAATAAGTACTCAATAAATACTCACCTGCTGCGCCTTTCGTCAGACCAATGCGTTTACCCAGCAAGTCTTTACTCATGAGTATCGGGCTATCAGCAAGCACAATCAGCTTCACATCGTTATCAGACTGAACAAAAGTGGCAATATTAGAAAAGTCATTCCTGAGAAAAGACTTAAACACAATAACCGAGTCTGAACTGGTACCAAAGTCAGCCTCGCCACTGCTCACTTTCTCAAAACTATTTTTGCCGCCAATAGTATCAATAATAGAAACCCTGACGCAGCCACTTTCAAAATAGCCTAAAGATTCAGCAACATAGAAAGGAGACGAAAGCGGCGTGGTAGACACGGATAGTTTAATAGGTATGCCTTGACTGTTATCAGCAGACTGTTGGCAGCCCGATAAAAACAATGAGAGTATAAGGCTAATGAGATACGCACGACATGTTGAGTAAGTTCCATTTGCCATTATTAATCCTCCTGTGTGATATCCACCGTTTCTAATTATAGTTAAAGTAACTAGAATTACCGCATTCTTTATGCCCATATAAATTGAACTTATGTTAAACAAATGCGTCCTAATAGAAACTAAATTACTGAATAAACGACCATGACTCATTCGTATAAACTTTTACCGCTCGCCTTTTTATATTTCACCTTGTTATTGCTCGGGCTTTTTTCATTCACTGCACAAGTCAGTGCGGCAAGCGAGGTAAATGATACCGCCCCTGACTTTACCTTGACCGATATTTATTCTGGCAAAAAAATAAGCCTAAATGATTATCGTGGAAAGGTCGTACTGATCGATTTTTGGGCATCCTGGTGCGGCCCTTGCCGCGCCTCTCTACCTAACTACAACAAATTGCGAAATAAACTAAGAGCATCCGACATCGGAGATAACTTTGAAGTACTCGCGATTAATGTAGATGGGAGCACTGAAGATGCTATGCGCTTATTGAAACAATATGAATTCGACTTCACCGTACTCGAAGAACGTTCAGGAAAATCTCAACGAGACTATGATCTACTCGCGATGCCCACCTCCTTCCTCATCGACCAGCAAGGCATCATCCGCATGGCGCATCAAGGTTTCAACATGAAATACATCGACCAACTTGAAGAAGAAATTAAGGCCTTATTTAAGGGTAACTAACCAACTCTTCCTTATAGGGTGCGCCGCGCGCACAGCGTAAACCCCGTGATAAAGCGACCAAACCCCCATTGATATTATATCCTCGGAGCAATGGGGCCTCTCCGGTGCGCACGGCGCACCCTTTACGTTCACATATTATTCGTGACAAGTACTCGCCCCCCCCCGTTTACTCACCATATTTTTTATCACTGCTATACTTTAAATACTCACTCGACTCGTCATAAAGATTAAGCGATTTATGCCAAATAAAGAAGGCTATACACACCGTGAAACCCTATACGCCACCGCGACAAGCTGTGTTTATCGGTCAGTATGCGAAAGTGACGAAACCCCAGTAATAATAAGAACTTGCAGCGATCAGGCTAGCACATCGCAATGGGCACGTTTAGCGTCTGCTGCTGAGATCCTGCGCAGCTTTGACCACCCGGGTATCGTGAAGGTTTTAGAAATCCTGGATAAGGCAAACCGCCCCAGCATCGTCATGGAAGATACCGACAGCATTGACCTGCAAGCCTATATTAACCAGCTTAAACCTGAGCTTATCCCAGTCGAGGGTTTTCTCAATATAGCCATTCAACTCGCCGAGGCATTAAGCGTTATTCATCACGCGCAGGTGATTCATAAAGATTTGCATCCCGGCAATATCATCATTAACCCTGTGACTCTGCAGGTACAAATAATTGATTTTGGCTTAGCCTCACTGTTATCAAGAGAACAACCCGCCTTAGCACCGCCCGACAACCTGGAAGGAGTGTTAGCCTATATATCACCTGAGCAAACTGGCCGCATGAATCGCTCACTCGATTACCGAAGTGACTTTTATACCTTAGGCGTCAGCTTGTATCAGCTTTTAACCGGCGAATTACCCTTTGTGGCAGACGATGCCATTGGTCTAGTGCATGCCCACATAGCCCAGATACAAAAGCCCATCAATCTATGCCGTCCTGAAGTACCAGAAGCCATTTCGAATATTATCGACAAACTCATGCACAAAACAGCTGAAGAACGCTATCAAAGTGCAATAGGCTTAAAGCAGGATCTAGAAATCTGTCGGCGTAAAATCGTTGCGGGACAGGACATACCGTATTTCACACTAGGTTTGCATGACATTTCTGACCGCTTCCAGGTCCCTCAAATACTCTATGGCCGCCAGCAAGAAATAAAACAACTGATGGACAGTTTTTATCGCGCAGCTCAAGGCCAACCTCAGTTATTAGCCATAAAAGGTTTTGCTGGTATCGGTAAATCGGCCTTGATTCATGAGGTACATAAACCCATTGCCGCCCACAGCGGTATTTTTACCAGCGGAAAATTTGACCAGTTTCAAAAAAATACGCCCTACTCTGCACTCAAGCACGCGTTTTCGGGCTGGATGCAACATGCACTCAGTTTAAAAGAAAGTGCCCTGAACGACTTACGTGATGAATTAAATAACGTCCTTGGCGCCAATGGCCGGGTATTAATTGACTTCATGGACATATTTGAAGTGCTATTAGGTGACTTACCGGCCTTACCCACTTTAGGTCCGCAAGAAACCCAAAATCGTTTTCATTTGGTATTACAGCGTTTTATTCAGCAAATCACCCGACAGCGGCCCTTGGTCATTTTTATTGATGACATTCAATGGGCAGACCATGGCACGCTCAACCTTTTACCCCAACTGTTAAACATCAGTTCGCAAGGCGATGTGCACGAATCATCTGAAGAACCGCCAGGCTGTCGTTTGCTGCTTCTGGTTGCCTATCGCGATAATGAAGTTGATGAGAGCCACCCGGCCAAGCTCACTCTTGACCAAATTCAAGCAGAACACCCAAGCGCCCATACTCTGAGCTTGCAACCTTTAGCGATCGAACAGATCAACGCCCTATTGGTTGACGCCTTACATCAAACGCCTCAGGCAACACATTCGCTCGCAGAACTGGTTGAACAAAAAACCGGCGGTAATCCATTTTTTATCAACGAATTTCTCAAAACCCTCTACAGTGAGAAACTGCTTAATTTTGATCTAAACCAGCAGCGTTGGGTATGGAGCCTTGACGCAATTAAAGCCCAGGCTATTACTAATAATGTGGTCGAGCTTATGCTGGGTAAAATGCAAAAACTACCGTCTGACACTCAGCACATGCTTCAGCTAGCCTCCTGCATTGGCAGCTTATTCGACTTGCAAACACTCAGTATTATCTCGGAACAGAACATATCAGAAACGACCAAAAAGCTCTGGCCAGCACTAAAAGACGGCCTGCTATTACAGGAGGGCGGCGACTGGCTACCCGGCATCGTAGAAGATGAAAAAGAATTCAAGCAAACGGCCAAGCATTTAAGTACCCGTATATCGCCGATCGTGCCGCACTGTCGCTTTCTGCATGACCGCATGCTGCAAGCCGCCTATCAATCACTTAGTGAAGCCGCGCGAATAAAAACCCACTTAGATATCGGCCGTTTGTTATACATACATACTGAACAAAACCACCTAGCCTTCCATTTGTTTTCGATCATCGAACAGCTGAATCAGGGTCGTAGCCTTATCGAAACTGAAGCAGAGCGCATAGAACTCGCTCAGTTAAACCTGCAGGCGGCTGAAAAAGCTCAAGGTGCCAGCGCGTGGGAAACGGCGTTTGATTACGCGAAAATAGGCTTGTCACTGCTGCCTGATTCACAAAGAAAAGCACACTATTCGTTAAGCTATTCTCTTTACTTTATTTGTTGTGAATGTGAGTTTTTAAGTACTCACTTTGACACGGCCAAAGCCTTGGCTGAAGAGCTGCTAAGTTTTGCCATAATGCCTTTGGAAAAAGCGCGGGTATGCCTTTTATTAAGTTCTCAACTAGCGATGACTTACAATCAATATGGTATAAATAAAGGCTTTGAAGGTTTATCTTATTGCCGCATTGAATTACCTGAAATTGCACAAATAAATACTCAATTGGTTGAGCAAGAACACCAAGCACTGCTGCACTTATTAGATACATTTGACTGGGATAAGGCTAATCATGAGCTATCTACGCCCAAGAATGTTGACTCTGGCCAAGACAATATATTCACCACTTTTCAGGATAATATAAATTACAATTCGACAAGCGAAGATTCAATTGCTTATAAATTATTTTCACAATTGTCTGGTTTGAGTCAGGTTGCCGGTAATGTAGATCTTTTATTCTATGTCGTCTATAAGGGCTTACGTACCGTACTAGAGAGAAATTCCAATCAACATGCCATCGTTTTATACGCCATGTACGGCCTCAGTTTAAGCAAACAAGGTAAGTATGAAGAAGCCGATAAAGTAGGCAAGTTCACTTTAAGGCTCACTGAGCGCTACCCCCAATGTACAGATTTACCCTACATTTACATGGCTCTCGGTACCTTTCAGTGGTTTTACTCCCACCCGATAGAGCAGGCCATTGAACTTCAGCTTAAGGCGCATGAAATTGGTTATGAATATGGTGATATTATCCGAGGCGTATTCGCGGGTTATTCAAATTCAATCATTAATAAATACGCACAAGGCTTGCCGCTTTCCCGTATCAAAATACACCTAAAAAAATTACAGATAATCATAGAAAAGCAAAAGATAAAAGTTTCCGCAGGCAAGCTTTATGGACGTCTTATTGACATGCTAATGGTAGATAAACTGGACCAAGACAAGCTCCCCTCTACTCTTGTAAACAAACTTAACAAAGCGGAGTTTCCCAAATCAGAATGGGAGTACATGCAAAGCAGTGTACTTAAGTCCTTCATAGAACATTTACAGCTACAGTGGTACTTCTGGAGCGACCAAACAGAGCAAGCCTGGCAGGCAGTACAAGCAGCAGAACCCTCGCTGTTTAAAATGTCTGGTTTTATCGCACCATTTGAACATCGATTTATAGCAGCCTTACTCGCTTGTCGACGCTTACCGACCGCTAATAGAAACGACACTGAAACACTCATACAGACAATCAATAAATCGCTGGATGAATTAAACACACTGGTGCCACTTTGCTGTGAGAACTTTGAACACAAACATTTATTACTTCAGGCAGAACTAGGGCAGACTCAAAACGCAACGGTAGAACAGCGCATGGCGCTTTACGAGAGCGCGATTGAATCAGCCAACATGCATGGTTTTATACAATACGCTGCCTTAGCAAACGAGTTGTATGCGCAATTCTGGCTAGCCCAAAAGCACCCTCGTTTTGCTCAAATCTACCTGCTTGATGCGATCAACCTCTACCAGCAATGGCAGTGTAAGGTAAAAGTGCACACCCTCACCCAAATATACGATACACATTTCAAGCTTGAACAAGCTCACAGCCAAACCATGAGTACTAACCAGACCCTCAGCAAAAGTTTACAAACTGGTACACAGACACATTCTTACTCTCATACGCATACTTATACCCAAGCCAGTAATCATGAAGGCTTGGATCTCGCCACGGTGATGAAATCGGCTCAGGCTATCTCAGGCGAATTAGCACTAAAAGGCTTAATCGCCAAAGTGATGCATGCCATATTAGAAAACTCAGGCGCTCAGCGCGCGGCACTCATTTTGCAACAAGCTCAGGGCGCAATGGTTGAAGCCAACCTTAAATCACATAACGAAATTGATTTGCAGGCGCATTTATTAAGCGCCTCCTCTGAGCTACCGATATCTCTCATCTCTTATGTATTAAGAACCAAGACCCAACAAGTACTGCAAGAACCCAGCAATAATGCCCCTAGTAGCGCCCATGAAGCGTTTATTGAAGACGCCTATCTGCAAGCTCAGCAACCCCGCTCGGTGGTTTGTATACCGGTCATCTATCGCGACAAATTACTCGGCGCGCTCTATCTTGAGAACGCACTCAACTACACAGCCTTTCCGAAGGAGCGTTTTAATATTATAAATATGCTCTTGAGTCAGGCCGCTATCTCTTTCGAAAATGCCCGCCTGTTTAATGAAGTTATCGAACTAAATACCGGCTTAGAAGAGAAGGTTCACCAACGTACTCTCGAACTTGACCATAGTAATCAGGAATTAAACCATGCGGTCACCCAGTTAGAGTCGGCTAACAAAGAACTAGAAACCTTCAGTTACAGCGTCTCACACGACTTGCGCGCCCCCTTGCGTACGATTAGAAGTTTCAGTGAAATTCTAATCGAAGACTACCTGGATGATTTAGAGCCAGAAGCACAAATGATGCTCAAAAAGGTGGTTCAGGGCGCTAAAAATATGGGCGATTTAATTACCGGTTTACTCGACTTATCACGCATGCAAAGGCAAGAGCTAGTGCGCGAGACTGTCAACCTCAGTGACATGGCAAACCATATTATCAGCGACATGCGCCTCCATAATCCGGAACGCCCTATCAGCATTAACATTGAAGCCGGTATAGCCGTTCAAGGCGACCAACGCATGCTGCGATCGGTCATTGAAAACCTGCTCAACAACGCCTGGAAATACAGCTCAAAAACCGAACATGCTGAAATCACCTTCGCCAGTCAAGCTGCAAATAAAGGGCTTAATAAGGTAAATAAAGGGGCCAGAGCCAACAAAGAAGCTATTGGGTCTTACCCCACAATATATTATGTTAAAGACAACGGCGCCGGATTTAACATGAAATATGTCGACAAACTCTTCGGCACCTTCCAACGCTTACACACCGACGATGACTTCGCCGGTACCGGTGTCGGCCTCGCCACCGTTAAGCGTATTATCGAAAAACACGGTGGCAAGATATGGGCTGAAGCCGAGATAAATAAAGGGGCGACGTTTTATTTTACTCTTCCTTAGTGGAAATACGCATTCCCCTAACGGGGTCGGACCCCAAAGTCTCTTTTTTGGGCTCTGACCCCATTAAAATTCGCTTCAGCCGGTATCCATTCATGAGTCATACCGGTAGTCTTTTTAGCTGGCATCCATAAGATTTTAACACGGGGCATCAACGCAGGTGGATTCCCGCTCAAATCACTACGGGAATGACGGGAGGTAACAACGGGAGTAAAGGGGGAGTGAGTCTCACCAGAATTCCCTATCATCGTTCTATGTAACTGAGATATATCGTGTTTTTTATCATTCTGAAAAGAAATATTACAATTCACTGCTATACTTTTTGAATAGCCATCAATCCAAAAAGTTATTAAACGTTTATGTCCAAGCTCATCGGTTTTAAAATCTCAGAAACGCTTTACTCAACACCCTCCACAAATGTATTTCGCGCTATTCGTGAAAGCGATCATTGCCCGGTGATACTTCGTACCTGCGATGAAACTGCCAGCTCTTCCCAACATTCACGCTTGTCTTCATCTGCTGAAATACTTCGCGGTTTTGACCATCCTAATATCGCTAAAGTAATTGATATCATTGACCATTCAGGCCAGCCCTGGTTAATCATGGCAGACTCTCATAGCATTGATCTGGCCCAGTATTTAGACACAGTCGAAAACAAAAAACTGCCGCTTGACGATTTTCTTAACATGGCCATTCAACTCGCCGAGGCATTGAGCGTGATTCACCACGCCCATGTGATTCATAAAGACCTACACCCCGGCAATATTGTCATTAACCCCGACACGCAGAATATTGAGATTATCGATTTTGGCTTAGCGTCGTTACTCTCACGCGAGCAACCTGCCCTTGCGCCGCCTGAAAACCTGGAAGGCGTGATTTCATATATATCGCCAGAGCAAACCGGGCGGATGAATCGCTCGCTCGACTACCGCAGTGATTTTTACACCCTGGGCGTCACCTTATACCAACTCTTAACTGGCGAATTACCCTTTGTAGCAGACGATGCCATTGGTCTGGTGCATGCGCATATTGCCCGCGTCCAAAAGCCGGTATCACAAGCTCGGCCCGACATACCCGATGCGGTGTCAGACATTATTGACAAGCTAATGCACAAAACGGCAGAAGAGCGCTACCAAAGTGCTTTGGGTTTGAAGCAAGATCTGGAAGTTTGTCGTCGGCATATTGTGGCGGGTAATCCTATCCCGCCTTTTACATTAGGTTTGCATGATATTTCTGACCGCTTTCAAGTACCCCAAGTACTTTACGGCCGAGAACAAGAAGTTAATCAACTGATGGACAGCTTTTATAAAGCAGCCCAAGGCCAGCCTCAGTTACTCGCCGTAGAAGGCTTTGCCGGTATTGGTAAATCAGCCCTGATTCATGAAGTACATAAACCCATTGCCGCGCATAGTGGTATTTTCACCAGCGGGAAGTTTGACCAATTCCAAAAAAACACGCCTTATTCGGCCCTTAAACAGGCCTTTTCTGGCTGGATTCAACACGCACTCAGCCTAAAAGAAAGCGCCCTGAATGACTTGCGTGTACAGTTAGATACAACTCTAGGTGCCAATGCCCGCGTACTGATCGACTTTATGGATATTTTTAAAGTCTTATTGGGCGACCTAGCACCACTGCCCGCATTGGGTGCACAAGAAACCCAGAACCGCTTTCATTTGGTACTACAGCGTTTTATTCAACAAATCACCCAGCAACGCCCCTTGGTTATTTTTATAGACGACTTACAGTGGGCAGACCGTGGCACCTTGAACTTGCTACCCCAGTTAATGAATGCCGGTCTCAATAACGAACTAAATCGGGAACAAGGCACAGACAACAACGAGCGCACCGCGTGTCGTTTACTCCTTTTGGTGGCCTATCGTGATAACGAAGTCGATGACAGCCACCCGGCAATGCAAACCCTCAAGC
>Ga0105348_1000563_pt1 | contig 27831 bp, 34 predicted proteins | sample EN8Hudsemesocosm_2_FD_83504 | JGI IMG/M metagenome (GOLD analysis project Ga0105348, IMG submission 83504) | Methane-oxidizing microbial communities from mesocosms in the Hudson Canyon - EN8C Hudson Canyon | ecosystem: Environmental > Aquatic > Marine > Cold seeps | place: Hudson Canyon... | reverse complement strand
GCTAAGAGCCGGATTCTGGATGTTATTAATGAAGCGTGAAAATGCCTATCAACTCTTCCAATTACTCAAACAAGCTAAGTTTGAATGTGAAATTGCTGAATTTGAATGGCGCCGCTCTGACTTAGTATTTTTTATTGCTCGTAAGAATGACCAAGGTCTTAATGAGATAATCTTTAATCTGTTAAGCAACCACAATTCCAAGCAAGTCATGGATTGGGGTCGTTTTTTGAGTCGTTCACATTTCCCCTTTCAAAACAAATGAAATAACTCCCAATACCACACCCTAAAAACGACTTCCTTGTGTAAAGTCATAAAATCGGTCATTCTGTCGCTATTTACGCCAGTAACGATTTATAGCTATAACAAGAAAAAGGATTGCCTAGGTGATTAGAGGAACCTGGAGTTTAAATGAGCCCTTAGTACCTGCCAATATTTCAGCCATTATGTTTAAAATAGGCCTAGATAAAGGTATCTCACAAGACTCATTATTAGAAAATACTCACATTGACCCTGCGGCCTTCACTGATCCCAAGGCACGATTAACCTATCAGCAGATTATTGTATTAACTGGCAATATGCTTAAGTTATGCAACGAGCCTGCTCTAGGATTAGAATTGGGTAAAGCGATTAACATCAACCAATTTGGTATGCTCGGCTATGCAATTTTAAGCTGTGCGAATTTGCGTCAAGCTCTATCATTGGGTTTGAAATACCACGTGCTGATCGACCCAGCCTTTAATTTTGAAGTGATTGAGCAAGATGAAATCACGTCTATTCGCTTAACCTCACACATACCCATCGAGAGTATCTACAACCTGCTTAGCGATGTATTTATATCAAATTTTGTCACCTTGGGTCGATACCTGACTGGCCTAGATATGATGCCAAAAACGATCAGAATAAATCGAGCTAAGCCTGATTACTACGACCAATATGATAGTTTCTTTCCAGACTGCCCTATTCAATGGGATCAACCAAGAACCGAAATTATCTTTGATAGCAGCATCTTAGATACCCCAACCACCTTAGCGGACGAAGCGACAGCGAAGATGGCTGAGTCGCAATGTGCAGAATTTTTATCACGCATGGGACCCAGAGAAGGTATTGTAGTTAAAGTTCGCCGAATACTTTTAAGTAATCCAGGCCACTTTCCACCGATTGAAACTGTTGCTAGCCATTTAGCCACCAGTACTCGAACACTGAGTCGTAGCTTGCAAGAAGTCAGCACCTCCTATCAAAAAATTCTTGATGAAGTGCGTAAAGAGATGGCGATTGAGTATTTAAAGACCTCAAATTTGCCGATTGAAGAAATTGCCGCTTTGATTGGCTACAACGACCCGTCTAATTTCCGTAAAGCCTTTAAACGCTGGACCAGCCAACCCCCTAGTTATTACCGCAATAACAAATAACTATCGATAAACCCGTAAAACGGTTATCTAAAAAAGTGCGAGTTGCTGCTCACTGACATCTGGGCAGCGACCACCAATGCCGATTAAACGTACCCCCTGAATTTCATCACTATCATGGCGTAAGCGTGCTTGCTGCAACAACTGCCTGAAAGAATCAAGACTAGGTTCTAAAAGCTGATCTGCTAGAGTCGTTTGACTAAAATCATTGAACTTAACTTTAACGAAAGGTGAAAGCCCACGATAATCAATATTGGCTTTTCTTGTACGCTCTAAGAATTTATCCCACAAGGTTTCAGCACCTTTATTTAATTCATCTGCTAAATAAAGGTCTTTCGAAAAAGTATGTTCGATACTGATCGACTTACGAGATCTTCCAAGACTTAATTCTCTCTCATCCTCACCTCGACAACGCTTATAGAGCGCAGCACCAGTACGACCAAATAGATTAACCAAGTCGAGCAAACTATAAGCTTGGGCATCAGAGCATAATACAATGCCTTTTGAAGCTAGGCGCTCAGCCGTTTTAGGGCCAATACCGGGGATTTTCCGCACTTCTAGCTGAGAGACAAATTCATCTACTTTATGTGGTTTAACGGCAAATAAACCATTTGGCTTATTCCAGTCACTGGCAATTTTGGCTAAGAATTTATTCGGTGCAGCACCCACCGAAACAGTGATTCCTACTTCGGTTTCAACTTCCGCCCTAATTCTATTACCAATATCGATAGCAGAATCGTTGGGGTCAAGCTCAAGGTAGGCCTCATCAACCGAAACCTGCTCATAAGCAATACCATAGCGCTTAATCACCGCCATTACCTGCTGAGAAACATCACGATATAGCGCCATATTGCCAGGCAATAGAATAAGTTCAGGGCATTTCTTGAGTGCTGCCGCAGTCGCCATAGCAGAATGGATACCAAACTTTCGAGCAGGATAATTACACGTAGAGATAACCCCTCGACGATCTGAATGACCGCCGATGGCAATAGGAAGCTGGCAAAGCTGAGGGTTCTCCCTCATCTCAACAGCGGCAAAAAAACAATCACAATCGATGTGTAATACTTTTCTCATACACACATAATACTGGATATATTAACAGTATCAAGAAGAAGTATTATTCTCGCTTAGAGGTTAATGCCTTAGCAGTTTGTAAGTGGCGTCTAAAATCAACTCGGCTGATTGATAATACATATCCCGCAACAATGACAGCAGACACAATAATAATTAATAACATGATGTTCGACATAGAACCTTCCTTAATTATAGTTATTTAGTTCACACTTTAAGCATAGCTCATTTTCAGACGCTAGCTCGTTACATTTTGCACTTCTAATGTTAGCCTTACTGTAATTTGAAAGGATTTGTAACCATGTCACAGTTTGAACAAGCTAAAAACGAATTTCTACAGCAGCTATCCCAAGATGATTTCCAATTTGAGACAACGCTTGCATTCATAGAACAACATTATAACTTTACCCCAAGCGCCTTTAATAATGGTGGTGTAGAAAATACTTCAGAGCAAAATCAGGGTTCTTGTAAAGTCTTTGCCGCAGCCGAGCTATTAGAATTATCTCAGCAGCAAGCACTCGCCTGTTTTGGCCAGCATTACCGCGACGTTATCGCAACTCCAGAAGTCGATAATCATCACAATCTTCGTCGAGTACTAAAAGAAGGCCTTGCCGGTATAAGCTTTGATCACTTTCCTTTAGAGCTAAAGTACAAAGCTAATGGCAGCGTTTAACTTAAAAGCAGGGTTAAACCCCATAACGACTCTGCTCATTCAAAGCAATGACCTTGCTCAGATTCAGATAGAGCTAAAAGCTAAAGTAGAACAAGCGCCTAAAATGTTTGTTCGCCTACCTTGTATTTTTGATTTTATTGAACTGAACGAAAAGATTGATCTACCCTCTCTTTATCTTACTTGCCATGAGTTTGGCATGTTGCCGATTGGCGTAAAAAACGCCCAAGATGAGCATCATGAACTTTTAGAGCAGTTGGAATTAGCAGATTTTGGTAAAGGCAATAATAAACCTACCCGAGTTAAACCAATAGCAAGCCCACCGGTTGTGGAGACGTCAGTCGCTGAAGAGCCGATAGTTGAAACACCGACAAAAGAGCCTGCTCCTGAAGTTCACGCTAGTCCTAAAACGACCGTGCATAAATTTCCAGTTCGTTCAGGTCAACAGCTTACCGCTGAAGGTGACCTCATAATTTTTGGCTTGGTGAGCACAGGTGCTGAAGTATTAGCCGGTGGTAGCATACATATTTACGGCCCTTTAAGAGGTCGAGCGCTCGCAGGTATAAAAGGTAACAACCAGGCCACCATTAGCTGCCAAGCTCTTGAGGCTGAACTCGTCGCTATTGCAGGCGAATATAAACTATTCGAAAATAGTGAATTACACACTAGTCAGGCAAGTATTATTCAACTTGACGATGGGCGCTTGAACATCGACTCGCTTTAATGAATACTGCGTTTTGCAACTTTTTGTAAGGAAAATTTCACTTTGGCTAAGATCATTGTCGTAACCTCTGGTAAAGGAGGCGTGGGTAAAACCACCACCAGTGCTGCAATTGCAACTGGTTTAGCTTTAAAAGGACAAAAAACAGTCGTCATCGACTTCGATGTAGGTCTACGTAACCTAGATTTAGTGATGGGCTGTGAACGTCGTGTTGTTTACGACTTTGTTAACGTTATTCATAAAGAAGCCAGCCTAAGACAGGCTCTGATCAAAGATAAGCGTTTAGACAACCTTTATATACTGCCAGCGTCTCAAACCCGTGATAAGGATGCACTGGATAAAGATGCCGTTGAAGCCGTATTAAACGAACTGGCTGAAGATTTTGATTACATCATTTGTGACTCTCCAGCAGGGATTGAAACAGGTGCTCAAATGGCGCTCTATTTTGCAGAAGAAGCAATTATTGTGACCAACCCTGAAGTATCATCGGTACGTGATAGCGATCGAATTCTAGGTATTCTGCAAAGTAAATCTCGCTTAGCAGAGCAAGGTAAGCGCGTAAAAGAGCACTTATTATTGACTCGCTACAACTCGACCCGTGTTGCCAGTGGTGAAATGCTGTCAGTTGAAGACGTAGAAGAAATTTTAGCCGTACCTTTATTGGGTGTCATCCCAGAATCTCAAGCGGTATTGAAAGCCTCTAACCAAGGTGTTCCCGTGATTCATGACGATGATAGTGACGCAGGCCAAGCTTATGAAGATGCCGTCGCCCGCTATCTCGGTGAAGATCGACCGCATCGTTTCCTAGAAGCCAATAAGAAAGGCTTCCTTAAACGTGTTTTTGGAGGTTAATTATGAGCTTAATGGACTATTTCCGTAAGGAACAAACAAGTACGGCCAGCATTGCTAAAGAACGATTGCAGATATTGGTTGCCCACGATCGCGTCAATAGCCGCGGCCCTGATTATTTACCTAAAATGCAGCAAGAGCTTTTAGCTGTTATTCGTAAATACATCGCCATTGCTGACGACCAAGTACAAGTGAACCTTGAGCAACAAGGCACTGCGTCAGTACTAGAACTTAATGTCATGCTGCCAGAGAACTAGATGATTGACGTAATATTAAAGCCTTGGCGACTTGCCGCTGGTACTTGGAAACAAGCGAACTGGCTGCCACGCCTTGGTTTAATGCTCACTGCAATCAGCTTCTTTTTTCTCTATCCGGGTGTGACAGAGCCTATCATGTCGATCAAAGCATCGATCAGCATGTTTGGGCTTAACAGTACAATTTTTGAAGAGACTCGCAGCATTTGGCAAACCGTCCTTAGCTTACAAGAAGCAGGCTATGCTGGCGTAGGCTTTATGGTTGTAACCTTCAGTATTATCATTCCGGTGACAAAAGGTTTATTAATCATCTGGACATGGCTAAGCCCAGTTCGCTGGCGCTGGCAGCTCATTTCAGTGATTAGCAAATGGTCAATGGCAGATGTATTTGTAGTTGCAATTCTAGTCGCATTTTTTACTGCCAAAGCTACGGCAGAATTACAATCAAGCTTGCACGATGGGTTCTATTGGTTCACCGCCTACTGCCTCACATCCATTTTTTCTGGCCAGTGTTTAGCAAGTTATGCTGACCAACAGCTGAAAAAGTAATTCGCAGCAAATTTATCAGCTATCCTGCTTTCTTGAGCTATTATTAATAGCAACTTTAAGGAAGAATTTGGATAGCTACCTCATGCAAACCATCCCGTTACACCATATTTTATTAAAGAGTTCATTGCTCGCCCAAGACATTGCTCAAGAACTGGAGTTGGGAGCCGACTTTTCTGAGCTTGCCCGCGAACACTCTGTCTGTCCTTCATCGCAGCAAGGTGGCTTTGCTGGCTACCACCAACAAGACGACTTGCCCATTAGTGTTATAACGGCACTATCACATCACGATGATCACAAGAGTTACACAGGGCCTATTGAATCTGCCCTTGGTTTTCACCTATTGAAGCCCGTAGGAGAAAAACCCAAGTTAGCGATTTCAGACCTAAATCTAAACGATTTAAAAATTGACGATCGTATTGAAGCTGACGAACCAGTAGAAGAAGCCTAATCAGCGAGATTTAAGCCTAATTTATTAGAATGTGATAAAGTCCTGTTTAACGACCCTTCTAAAGATATTAAGTTAAACGGGAGCCGCATGAGTACTGAAAATACCACACATCTAAACTCAAGATCCTCAAACGCAGCACCCATTTATGGGGAAGGTGATAACTCCTTCAATGCGGCGGGTGGCTTTGATGGTATTAAGAAACTGGTTGATGCGTTTTATGATGCTATGGAAACCTTACCTCAAGCACATGACATTAGAGCAATGCACAGCCCTAACCTCGATGAGTCTCGTGACAAGCTCACTCGCTTTCTAACTGGCTGGTTGGGTGGCCCTAAACTATTTAGTGAGAAATATGGCCCCATTCGAATACCTGTTGCTCATCGCCATTTATCCATTGGCCCTGCTGAACGTGATGCTTGGTTAGCCTGTATGCAGATTGCTGTTGATGCTCAGCCTTATCCACAACCTTTTAGAGACTATTTAATGGCACAGCTGTATGTGCCCGCTGAACGCAGTCGCAACCAAGACTAGGCTTCAGCATCTGCTGCGAGTACTGTTTTATAACTTTTAGTCACTTGAGTGATCAACTGCTGCTTCTGCATGCTCTTTAAGCTTCGTATTAGAGACTTCACGAGGTGGGCATGTTTTTTAGTAACATAGTGATACATAGGCACTTCATAAACAGCAGGATGCAATGCAACGATATGCTTACGTAAGTGCTTACTGCCTCGCTTCAAAGCGCTGAATTCTGGTAGCAAAGCCAGATCCACTTGATTCCTCAAAATTGACTGAAACGATTTATTTACACTGTTTTTTTGAAGAGCAATCATCCCCATCATATTGCTCTGAACCAAGGGCATACCCTGCACAATCGCAATACGATTACTGAGTAAGCCAAATTCATAGCGTGTATGACTATGGGTTTCATGCACGTAAGCGAAAACTTTTAATTTCACAATCGCGATCGGAATTCGTATGTAATCATCTTTTTTGTGACGATCAGCCGGCGCAATTAATATTCCATCTCTTTTATCGCCATCTCTTTTATCACCTGTTACTGCAAGACGCTGACCATGTGAGGCTGCAATAGGGTGCCCTATACGACGGTAAGCTTCCTTCAAAATCACCTGTGCTAATTGATTGTATTCTTGATGCTGGAGGTCTTGTTGAAATTTCATCGTGGTATTGATGGAAGCACTACTGACAATACTGGCCATCATTAACCCAATACCGACTATGATAGAAAAAAACAGATCGATAAAACATTCATGCATTAAGCGGGGTAAAGGATCTGCTGTCTTAACCATGGATAACACCAATACAAGGGGTTATCTTTTACACTAGCTGCTTAACGGCTGTTCAGCCACTATAACTCTAGTGCATTTTAGACTTAACAGTTGGTTTTTTATTCAGATCCGTCATTTCGTTATGTGAACTGAAATAACGAAAGCGTTTGATAGAGCACCTCTTTTCTATTATAAGTGCTGAAAAAATTAATCCTCTCCAATATCTTCATTCCACAAGCTTGAATTCTTACTTATAAAATCTGCCATCATATCAATGCAGGTTTTATCATTGAGTACTTCTAGTATGACACCTCTATCCGTAAGCAATCCCTCTTCGCCCATAAAATTGATATTCTCTGCAATGACCACTTTAGGTATACCGTACAAGATTATGGTCCCCGAACACATGGCACAAGGGGATAGGGTCGTATACAGAACAGAATCTTTATATACCGATGCAGGTAAGCGCCCTGCATTTTCAAGAGCATCCATTTCACCATGTAAAATAGTACTGCACTGCTGAATACGGCGGTTATGACCTTGCCCTAATACTTTCCCTCGATGTACAAGCACAGAGCCGATAGGCAGCCCTCCTTCGGCTAAACCTAGCTGGGCTTCTGTAATAGCAAGTTGCATAAATTTATCCATAGCTCACCTTTCTGATTCTAATTATATTTCACTAACACTGGTTATAAGGATAGCTTCAAATCAAAAATTTTTACCAAGATCTTCATAGCTTTGAAAACCATTTCGTCCATGATTTTTAACATCATACATAGCCTCATCTGCTTGCTGGATTAGCTCATCAATATTCCTTTCGAACAAGGTTCCCATCGTCGTTCCCAAACTGACTGTTATACCTTCTAAGGCGGCAATATCACTAAAATCAAGACTGTTAATTGTTTTAATCAAGCGCTGGCAATAAGAATTCAAACCCTCAGGAGAAATATCTTGCAGAAGAATCATAAATTCTTCTCCACCAAAACGTCCTACACGATCATTCTCACGCTTAGCGGCTAATAAAACCTCTGATAAACGCTGAAGTACTTGATCACCAATACCGTGCCCGAAACGATCATTGACCTGCTTAAAATAATCGATATCAATCATAATTAAGGCTACTTTAGGTTTAATTCGAGCAAACATCTCTAGCTGCTCAACAAACGCTCGTCGATTCAAGACTCCTGTCAAACCATCTATATTGGCTAATACTTGAAGCTTATCATTGGCTTCTTCTAAAGCATCGGCTTTTTCTGCCAGCTCTGTTGTACGTTGTGCTACTCTTGCTTCAAGTTGTTTATTAGCGATAAGCAGCTGCCCACTCAAATTTTCGACTTGCTGTTTTTCTTTGACCCTTAGGTACAACATATTGACAGCCAGTGAGAAAAGAAACACCAACAACCCAAACGTAATCCACAAGCGACCACCACTTAGCCATTGGGAATACAGCGCTATGTCATGAAGGATACAAGCGCTTAAGAATAAGGCGCCACCGACAATGTAATAGCCACCTTGCCTCTTCCGTAATACGACTTTAAATAAGCTCCAACAATAAATACCAATAACAGCAACGATCATGGCTTGATACAGCATTAGCAGTTCAGTAAACCAGATGCTAGGAAGTAAAATAATAGTAAGAATAGCCGGTAAAAAGGCATACGCGACTCGACGTGCTAAAACCTTAGAAAGATCTGCAGGAAAGATATAATGCTGCCAGTAAAGTATGACAGGTGCTAGAAATAGCATAGTGAAATACATCAAGCGAACATGCAGTTGCCAATGAAGTGAACCAAGTAAATAATATAAAATTTGATTATCAGTAATACCGACCCGTACAGCAATTACCAAAGCAAACGTTGCTAATAAGGCTGTCGCCTTATCTCGACGATCAATCCAATGCTGAATGAACAAAAACAAACTTGCCAGAAGCGACAAAGCTACAACCAAAGCTTGATCAAAAGTATTAATAATATAATGCAGGCTGAGCTCTTGAAATGGGCCTATCATCGGGGTTTGCCAAGGCCCACCACTAGCATGATGAAAATTAGAGAGATGCCAAGTGATCTTACTCTCTCGGGGCAGCTCCCCAAGCTCTATCAGTTGGTTACCCGAATAGGCTTGTGTGCTTGAATAACTAACTCCAGCAATCCCCCCTTCAGCAACTAAATCATTGTTAATAAATAGACGAAAAGCGGTAGATTGTTCAGGAATAAATAAGCCCCAACGAATATCCTCCGGAAGATTACTCAGCTTAGCGGTAAAAGAAGCAAAACCTTGATCAGCATAAGCAGGACCCGCAATACTATCTTTATCCCAAGTCCCTGGTAGATCAAACCAAGGGGCTTGTAAGGACTTCCATTCCTGAGGGGCTATTTGCTGCTGCCATTGGAAAGCCCAGCGCCCTGCTAGCGGAACGGCGCCATCACCAGCGCTCCAATGTGAGAAATCAAATACTCCATCGGTTTGCTGAACAGACTTCGTATGGGCGAGTGCTAACTGACTAAAAGCACAAACACATACGATTAATAACCCTATCCTTGCGAACAATGATTGCAAGATAACTCCTTGAGTATTAATTTTTCGACATAATAACAGCTAACCCAAATTAGAAAACAAGGTGATAGCTGAAAGCTGAAGAATATCAGGTATAATGGCGTGTTTTTTCATATTTTTGCAATAGTATTAGGGTCGCCTCATGAATCCAGATTTACAAAAGCTACAACCTTATCCTTTTGAAAAGCTGACAGCATTAAAAGCACAAGTTAGCCCTAATAAAAATTTACCGCATATTGCCTTATCTATTGGTGAACCTAAACATCCAGCACCCAATTTTGTTACCCAGTGCCTAAAAGACAATATATCACGTGTCGAAAACTACCCGACGACTAAAGGTTTACCTGAGCTACGTGCAACAATCGCCCAATGGTTAAAACAACGCTTTGGCTTAAGCACCCTTAGCAGTGAACAGCAGGTCGTGCCGGTTAACGGCACCCGAGAAGCTATCTTCGCCTTTACCCAAGCGGTCATCGATCGCAGTAAAAATGGCTTAGTTGTGAGCCCTAACCCCTTTTATCAAATCTACGAGGGCGCTGCGTATCTTGCAGGCGCAGAGCCTCACTTCTTACCTTGCTTAGAAGATTATGGCTTCAATCCAAATTTTGAGGCCGTTAATGATAGCGTCTGGGAGCAATGTCAGCTGTTATTCTTATGCTCTCCTGGCAATCCAACGGGAGCTGTTTTAGATCTAGAGACACTAGCAAAGCTCATTGCTCTAGCGGATAAACACGACTTCATCATTGCCTCTGATGAATGCTATTCCGAGATTTTTGTCGAAGGTAAATCCGCACCGATTGGTTTATTGCAAGCATGTGAAGCGATTGGACGTCATGACTATGACCGCTGTGTTGTATTTCACTCTTTATCTAAACGATCAAACTTACCAGGCTTGCGCTCTGGCTTTGTTGCCGGCGATGCCAAAATCTTACAGCCTTTCTTGCTTTACCGTACCTACCATGGCTGCGCAATGCCGATTCATACTCAACTAGCCAGTATCGAAGCCTGGAATGATGAAGAGCATGTAATAGAGAATCGTCGCCAATACAGCCTAAAATTTAAAGCCGTTCTTGAAATATTAAATGATCCAAGCTTGGCTGGAAAAATAGACGTTGAGCAAACTGATGCCAGCTTCTATTTATGGGCTAAAACAGAAATGAACGAAGAGACATTTGCCCAGCAACTCTTTGCTCAGCAGCATGTTACTGTTTTGCCTGGCTCCTACCTCTCACGTACGATTGATGGCATTAACCCCGGTAGCAATCGTGTGCGTTTAGCGTTAGTTGCAAGTGTGGAAGAGTGCATTGAAGCGGCACAAAGAATTAAACAATTTGTACAAGGCCTTTAAGCCTAGCCCTTAAGTTTATTACCCTTTAGCTCAACCCACTAAGTTTAGCTAAAGGCAACTTGGAAAGATAATGACCGATATTACTCAAAGCCCATTTGGCACCGAAATTACCCCAGAAGAAATTTTAGATACCCTTGGTTTCTTTGACGACTGGGAAGAGCGATATAAATATATTATCGATCTTGGCAAGCAGTTACCTGCAATTGCCGAAGAAAAGAAGAAAGAAGAATTTTTATTACGCGGCTGCCAAAGCCAAGTGTGGATTGATTCTGCAGTTAGTGATGGTAAGTTATTTTTCGAAGTTGATTCAGATGCGCACATAGTCCGCGGCTTATTAGCCATCGTTTTAAGTGCCTATAATAACAAAACCCCTGCTGAAATATTGGCATTCGATATTGATGATTTTTTTGCTCAAGTAGACCTTGTAAAACACTTAAGCCCTACACGGGGTAACGGTTTAACGGCAATGGTGAAAAAAATTCAGTTAACCGCGACAGAGCTTGGCTAAATATCGATTTAAGTTGTGATGCTTAATTTAATCTTCAAATCGTGAAGTTCAATATGAGCCAGCTGAAAGCTAGCATAGAAAAGGAGGCGACCGCCTCCTTTTTTAGTTCATCAACTAACTAAGCCATTGCTAGTTCAGGTGATTGTTCGACAGTTTTTTGTTCATTGGTATACTGTTGAAATTTAACAACCTTTCCGCGTTCAAAACTATAGACATGTGACGCGGCAAGCTTAAAGCGCTCACTATTATCACGTTTATGACCGCTAAAATATCCCAATACAACGATATCATCGCCCGCATCTAATATACGTTCAATCACAAACGACCAGCGTTTCCATTCTAAATTGAAGGCTTTATAAACTTTATTCAAAACGGCAGTCGGTCCTTGATGAGTGCCTTCACCAGGAAAGCCACTATTTTGCTGCCAAATAATAGAGGGGGAACAAAGTTGTTTAAAGTGCTCAACATCCTGCTGGCGAAAACAACGGTATAACTCTTCAACAATTTCCTTGTTTTTCATCATAAATTCCTAGAGATGATGTAATTTCCAAATTGACGTCACTGTCAATTCATTGCATTTTACCATTACACTAATAATAAAGAAATACTTCACCGCCTCCCGCATAAGCATTTCACACTACTTCCATCGGCTATCTATAAATAATTCGTATATAACCTACGATTTATTCACCCTTTTTCATTTCCAACCTAAAGTTAACTAGTAGGAACAATTCTAGGCTACTAGTCTGCTGTCAGTTGCTGATAATATACTTCATAAAGGATAGGACATGGATCACTCCTTTCACCGTCCAGAGTTTCAATTACTATTTATAAAATCAATATTTACAAAGCTAACACCTGTAAATAACAATTTTATAAATAAAGTGATTACAACGACTCTATTATCTAAAATATCAACAGCATTCACATACCTCCTTTTATTCCTGACCTCCTATTCAGCAAACAGCGCTTGGGAATTGAATATGGTGGAAAGTGCAACCGCCATCGGACGGGAAATTCACGGTCTGCACATGACCATTTTTTATATCTGCGTTGTTATAGCCATTGTTGTATTTGGCATCATGTTGTATTCCATTATTCGTCATCGAAAATCGTTAGGGGCTGAAGCGAAACCTTTTCACGAAAGTACAACGGTTGAAATAATCTGGACCACTATTCCTTTAATTATTCTCGTAGCCATGGCTATTCCCGCTACCCAAACACTCGTCGCGATGTACGATACAGAAGCATCCGATATTGATATTAAAGTCACCGGCTATCAATGGAAGTGGCGCTATGAGTATCTGAATACCGAGGTCGATTTTTTCTCTACCCTCACCACGACTCAAGACCAAATGCATGGATTAGAGACCAAGTCTGAAAATTACTTATTAGAAGTCGATAAGCATCTCGTTATTCCTATCAACAAAAAAATCCGTTTTTTATTTACCGCACAAGATGTCATCCACTCTTGGTGGGTGCCAGAGCTTGCGGTTAAAAAAGATGCCATCCCTGGCTTTATTAACGAATCATGGACCAAGGTAGAGAAGCCCGGAATTTACCGTGGCCAATGCGCAGAACTCTGCGGTCAAGGACACGGCTACATGCCTATTGTCGTCGAAGCCGTTAGTGAAGAAGACTATCAAGCATGGCTCATCAGCCAACAGCGAGCGCAGAAAAATGCAAACCAAGTATCCGAGCTCAGTTTTGATGAACTAATGATTCAAGGCAAAACCAGCTACGATAAAAATTGCGCAGCCTGTCATCAGGTATCTGGCCTTGGTATTCCACCCGTATTTCCAGCGCTTAAGGACAGCGCGATTGCGCTAGGCGATATTCAACACCATATCGACATTGTGGTTAACGGCAAAGCAGGAACCGCCATGGCCGCATTTGGTGAACAGCTAACACCCACCGAACTTGCAGCCATCATTACTTACGAGCGTAACGCTTGGGGCAATGATAAAGGCGATAGTATTCAGCCCGCTGAAATTGTCAGCTTCAAACAAGCACAAGGACAGTAGCTATGACAAATAACCAGACAGAAGCACACGAGCACTCAATGGCACCCGCAACTGGAATCAAGCGTTGGTTGTATACCACCAATCATAAAGATATTGGCAGCATGTATCTTATCTTTAGTTTGGTCATGTTATTGATTGGCGGCTCCATGGCACTATTAATTCGCAGCGAATTATTTCAGCCAGGGTTACAATTAATGCAACCTGAATTCTTCAATCAGATGACCACTTTGCACGGCATCATTATGGTTTTTGGCGCCATTATGCCGGCGTTTGTCGGCATGGCTAATTGGCTGATTCCCATGATGGTCGGTGCACCTGACATGGCACTACCAAGAATTAACAACTGGAGTTTTTGGTTATTACCTTTTGCTTTTGGCATGGTGTTATCAACACTCTTTATGGAAGGCGGTGCCCCTAATTTTGGCTGGACTTTTTATGCGCCACTTTCTACGACTTACGCACCACCTTCGGTAACCTTCTTCATCTTCTCTGTACACATAATGGGTATTTCTTCAGTCATGGGCGCGGTTAACGTTATCGCCACTATCATGAACATGCGCGCTCCCGGTATGAATTATATGAAGATGCCAATGTTCGTTTGGACCTGGCTAATCACCGCATTTTTATTACTCGCGGTAATGCCCGTTCTAGCGGGCGTGGTCACAATGATGTTGATGGACATACATTTTGGCACATCATTTTTTGATGCTGCCGGCGGTGGTGACCCAGTCATGTTCCAACACATATTCTGGTTCTTTGGTCATCCAGAAGTTTACATCATGATTTTACCGGCATTCGGTATTGTCTCGCACATCATTCCAACGTTCGCACGTAAACCCTTGTTCGGTTATCATTCCATGGTGATTGCAACCAGTTCCATTGCTTTCCTATCGTTTATCGTCTGGGCACACCACATGTTCACTGTCGGCATGCCACTGGTGGGTGAATTATTCTTTATGTATTCCACCATGCTTATTGCAGTTCCTACTGGGGTGAAGGTCTTTAACTGGGTAGCGACCATGTTCCGAGGCAGCATGACATTCGAAACACCCATGCTTTTTTCAATCGCCTTCGTTGTATTATTCACTATTGGCGGGCTATCAGGCTTGATGCTCGCCATTGCACCTGCCGATTTCCAATATCACGATACCTATTTTGTCGTTGCTCACTTCCATTATGTGCTCGTTCCAGGGGCATTGTTCTCAATTATCGCTGGCGTCTATTTTTGGATTCCAAAATGGACAGGGGTTATGTATAACGAAGGTATGGGTAAGTTTCACTTCTGGCTTTCCTTTATTGGCGTTAACCTAACCTTTTTTCCGATGCACTTTATTGGATTAGCAGGCATGCCTCGACGTATACCTGATTACGCCTTACAGTTTGCCGATTTCAATATGATAGCCTCTATCGGTGCATTCCTATTCGGTTTAAGTCAGCTGATCTTTGTCTATAACATCATCCAGTGTATACGCCAGCGTGGCTGCCCTGCCTCTCCACAAGTATGGGAAAGCGCAGAAGGATTAGAATGGACGGTTGATTCACCTGCGCCCTACCATACCTTTCAGACACCGCCTGACTTAGACAAGATTCAGTATTCAAATGGCCATAATTGAAATAGGTTGAATGAGTATGAGCCTCTTGCAGCAGGAACAAAGAAGAAAGCCAGAGCCAAGCTTAATCATTAAGCTAGTGCTTTTCCCTTGCTTGATGTTTGGCTTCGGCTTTTTATTAATTCCACTCTACGATGTTTTTTGTGACATCACAGGACTCAATGGAAAGTTTGAACTGTCTGCTCCTATTACTACAAACGAGACAGTGACCGCTGAAAACGTCATTCCTCACAGAGTCATCCTGCAATTTACCTCTGCTAGTGACGAACAAAAAAAGTGGAAGTTTTTTCCCGCAGATACTCAGTTAGAGATATCCACAGGTCAGCAGTATAAAACATATTTCACCTTACAAAACCCAACTAATGATGTAGTGGAATTTACTTCTATTCCTAGCATTAGTCCTGGGCTTGCAGCCGACTATTTAATTAAAACAGAGTGCTTTTGTTTTCAAAAACAAATATTGCAACCAGGAGAAAGTGTTGAAATGCCCCTGGTATTTAAACTCAGAAATGACACACCTAAAGACTATATTAAACTAACCCTTGCCTATCGAATTTACGCTACCCCCTATAGGAGTACAGCCGATGTCCGTTGAAAATTATTATGTTCCTAGCCAGAGCAAGTGGCCCATCATCGGCGCAGTGGCTGTATTTTTAATGGTGCTTTCAACGGCACTAATGATTACCGGCAGTGATGGTTCTGCAGTCTTATTCATTGTTTCAGCCTGTCTGATGGCTTATATGATGTTTGGTTGGTTTCAAAATGTTGTGCAAGAAAGCCAGCAGGGCTTATACAGCGACCAACTCAATCGAAGCTTTCGCATTGGTATGCTATGGTTTATTTTTTCTGAATTCATGTTTTTCGCCGCATTTTTTGGTGCTCTATTTTATGTGAGAACACTGGCAATTCCTTGGTTAGATGGCGATGGTGCAAAAGGTAGTTCCGCCCTGCTTTGGCCAGAATTTAGCGCTACTTGGCCTTTATTGAATACACCAGATCCAGAAAAATACCCAGCACCCAGCGGTATCATTGATGCTTGGAAACTTCCTTTCTTCAATACCGTATTATTAGTCGCTTCAAGTATTTTCATTACCATCAGCCACCACAAGCTGAAAGCCAATAAAATGAGCGCCGCGAAATTTTGGTTAGCGCTAACGGTTATTTTTGGCATTGGTTTTTTATGTGTTCAAGTTTACGAATATATTCATGCTTATAATGAATTAGGTTTAACGTTAAATGCCGGCATCTACGGGTCTACGTTTTTCATGCTGACGGGATTTCATGGCGCTCACGTGACCATTGGCAGCATCATGTTATTCGTCATGCTGATTCGCATGCTGAAAGGACATTTCGATAAAATCGATGCGACAAGTCATATCGACAACCCCGACTCAGATCATCTATTTGCTTTTGAAGCAGCCGCTTGGTATTGGCATTTCGTTGATGTTGTATGGTTATTCTTATTTCTATTTGTCTATGTTTTATAAAGAGTTCAAATAGAAATAACATAGGATCAATAATATGGCCGATAAGAGTATCCGAATGGTTAGGAAATTGACGACCTTATTTTGTTTGTTGGTTTCCCCTAAGTCATTAGAGTCTATCGCTTCGCTGCCTAGACTATTAGAAGTAGTCGATTTAAAAACTAGGTATTTGAGTGCCAGCACTAAACTCACACTAATTAGAATCATCAAAATAACAACGAGCCAAGCCATAAAGTTATCCACGTGGTATCACTATGATCATTAAGAACTTCTCTCTTTACGGTAGACGCTATTATTTAAAATTGGAACCTGTACAAAGTTTTATCTTTGCCACTATTTTCCTCTTATGCTGTTTATTAGCTATCTGGCAATTGCAACGAGCAGAAATAAGCCACCAGCAAGAGGTTGTTGAAAAATCTTCTGCACTTAAAAGCAATCATCATATTAGCTTCAGTGGCGAATGGAGTAGTGAGAATTTTTTACTCGATAATCGCACTCATAAAGGCAAAGTAGGCTATTACCATTTAGCCCTTTTTAAGCCCGAAGGCAGCTTAAATTACCTGCTGGTCAATTTAGGTTGGCTAAAAGCCCCAATTTTACGCTCCGATATTCCTAGCCCGATGCTACCGAGCGGCCCACAAACGATTACCTTGCAAAATATCCCAATCAGTATTCCAGTCGTTTGGAGCAGTGATCATTGGCCGAGCCCGCAAGGAAAACAATGGCCGAAACGTATTCAAAGTATTGATATCGAGCGCTTTCAACTTGCAACTAAACTGACCATTGAAGCTGATTATTGGCAGCTCATTGCCGGCAAAGGCAAGCTTTCTGAGCTTTATAAATCATCTCCCTATTTAAATAAGCACAAACATCTTGGTTATGCGATGCAATGGTTGTTAATCGCCATCGCTGCATTAATGGTTGGGATATTCAGTGCGATTAAAATAGATGAAACAATCGATAATAATAATTCTTAAGGAATAAGATGAAAAACAATAAAGTTTTGATACTCATACTCGCGACAACATTTTCTCCATTTTTAATCGCTGCGATTTTAACCACTGATTATTTCTCACAGCAGCTCGAGCAAAAACAATATGGAAAATTTCTTACTTCTGAATTGTACTTACTGCCAAATAGTAATCCCACCAGCCAATGGCAGTTGGTAATATCGGCAACACATAAAAACCATGATGAAATATTCAAAAAATTAAGCAACATTAAAACGGCATTAGGCAAACGATCAGACCTTGTTAATGTACTCTCGACACATACAATCGATGCCCAGTCATTGGCCAATAACGAATCTATTTATATAGCTACCCCTAATAAAGGCCAATTATTATTAGCCTATACTCATGAACAGGTAGGCAAACCTCTGTTTAAAGACTTAAGCCATCTATTACGTAGCAACAATTAATCCGGAAGCAATTAACAGCAAAAGATAATCTCACTATTGAACATCAGGGTTAACATGGAAATTAAACTCTTACATTGGACGCGTATTAATCTGCTAATAACAATCATAGTGATTACGTTAGGGGCATTAACACGTTTATTGGATGCAGGACTAGGCTGCCCGGATTGGCCTGGTTGTTATGGCCAAATTATTCCCCCGCAAAGTAATGAATTGATTCAACAAGCCAATGCAGCGCACCCATTATTTCCAGTCGAACAAGTCAAAGCTTGGTCGGAAATGATTCACCGCTTTGCAGCCTCGGCCTTAGGGTTAAGCCTGTTATTATTTGCACTAAGTATTCGTTTTCATAGCAAATTGAAGTCTCAGTTTAAGCACCTTCGTAGTCTTTCTTATATCGCTCTGGCATGGGTCATATTACAAGGCTTATTCGGTATGCTAACAGTGACACTCAGAATCTGGCCACCTGTTGTTACCTTACACTTACTCGCAGGCATGGTGATGCTAGGCATCACTTTCTGGCAATATAAAGCTATCCAACAGCCACAACATAAAACAATCCAATACAGCCCTAACAATATAATTAAGCCTCTTAGAACACCTCTTTTAACCTTTCTATTAATCACGTTTATTCAAATGGGATTAGGAGGCTGGACCAGCTCACATTATGCAGGCTTAGCCTGTCCTGATTTACCACAATGCCAAAATCAATGGTGGCCAGAAACAGTTAATGGTCCTTTTCATGCACCCATGGTCACTGCGCAAGAATATCTTGGAGGCCTATTACCCATGGCTGATCGCATGGCGATTCAAATCCTCCATCGCTTTACCGCCTGCTTACTTATGCTTTCAGCATTCTGGTTATGTATTCGTCTGTTCAATAACGGCTATAAGAAGCTCATTGTAATCATTGTAGTACCTCTCGTAATACAAGTTTCAATCGGCATAGCCAACGTCTTTTTATTACTGCCATTGCCTTTAGCCCTGCTACACAATAGTGGCGCGGCTTTACTGTGGTTATGTGTTTGGTGGACTTACTTTTCTCTAATTGAAAACAACTCGGAGTCAACAGTATGAATCATACGAGTATCATCCAGAGCGTTAAAATAACGACTCAGCTCCAGACGCTAAAAGACTTCTTGGCCCTTTGTAAGATTAACGTGATTCTACTGATGCTGGTGACTGCACTTGTAGGCGCTTGCCTAGCAACAGATATGAGACCCGACTTGCCTTTGCTCTGCCTGAGCTTAATTGGCATCGCCTTAGTCGCAGCATCGGGGGCCGCGTTTAATCACGGTATCGATCAGCAAAGAGACAAGCTAATGGCGCGCACTCGCCACCGCCCATTAGTGAATAACAAATTATCCCTACGTCAGGTATATGGTTTTGCAACGCTCATTCTTATCCTAGGTTTTGGCCTGCTATTCTTTTGGGTTAACCCGTTAACCGCCATGTTATCCCTAGCGTCCATGGTCGGTTATGCCTTAATTTACAGCCACTGGTTAAAACCGCTAACCCCGCAAAACATCACAATCGGGGGCCTTGCTGGTGCTATGCCACCTTTGCTGGGCTGGGTTGCAATGACAGGAGAAACCCATCCCCTTGGCTGGGTACTGGTATTAATAATATTCACTTGGACCCCGCCTCACTTTTGGGCGCTAGCCTATTACCGCCAACAAGAATATGCCAAAGCCAAAGTCCCTATGCTCAGCGTTACCCATGGCAAAACATTCACTAGTCTACAAATGCTGCTTTATACGTTATTACTTAGCCTAGTGACCTTGCTACCGTATTTATTAAATTTTAGTAGCGAGCTCTATTTAATCACCAGCATAATGTTGAATGGCATATTCATTTATTTGTCGGTTCGCTTGCTGATTGAGCAAACCACAAAACGTGCCCAGCAAACGTTTCGCTACTCGATCCTGTATTTATTATTAATCTTTATTTTAATTATGCTCGATCGCTTGATTGCTTTATAAGCCGCGCTTTATAATCTGCGTTTAAGCATCTCTGCTAAAAACACTGACTGATAAAGACTTTTTATGGCTACTCGACCACGCATCTATACCCCAGAAGATCTAGCTTTAAATTGCAGACTAGATCTTGATTCTCAGGCGAGTACACACTTAGTAAAAGTGCTCAGACTGAAAGAAGGGGCTGAACTAAGATTGTTCAATGGTAATGGCTGTGAATATCTTGCACAAATCACCGTAGCAGGTAAAAAGAATACTCAAGTAGAGATCAGTGAAGTGTTATCCACGGACTCAAAGATAACTTTTCCGCTACATTTAGGGCAAGTCGTATCCAAAGGTGATCGTATGGATTTCACCATACAAAAAGCCACTGAACTAGGAATCACCGACATCACGCCATTATGGAGCGAACGCTGTGATGTAAGACTGAAAGGCGAGCGCTTAGAAAAGAAAATGGAGCATTGGAAAAAAGTAGCCATCTCCGCCTGTGAACAAAGCGGTCGTAACCACGTTCCTACTATCCATCCGGCAGTGAATTATCAAGATTGGGCTAATTCCGTAGAGGCAGAAAGCAAACTGGTACTGCATACCCGCGATCAAAAGCCATTATCAGAAATCAAAACTCCGGCATCCGTGGCGTTATTAGTGGGTCCTGAAGGTGGCATCACTGACGAAGAAGTTGAATTCTGTATTCAGCAAGGCTTCACTGGGTTAATGCTAGGCCCTCGTATTTTACGCACCGAAACAGCAGCCCTCGCGGCATTGAGTTTATTCCAATACCTATGGGGGGATTTCTAGCGATCAAAAATAGTACTCACCTCATCAGAGGTGAGTACTCTGCTTTCTCCCTCAGCCAAACTAGTATCAAGTAACAAGTTTCCTATTGAGCTCCTATGCAAAGCTAAAACAGGATTTCTAAAGCGCCCAAACATACGCTTTATTTGATGATACTTTCCTTCTTTTAGAACAACTTCAGCCACATGTTTCGAGACAATTTTTAGTTCCGCAGGCTGAGTTGTAATGTCCTCGAATTCGAAATACATTCCTGCGGAAAAGGCCGCAACATACTCATCAGCTAATTCGTTCTGCAATGTTACCTGATAAACCTTATTTACTTTTTCTTCCGGCGACATTAACTTTCGTGACCAACGACTGTCATTTGTCAGTAATAATAAACCCGACGTATTCAAATCCAAACGCCCCACAATGTGTAAATCGTGAGCTACTTCATGATTGCCTAAAAGCGCTTTAGGTAATAGGTCAATCACCGTTTTGTGCAACTTGTCTTTAGTTGCACTCACTACGCCGATGGGTTTATTCATCATGATATAAATAGGTTGCTTAGCTTGCAGTAATTTACCGTCTAATAAAACGCGATCAAACTCTTCGACAATAGTAGTAATTTCACGTACCAGTTCGCCATTAATTTCAATACGACCTTGCGCTAACATCAGCTTAATATCACGGCGATTGATACCGATTTTTTTGCTGATGTAGCGGTCGATCCGAAAAGATTTAGTTTGCATAATGAATAGTTTTAAATGGAATAAATAATAAATTTAAACGACATAAATAATTAAGGTCTTAAAACACAGCCGCCTAAAATCTCACCGTTCCATTTAGCCAGCAACGCTTCCTTAACACCGGTTAGCGGAAATACATGAGAAACATAGGGCTGAATCTTTCTTTCATCCACCCACTGCAATAACTGCTTTATCCTGGCAGGGCGAATAGTAGGGTCTTGCTGTGAAGAAATCACCGTAGGGCAGCCCATTACTCTAAGACCTTTCATCATAATTAAATTGGTCGGCAGCATATTTGCATTCGGCGCTTCACGCTGTCCTTTTCCCTTGGCAACAAAGGGCGTTGATGCCCAGCCAACAATCAGAAAACGAGCGCCAAATTTAACGCAGCGCAAAGACTCTAAAGAAATCTCACCACCCACCGCATCATAAACAACATCTACACCCTTGCCAGCCGTTAAGTCTTTTACTTGCTGGCGAAACTTCGGTGCATCTTTGCAGTTAATAACATGATCTGCACCTTGCTCTTTGACCAAGGCTAGCTTGTCATCACTGCGTCCGGTTGCAATCACTGTCGCGCCCATCATTTTAGCAATGTGCACAGCCGCTAAACCTGTTGCACCCGAAGCCCCATGAATCAACACCGTTTCTCCTGCGAGTAATTGCCCGCAGGTTAGCAAACAATAATAGGCGGTCTCATAACTGCCCAATAAGTTACACGCTTGATCAAAGCTGAAATGCTCAGGAATCGCTAACAATGCTGCTTCAGGAGCAACCGCATAGCTAGCAAAACCACCGTATTGCTGATAATTCCCTGGGGATCTTGGTCCTGCAAGGAAGCCATCCACCAGCACACGATCACCTATTTTATGCTGAGTCACTGAGCTGCCCGCCCAGACAACTTCACCGCTGTATTCTAAACCCGGCGAATAAGGCAAAGGCGGCATATGTTGATATTGGCCGCTCGTCATCAATAAATCGACCCAGCCTAAAGACGCGCTTTTTACCTGAACCACAACATCTTCAGGCGCTAACTGGGTGGTATCCGGCATCGGCTGATCGATGATTTTAATATTATGTTCAACCCCTTCGACAGGGTTTTCAGCGAATTCTTCTACAACAACTCTATGCCCAATAACAGTTTCAGCTTTAAGCCCTGATTCGATTTCACTTTCTAATACTGTCATTGCTCTATCCCTTGCAGCTAAAACACCATAATTACTGTAATATGCGCCGTCTTAAATACAGGCGCTGTCATAGGTTTGTAATACCGACACTATTTTTATACAGGCTTTTGTTTTTATACAAGCCTTCATTACTTCAGGCTAGCAAAATGTCTAAATTCTTTTTCAAGGGACGCATAGAGCTTCCTTCAGATTACAGCACGTACAACTACAATACCGACCCAAGCACAAAGCATGGCTCTAAAAAGCACCCTATTGCCATTACTGTAACCAATGAAGCCAGACAGGCTGAAGTTGAAGAGCAGTTAAAAACGCACGGAATATTCGCTAATATCACACTCGATAAAGACGGCGAAGAGAATACAAGCGAGCTAAACGTTGTATTAAATAAACCTACAACCGTAGTGCTAGACAAAACCCCTAACCGCAACGAACCTTGTTCGTGCGGCAGTGGTAAAAAGTACAAAAAGTGCTGTTCTAAATAGACTTATGCTTGGTAGTTCTCGAATACGGAAGCCCACTCATCGTAGTGGGCACCAGCATGTAGACGTAGGAATGGGAATAGCCAGTTCGCGGCCGCTTGAGCTAAGTTAAAGTCGTCATCTAAAGGCTGACCTAGACCCGGAAAATTCAATGCATGCTCAATCGCACAGGCGCAAACTAAAAACTGGCCAATAGAATCGGCAATTGGCGCAAAATCCCAAAACCCCATACCTTGCATAGAGCTGTATACTGGACTATTTTCACCTTGTTCCGACGCTTTTATGATAATTGGATCACCACCATCGTGAGCAATTAAGAACCAATCATCCTGCCATTTAGCAAGCTCACCAGTTAACGGTGACAACATCTCTGGCTGCCACGAAAGCTCTGATATTTTCAGCAATTCTACAGGATGTCCCACACCTTCTAATACCAGCCCTTGCTGTGGACATACCGATCTAATGTACTCACTTAATTCTTTCGGCGGGGCGTACTTCTCACCGACCAATTGAGCTACTACAGCTTCCCTGTCTGCTAGATTTTCATTCGCACTAGAAAATGCCTGCAACTTAGAGCTGTTGGCGGAGGAAAAACTGGCGATTAGGCTCATCGCATCTTGAATATTCATTGATTAATCGTCTGTCTTAGCTAAAGAGGAAGAATGGTTATTACTTAAAGAGACAATGGAAACCACTCCTTTAGCCGCTATATTAAACCATCGTCCACTAAGCCGATATAAAATTTCTATCGGGCAGCTAAGACACCAATCCAATCAGCTGAGAATTTATTACAATCTCCGGGCCAGCGAGCACTTAAATAGTTTTTATCCAGCACAGTGAAGCCAAAACGATGATTATTTTCGCTATCACGAATCGGTAAAAAAGGCCCACTATCAAAATACCTGTCCTTACCAACAGCCTGCTTCACTTCTTGCTCTACCGTTATGGGGTAAGTGCGGTAATAGCGCCCCAACCAGGGCGCGGTGACCACCCAAGCTGATAATTCCATCGAAGCCGTCAATGCAGTGGTATATCGACCCTTCAATACCGATTCGCCATTCTCATACTGTGAACGCGCCAATAACAAGACCCCGTGGCAGACCGCAGCTACGGGCTTATCTTGGGCCATAAAATGACTGCAAATGGATTGCGCAGCCTTCGACTCCATCATTGTTTTCATACCCGGCGCATGACCACCAGGAATAAATAATGCGTCGTACTCCTCTGCGACCACTGCACTATAAGCCAACGGTTTCAAAAAGGACTCATCAGAAATCATCTCTCGATACTTAACGACATCAACTTTTTTAGTCATTAAAAAAGGGGTTAATAAAGAAAATCCTTTATCAACTAAGCGTTGATCTGCATAAGCAGGAAGGCCTTCAGGCGTGCTGAAAGTAAGGTCATGCCCCGCTAGCATCATAGCCTTCCAAGGCACCGCACTTTCTGTAGGATCGTAATCCAAGCTAGGCAATAATATTAAAACCTTCACACTAATTCCTTTTATGAAACAACAAGCCCCAAGCTATCATCAGCTGGGCAGAAATATAAATAATTACAATCACTGTCGTCGAATAATCAAAGCTGACAATAAATCGATTCACACCAATTAAGGCATCTGCAATTAAGAAGGCAAAACCACCCACATTAATCCATGGATTATTTTTCACCAGCAAAGCGCTAAAAGCCATCGCCAATAGCACCAAACAATAAACCACCACGGGTATAAACAATGCCCCAGCAGTGAGCGAGAATTGATACAAAAGCACAGCCGTTAACACAATTAAAGGCGGCATTAACCAGCGGCGCTTCGTTGTCAAATCACGCATTGGGATAAACAAATAAAGGTACGCAATCTGCGTGATTAGAAAAGAACCAAGAGCTTGTTTCAAATAGACGTTCCGATCAAAGTCTAAAAATATATCACCGCTCGCTGAAGCCAACATAGCGACAATAAATGCAGCGCTTTGCTTATTATTTAATCCTTTGCCTTTGTGCAAGAAAGCAATGAACGCTAATAGTAAAACCGGTGCCGCCTTTAATAAATAACTAAATTCATAGGGTTTAAGGGCGATACTTGCGACATAGGCATAACCACAAACCAGCGCAAGAATGAATAGACTTAAGCTCTTTTTATTAATATTGATCGTTATATTAGTCGCTGTATTTGTCATTAAATTTTTCCTACCAAATTAGCCTGATCTTTCTCAAACTCGGCAATTGGCTCCAAAAGAGCGTGCCCAATAAGAAGTCAAAGATAGGGAGTATAAAGATGAAGCACATGTAAGTGGCGCAGTGCCCTCCAACCAACAATGAAACTGAATACAGCTGAGGCAAGGCATAAAAAATAACACCCAGCCCTACCAGAAAAACACTAAAGGTCCTCATTGGTGCACTCTTCTGAAATTGCTAACCTCTTTTTAAGCCTCAGCATATCAGCCCTTGCTTTTAAGACTAATCAATAATACAAAAGAGCATTATCACTTAAACGAATAATGCTAATGCAACTCAATCTACGTGCTCTGGATCTTAACTTACTCCCCGTATTCGATGCTTTAATGAGAGAGCAGCATTTATCACGAGCATCAGAGCACCTTGCAATGAGCCAGCCTGCAGTCAGTAATGCCTTAAAACGTCTGCGCCAAACCTTCAACGACGATCTGTTTGTGCGCACCGCTAAGGGTCTAAAACCCACCGCTCGTGCCCAAGAACTGCAGCAAGCGATTCAACCCGCACTGCGCTTAATCCAAACAGGCTGCATGGAAAGTAACTTTGACCCGAGCAGTAGTGATCAATCTCTACAAATTTCATTAAACAGCGCTACAGAATTTTTAATCGCTCCCTTGATACATAAATGGCTGCAAGCAGAAGCACCCAACATGGGATTGCAGCTGCAGCCGGATCATCTTGATGATATTCCTGCACAACTAAAAGAAGGTCGATTAGATTTTGCCATAGACTATGTCGGCTTTGGAGGTGATCAATTTCAGTCGCTGAAATTAATTGAAGAAGATTTAGTTGTTATTTGTCGTACGAACCATCCGCAGCTCAATGGTCAGGTGACTTTAGAGCAATTTGAAACATTGCCTCAAGTCAGCCTAATTCCACGTTCTAGCCTAGCCCATAAGCAGAGCCACTTGCGCGGAACCCCCATAGAACAATTAATGGGAAAAGGCCTGCCACACCGCAACCTCACCCTGCATGTATCCAGCTTTGTCAGTATTCCTAATATCATTGCTCAATCTGACTTAATCGCAGTCGTACCTAAACGTATTGCCCAGCATTTCAATTACAGTCAGCAATCTACGCTTCAATCTACTCTGCAATGTTTGCCTTTACCTTTTAGTTATCCACAAGTGGGAATTCAACTGCTCTGGCATAAAAGCCGAGAACACGACATGGCGCATCAGTGGGTAAGAGAACGCTTGGCTAAACTGATTCATTTACTGCCTGCTTAGCAATCAGAGCTAATGCAGGAATATTCATCACTAAGCCATACATGAGTGGGATTAGGGCAAGATCAGGCTGATTCAAAACAACCGCCGCAATAAACATCCCCGTTCCAGCATTCTGTATGCCGACCTCAATTGACAAAGTCTTCACAGCCTTGTCATCAAATCCCTGCCAACGAGCGATAAAAAAAGCTGCCAGCATTGAGCATAAGCACAGGCTTAAACATAAAGCAGCCACGCCGATACCCATCTCACTCAGTTGCGGCCACTGCACATACATCAAGACCAAAACCAAAAGAATGAATAGCAAGGTGCTTAATTTACACACCACTAGTTCAATACTCAAAACCGCTTGAGTCCAATGCCAGCGAGAGGCCATCCCTAATAACACCGGAAAAACAGTCACCACTAGCAACTGCATCACTGTTTTCATCAAAGGCAATTCAATCGAGATCACCTCACTCCACCAAGAAACTTGCAGAGCCAAACTAAAAGGTAAAATAAAAGGCACCAGCAAGCTCACCACGGCCGTCATCGAAACCGATAACGCACCATCACCACCGGATAAGTGTGAAATGACATTAGAAGTCGCGCCACCAGGACAGGCCGCTAGAATAAGCAAGCCTAAAATCAGCTCATGAGATAACGGCATGAACCAGCCAACGACAACAATCAGCAGACCCGCAATAACAGGTAATAGCAGCAGCTGCATACCAATACCGACTAAGGCAGGACGGGGTGAAATAACGATACGGCGAAAATCATTAACCGTCAGTGACAGCCCTAACGAAAACATCATTAAAGCCAAACTAATGGGCAATACTAGCTGGGTGATTAACTGAGGGAATTCCATCTCTTTTCCTAGTGATTCAACCGTATTAATTCATGGGTAAACGCGTAGAGTCGACGACCTTACGCATCACAAAGCTAGAATGCACGCCACTCACCCCCTCTATACGCGTTAACTTGCCTAAGAGAAATTGCTGGTAGCCTTCCATATCTTTAATAATCACTTT
>Ga0105348_1000562_pt1 | contig 27846 bp, 30 predicted proteins | sample EN8Hudsemesocosm_2_FD_83504 | JGI IMG/M metagenome (GOLD analysis project Ga0105348, IMG submission 83504) | Methane-oxidizing microbial communities from mesocosms in the Hudson Canyon - EN8C Hudson Canyon | ecosystem: Environmental > Aquatic > Marine > Cold seeps | place: Hudson Canyon... | reverse complement strand
TTTTACCGCTTGGAAGTGTAATACTTGCCGGTTTATCTAACGTATTTAACTTTGAAGAGAGATTGCCATGATCATAGGAATAAGTGGTTACACGATCTAGTGGATCAGTTATGGTTAACACACGTTGATAATCATCATAGGTGGTCAGCGTTTCACCACCACTTTCATCGATAGCAGAAGTTACTTTTCCATATTCGTCATAATAAAATAGTTTGTATGTCCCATCTGGATTGATAATTTTAGAAACCAATCCCTGACCTGGGCAAGGCCAATACACTGGCTCATCAAGCCTATCATCCCAAGAAAATATTCTTTGATCATATTCATAGGTGGTAATATTACCCATTGGATCGGTGACGGTTTTAACACGATCTTCCCAAGCATGTCCATCAGGATAGTAGGAATACCGAATAGTAGGAGAGTTTGGTGCAAAACTAAATTTTGGTAACCAATGAGTCAACAATCTACCCATTGAATCATATTCAAAACGTTCATTTGCGCCATTTCGTAGAACATGAGCTAGCGGCTGATTGAACTGGTTGTACATTGGCCACGACTCTGTACTGCCATCTGGGTAGGTTACTTTCTTTAAAGCGTTGTTACTATGTCGCTCAAACTTGGTAATGTTGCCACGTTCATCCTCCTTGCTTGCTAGATAATACGGTGCAGTAGAGCTTGTATAAGTATATTTAACAGAAGAACCATCAGGCCAACTAATACTCATTGGTTTTCCTGATATTGGATTGTTTATTAATCGAAAAGCCTCTTCTCCACTTGGACTGGTCAATGCTGTTTTAAATAGTCTATTATCCATGTCAAACTGCCACTTTACAGTGTTATAATCCCAGTACCCCTGAATAACCCCATCCACGACGTCCAGAGACTTATATGTACCATTTTCCATCTCTTGGATAGTTAAGTAGACGACACTATGATGTTCCGCATTCGATATTTTGGTGCCATCGCTTGCATGTTCAGCTATTACATTTTTTATCACCCCAAAGCCTGATCCGTCTGGCAAATACTCGTACGCATACTGAACTGACTGCATTCTACTTGTCGAGCGGACGTCATTGAAAGCAGTAGGTTCATAATTTCTATAGCGGACACCATTGTTATCGCCATATTTATAATTCGCGCCTGTTGAATTAGAATAGTTTACGGACGTAATTAAAGGTTCGTTCACTTCCGTATCATCAGAAAGGAATTGAATTTGAGGCTCTGTTATGTAACTGACTGTCTCACCTGTACTGGCTCTTGCTCGTAATATTTTGTTGCCCTGCCAGTCAATCTCAATATATCTTCCAGACGCATCCTCAATCTTTTTCGGCCCTAAATGATTATGAGGTGTAATTGTCAAGGCAATACCGTATGGGTCAATAACTTTATTGGAAGCCCACATCCGCATCCCTTTATGGTAGCTGTTTAGTTTTTCTGGAGGAGTAATCTCTATGAACTCGACACGGCCACCGTCACTTAAAAACAGAGTTGGATGCCCTGTGTCATCTTGTACCAGTTTATCGCCATCAGCTTTTGTTTGCTCGACAATCCTATTAGGCCCAGAAACTTCGCCAGTCCTCTTTCTCCAGCGATACTTTTTATATGCCCCATTCGGTAATAACAGCGTTTTTTCGGCTCGAACTTTATCTGGAGCGGTGGTATATGCAATATAATAGTGATCAATTTTCCAACTCACATGCGCAGATAATGGGGCATCTCCAACAACCAGTTTACGCTTCAGATGAAGTGGGTAGCTTCCAACATAACCAGGAACAACCATATCTATTACTTCACGCTCTGGACTGAGAGATAAAAGGCCATATCCTGACCCTCTATCGTCTAAACCTCCTTGAAAGTCAGGGGTCGCGGCCAATCCAACAGGAGGACTACCTGAAGAGGTGGTTGCATGGGAGTTTACATAGAAAAATGCAAACCAAAGTAAAATAAAGAGCTTTCTGAACACTAGAACTTCCTTGTTATAACAATAAATTTGAAAGGCAACTAATTGCAAATAATTAACATTAGCAAATAATTATCATTCATCAATAATAACAAGACTCCGCTATGATGTCGATTGCTGTGTTATTTCTAGCTTTTCTCCATCTTTCTCCCTTTCATCCCATGACGGGTATTTCCTTAAGTGCAGCCTAGCCATTGAATTGTCCACCCGAATAATTGGCAAGTTTCACTGCTTACAATAAGTAACCTTCAAAGCAAAATTCAGCGCAACGATATTTTTCAATTATTGTTATCAGATAGGTATTCTAAAATTCTGCGTTTTCCATAACCTGTGATCTAATAGCATATCTACAAGAGTGTTTTTATCAGCTATATGAAATGCATGTAGAAAAAGCTTTCTGGGTTGCCGATAGCTATGGAGCATATGACGGCAACACTTTCGACATTACTCTATACAAAAAAGAAATTGAACAAATTTTAGTCTTCGGTGATGAATGGAAATTTCAAAGTAAAAAATTAAATAAACTGATGAGCTTGATTCAGCAGTGTGATTATCAAGATACTCTTATAAAAGAATATCTAAGTGCTTTTAATGAATACAGCAAAACAGGAAATATGGCCTTAATTACTAAGGTAATGGCTATAACAAGCTCAGAAAAGATAATCTAGAAATCCTAAAGTTGCCAAAATATTTTCTTACTAAAACTTGGGGTTGTAACCCCTCTGAATACCCCTTACTTGGATTCAACTCAGTTGGGGCATTAAGAAGTTATTTGAAATCTTCTGATAATGATTCTTGGGTGTTAATCGCAGCAATAGATAATGAAAATGCTACAACTGAGCAACAAGGCCGTCTATTAGGAGCAGTAAAACTTGGTAGAAATCAAGTCGATTCCGAAGCTGTTTTGAATCGAATAGGAACTGCAATTAATTCCTCTGAACGAGACAAGGAAGGTAGATACAAGTGGCCCTATGGCCTGCCAATGCTAGAAGCTTATTCATACAATGACTCACCTCGAATGAAAGATATATTTGGAAGTGGCCTTCCTGGTTTTGCTTGGGTAGCTTCTGCTAGAGACATAGAGGTAGACCCCAATACTCCTAACAGTATTACTAACATTATAGATAGCCTTCCTAAAAGTAGATGTGATATTCACGAGATACCAGGGTTTGAAAGGGAGCGATACCTTCAAGACATGTTAAGCTTTGGGAATACTGGTCCAGGACCTTCCAGTGGGCGAAGTGGCAGCGAGGCAAGCACTGGTGAGCCTGTTGTTTATCGCCTCTCTTTAGAGGGAAGGATGATTAAGGATATCTATAAGGTTGGCTATACAACCAACATAGAACGAAGACTTAAGGAACTCAACAAAGGGTTGATAACAAGTATCACAGGTTGCTCTTGAAAACTTGAAGTAGCACAACCACACACTAGTAGTTTAGCTGCATTTACCTGTGAGCAATTGATAGACAAACACCTTCAGAAATGGAGAGTACCTGGCCAGTCTGAAATATATCAACTACCAGAAAGAAAAATTGCTTCTATTTTCAGAAATATAGTTTGTGAGGTTGAATATATTTACCCTGAAATACAAGCATTACATGCGGAAAAGTTTGAGTAATTACTTCAGCCCGATGCTTTTACTGTACAAACTCAAGATTGATCAATAAGAACACACCTATTGTTTGTTCCAATTTGATCTGACAGACGCCATTTTACAAGCGCCTGCCAGAATTAATTAAAACTAACTCTTTCTCAAGTGAAGCCAATTTACTAATAAGTGAGGATTCGACCTATAAGAATAATGGATTGAATTCGCGCTACACTCAATTAAATGACCTTATTCATCACAAGTGCAGCCGCCCGTTTTTTCTTCACAGTCATCACAAGTCGAGCAAGTGCAGGCATCACCTTTGTTATTGCAATATTTACAGGTAGGGCAAAAACAGTCACCCTCTTTTTCACCGCATTCCTCACAAGGAGAACAATCACAGCAAGTCCCATTGTTCCCGCACTCACTACAAACTTTATCTTCAGCACCTAGACCCATAGAAAACTCCTTTTAGCTAACAGGGTTAATTGACACAGCATTTTACTTCATTGTTGATTTGGTGTGAACTAAATTAATAAGAAGCCAAACAAGCCACCAGCATTAAGACCGATTAAGTCTTAATGCTGGTGGCTGTAGATAACGGTATAATTCTAATGAAAAGATTTATTTTACCAGACGCATATGTATTTTTTAGATGGCAAGTCAATTTTAACCCGGCAAATTTAGACGATGCTAGTGTGGGCTGATTATTGGACTACTCTTAACTCTCTCACTGAGGTTATCAAAAAACCTAGCGAGGAGCCTGCTTATATAAATGCCAAAAGACAAAAAACTAAAGTAGTTAAATCCACACCAAACAAATCTAAGATAAGAATAAACTAAAAAATTTTCCTCAAACTACTCCCCCTTACTACTTAGATTGATCGTTACAGTCTAGAAGTGTATTATCTATAGAATTATTATTACCAAGGGATTGGACTTGTGCATATACTCAGGCTCACAGCACAATTTTATTCAGTGCAAGTAAACATTCCTTATCGATCACATGGAGTGTTTAAATAATGAACACTGAAATTTCATTCAATAAGACCTCTCACTCTGAAATGGTCATTAGAAAGTCTTTATATTGGCTTTCCTCAAGTACAACATGGGAGCTCTCTGAAACTGAAAGTAACTGGGTCGTATTTATACCTGTTACAGATAATGCTAGTGCCTACCGCCAAGAACTTCACCGCTTGGTGAATGATCAAATTCTTAGGGAAAAAATCACTCTTCAAACACAAAGCATTAGGAAAAGCATCATCACAAAAGTGCTTCATGACATTGAAGAGTCCTTATGAGCTATAAATTGCTACCTTTCAACTTTGAGCGTATTGAAGAGAAGTACCTCATTACAAACCTAGCTGGGTCTCATGCATTTTTAGATGATGTAAAATGCATTATCAATAGTCCTGAGAGCTTGCCATCAAATCAATTACAACAGCTGGTTTCAAGTGCGTTTTTATCAACAAGTGAAGATCAGAATACTGCATTTCTAAAACTACACGCCTCGGCACTATCAAAAAAGATTAGTGGGGCACTGACACGTCCCTATTTGTTTATAGTGATACCAACGTTGAGGTGTGATCACGAATGTAATTACTGCCAAGTTAGTCGAGTTGCTTCCAATAAAAGTGGATACGATCTGAGCAATGACGATATCCCTAAGGTTATTAGCAAGATTCTGAAATATGGGAAAGAACCATTTAAAATTGAGTTTCAAGGCGGTGAGCCATTATTGCGAAAGGACTTCATTAAAGAATTTATCGCTCAATGGAAATCTAGTGCAGCAAACGTAAAAGCTGAGTTTGTCATAGCCACTAGCCTATCCCTTTTAGATACAGAATTCATTACTTGGATGAAAGACCACCCTGTTGAACTTTCAATATCGTTAGATGGAAGTAAAGGTAATCATGATTTTAACAGAACGCTACCAAACGGTTCTTCTTTTGATGCAATAACATCGAAGCTAAAAATGCTCGAAATGAACAACCTTCTCGATAGGGTCGGGTTAGTTTCCACTATTACCAATGAAACGATTAATGATCCTAGAGACATTATTGAAGCTCATTTGCAGTTAGGCTTCGAGAACATGTTTGTTCGACCGCTTAGCCCATTTGGTTTAGCAGCAAAGAGCTACTATAAAAGCTACTCAGAAGCTGATTTCAAGATCTATTATAAAGAGTTACTTACCTTATTACTTACTGAAAAAGAGTATCTGCATATGAAGGAGTATAATGCAGTTCTTCTTCTCGAGAAAATTTTCAGGTCTGATACAGGAAGATACGTTGACTTAAAAACTCCATCAGGTCATTTAATGGGCGCGATGATTTTTAATTACGATGGTGAAATATATGGTTCTGATGAAGCGAGAATGATTGACAAGCTATACAATTCAAAATCGTTATCAATAGGTAATATTAATCACAGCGTAGAATTAGTGAGCAACGCAAATATCAACTTATTATCCGAGTCTTTCATTCATGTACACCCTGGCTGTGAAGAATGTGCATACCTACCATATTGCGGATCTGATTTAATGCATCATATATCCACTCAGGGCGACGCTATTGGTGATAAGTCAATATCAAGATTTTGCCTCTATCAAAAATCCATGTTTGAGACGATATTTACACTGATATTAAATCCAGAATTTAGAAGTAGGCTATTAACATGGATTCGATAAAGGATAGATTATTAAGAAGAGATAAGTTTAGAATCGCCGGACCAACAATCTCATTTGGCCTTTATAAGCTTATTTCGGATGATAATGAAAGCACTATAATTCCACCAATTAGATTTGAGTACTCGAATAGAGATTCTGATTCGATTGAAATTTTCGCTCTGTCTGATAACTATTACACCTTATCCTTACCATTAAGCGCTAGGTATTTAAGCAAGGGGGATATAATTCAAATCAATAAAAACTCAATTAGAGTTTTTTTATCCCATCAAGCTGATACAAATACTCTTCTTGTCACTGAACAATGTAATAATCTTTGCTCATTCTGTTCACAGCCACCAAAAGATCATGATGATTCTTACCTTTACGATGATGCTATTGCAGGATTAATTGAATTTGATAACTCTGACCAGATAGGAATTACTGGTGGTGAGCCAACTTTAAATAAAAAGAAATTCTTGGAACTACTACAAAGACCATCTATATATGGTAAACCCTTAAGTTTGCACATCCTTACTAACGGGAGGTCATTTTCAGACATCGATTTCTGTCGAAGTATTGTCAAGAGCAGCATCGATCACAATATAATCTTCGGCATTCCTTTATACAGCCATTCCCCATCGATTCATGACCAATTGGTAGGTTCTGATGGTGCTTGGAAAGAAACAATAGATGGGTTAATTAACGCAATCCACTCTGGCTTTCGAATAGAGTTAAGGTTTATCCCAACACAATTGAATCATCATGAGATTTCAGACTACCTGAACTTTGTTTCGACCTTTTTCTATGGAATTGAACAAGTTTCGATTATGAACCTTGAGCCTCAAGGTTGGGCAAGAAACAACTGGGAAAAACTATTTATCGACCCTGATTCATATATGGGATTGGTATCAGAGGCTTTGATTCTATCTGAAATCAAAGGTGTTCCAGTAAGGCTCTTCAATTACCCACTGTGTAGCCTGAGCTCTACTCTATTAGAAGCACATGCTGTCAAATCAATTTCAGATTGGAAAAATTATTACCCTGAAGATTGTGATCACTGTACGAAGAAAGATCTTTGTGGCGGCTACTTCAGTAGCGCTAGTAATCAATACCAAATAAAACCAAGGCCATTCGATGAATGATAAGATAAAAAAAATGAGCACCTTGATAATGGGTGCAATCACTTCACTTAATAGCTCTTCTGATGAAGTTATAAAATCTCCTGAACAAGAAACTGATCCTTTCGCTTCGGTTAAGGTTGGTGCACTTAACTTTAATATCCCTCAGTACATTGCGGCACACAGTAGCCACTCATCTCATTCAAGCCATCGCTCATCTAGTGGTAGCAGTAGTGGTCATAGCAGTCACTCAAGTCACTCAAGCCATCGATCTTCTAGTTCTTCCGGCTCATATACGCCCCCTACTCCTGCACCGGCTCCAACATATAGAACAAGTACTCCAGCAACAACCAACTCCATTCGACAGAGCGACCCTCTTGGCCGCCCAAAAACTCCTACAGGAACATATGAGGATAAGTCAGATCATTCTTTATCAGTAATTAGATCTAATAAAGAAGAGCTAAAGGCTCTTATTATGAGAGTTCAATTCCAGCTATATCACAATGGTTACTATAAAGGTGTAATCGATGGTGTTATGGGGCCAATGACAAGGAAGGCGCTTAATGATTATAGAATCTCTAAAGGAATGGAACTCAGCAACACACTTGATGTAGAGACGCTAAATTCACTAGGTATACTGGTTCACTAGTATGAAATCTAAATTTCTAGCATATTCCATAGTAGTAATAGCTCTTTTATGGACAATTAAGCTTGTGATTTTCCCTATAGTGGCTGGAGCGCTGTATTCAGAAGACTATATGGGATTAGTCATTAAATGTGATCAAGCAATGAACTCATCTTGGTATACGAATCAATTGAATGAAGAATCATTAGAAGCATCGGAGATCGCGCAACTATTACATTGCCATGATTACGATAAGGTAAGGAAGGTATTATTATTTTCTGGCCTTCCAGAAGAATACCTTTCCTACCTAGGCTTAAGAGCCTTAGAGACATATCAAAGACCTGCCGCTGAAATGGTAGAGCTTCACAGATTTAGAGATAGATAAATTGATTCGATTAACAACTGCCTTTTTGTTCATTACGCTCTCAGTCAATGCAATTGCCTATGATCTCGATAATCGTCTACGGCAAATCATTGATATATATAAACTCGAACCACTAGAGTGCAATATTGATCATGATAAAGACCTAGCCGATATTGGTGAGATATTTTTCAATACCGACAGCCTTAGTGGAGAAGGTGACATTGGTTGTCATACTTGCCACCTAGAAGAAAAATCGTTCACCGATGGGCTACCTGTGTCGATTGGAGTTGGGGGAAGTGGGAAATTAGCGGATAGAGTTGCATCAAATGGTATTCTGGTTCCCAGAAACAGCTTCACACTAAAAGGTAGAGGGCAGAAAAACTTTAATGCATTCTTTTGGGATGGTAAATCAGAGCAATCTAGTGGCCACAATTTTACCTCGCCATTTGGATTTGCTAATGAAAAGTATGATTCCCTGCTTGCTGTTGCTGCATCCCTCCCTATTATTGCACGAGATGAGTTCTTAGGTGTAGAAGGACTTTATGAAAATTCAATGCTAAAGAATGTGGATGATGCTTATTTTGAAGATAAGTTTCGAGAAGTTTCTGCAATACTCAACAATAAGATTTTTACGTCACCTGAAAAAGACTTGAAAGAAGCTAAAGTGAAGTTCCAACAACTTGGTTTTATTGAAGTAACTTTAGCTGATATAGGGAATGCATTAGCTGCATTTATTCAAAGAGACTTCAGTTGTGTTTCAACTCAATGGAATGACTATTTACATGGAGATTTAGAGGCCTTAACAGAAGAGCAAAAAGAAGGAGCTATCATTTTTTACAGTGAAGCTAAGTGTGCGGCCTGTCATAGTGGTAGTCTTTTATCAGACTTTAAATATCATTCTATCGCTGCTCCACAGGGATCGGTTGGTGTAAGTGCACTAAGTCAAGATTTAGGCCGAGCTAATGTGACGTACAATGACGCGGATCGATTTAAATTTAGAACTCCACCATTATTGTTTGTGAGCCACACAGAGCCTTATGGTCATGCTGGACAGTTTTCAACTTTATCTGAAGTATTATTGCACCACGTAAATCCAGTGGCATTTTTACAGAACTATAAATGGACGTCTGATAAGGAAATGATTCAATATGGTAAAATACTTGGCAGTAGAAGTAACTTCTTCAAATACGTCGACTTAAACAATAACAATGAGCTACATAAGATCGAACAGTACTTGAATGCTCTTTAACGAATCCTTGCACAACTACAGACACCTAAGTTTCAGTGATTATTAATCAGATTAAGACGGATCGATATTAAGAGCAGCATCTAGGCAAGGGCGTGATACTGTTGAAGTTCTCACGCTGCGTAAAGGTTTGAGGTACTATAGACGTAAAATAAAGAGACTAATTAACCATACGACATAGTCACAATATTTTCTCTAGAATCAGGTGTACTGAATGCATTCTACGTAATGTACTAAGTACTTGTTGATACGTAAGAATACTGATTAAGTGTGCGTTACGACCATCAAGTTCGACTTATATTGTCATGTAAAAACTTAAGAGACAACACGAATGAAATTTATTCATTTTATTTTAATGCTATGTATTTCTACAGCCTCTCTAGCTGGTGGTAATAAATCGATTACGTCATTTAGCAAAGCTAAAAAGCTACTACAGAAAGAGGTCTACGACGATCATCGCAAGACCGTCTACTGTGCAGCTGAGTTTGATGCGAAGAAGAATGTAATCACTCCCACAGGCTTCACTACGAACAAGCATAAGAAGCGAGCTAAACGCATTGAATGGGAACATATTGTGCCAGCGGAAAATTTCGGCCGTACATTTAGCGAATGGCGGGAAGGTCATCCCAAATGTGTCAGTAAAAAGGGTAAAAGCTTTAAAGGCCGTAATTGTGCCTCGAAGATGAATAAAGAATACCGGTTAATGCAATCTGATATGTATAACCTGTTCCCTGCAATTGGCGCTGTTAATGCAATGAGAAGTAACTATAACTTTGTTGCTCAAGTTGATTCTAAAAGCCCCTTTGGCAGCTGCGATATGCGGATATCAAACCGTAAAGCTGAGCCGCCAGTTGAAGCTAGAGGACGTATAGCACGCACCTATCTCTATATGGATTCAACCTATAAACGTTACAGTATGAGTAAGAGTCAGAAGCAGTTGATGAATGCATGGGATCGTATGTATCCAGTCAGTGCTTGGGAGTGCAAAAGGGCTAAAAAGATTGAAAAGATTCAAATGAACTCCAATTCTATTATGATTCAAAGATGTTCATAAAGTATGCGTCAAGGAGACTGCATTAAATCGTTTTATGATTGAGTTAGAGGAGCAGTTAGCTCCTCATATTTAAAACGGGCAGTTACACAGTTTGTTTTACAGCCTCGCTTTCGATCAAACTATCGCGCTTCACGAAAAGCACTTCGGCATCTATCCGAGTAAATTGCCATTAAAGGCTGTCTTACTCGTTATTGAGCTGCGCCTACTCAAGTGATAGTTTTTTCGACCTTCCTTACCAGAAGTTATAAGCACTTTAACGATTCTGGAGAAGAGCTATTCGAAAACCTTGCTCTAGATACACCTCTAACAATCTCTTCTGTTAAGTACCAGTTAATTACTTGGCCTAATGAGTAAATATCACTAGCAGCACCGATAGGCGACTTACTGTTCAATTGCTCTGGAGGACTGAAACCCCAATTCGCCATACGATCAGAAGAAGATGTCACAGATAGCTTAGGAAACAGCTCTTCATTAAAGTGTGCTATACCCAAGTCACCCAATACATAGTTACTAGCCTCATCAATGAAAATGTTTTCTGGTTTCAAATCACGATGATAAACTTCATTCTTATGTAGGTGTGAAAGACCATGAGCAACGTCACAAAACAGCTTCCACGCTTTATCTGCCCTATCCTCTTCCTCCAGGGCCTTTATGCAACCTTCACCTTTAAGCGAGCCCTTATAAAGTTTCATGACAATAATATTGTATTCACAATCAGCAACCTCAACCTTATCGAAGTGAAGATACTTCACAAGGTTCTGGTGTTCTTGCATTTGCACTGTACAAAAGAACTCATCTTTAAACCTGCTGATCTTTGAACTAGATGATGGTATTAAAAATTTGATAGCAAAGTCTTTATTAGATTTTTTAAAGTGATAAACGAAGCTATTCCCACCCTGCCCAATAGACCCTTCATATTCAAATGCCCCTAAGTCAGTCTCTATTGCACCTAGCGACTTAAGTGAACTGCTCAAACTTTTACCTACCATAATTTTCTTTTTCTTGAGTTAACTATTGTTAGTTAGCGCAGGCTATGTCAACACCGCAGCGTTTTCTTCTACAAACTCTAAATGCCTAGACAGGAGTTCATTAAACAAAGGAATATCAATTAACAAAACCCCCTCCTTCATCTCATTAAAAGTAATCGATTTTGCATTCAGTATTCGATTATTAAATTTGTCCACATCACCCTTGAGCTTACTTGTGTATAAAATATTTAACTCTTTGGATATTTTATTTTGCCTATCAAAGACCTGATAGAGCTTATCAAGCTGAGCAATATATCTTGCCACTACCGGCTTCAATCGTTCTAAATCAGCCCCCCCTCTATAGGCTGAAAAATAAATTGTGTTCCATGCCCATTGATCATCCTACTTAATTCAAATTCAGGTTGATCTTCAACAAAGCTACTCCATGATATTTCCACGCGCTCCGCCATTATCCCACCAAGTGTCGTAGAGATTATTGATTCCGCCTTTTGGCAAGACTCATAATCACGCAGAGTATTTAGAAGAGAGAGCTAACATGCTGCAAGAGTGGGCTGATCACCTTGCTATATTTAATGAACAGTCTCAGATAAGTAACGAAGATCAGAAAAACAACAACCCCCTTAAACCTACCAGAGCATCTGAAAAAAGGTTGAGGGGATTACCGCCTATTTCTAGAGAGTTACTTGAAAGAAACCTTACGTAGCCTAGTTAATTTTGCTTATGCAAAGGTAGACCACCACTCCTGAATAAACTGTAATACTTCTACTTATGACTACAATTACCTTTCGCTTAATTTATGGGAACATTTAAAGGAAAGCCCACCAGCCAAAGTCTTTATTTCAAACATAAAAATTACTGATAATACGAGTAATTACCAAAATAACTCTAGCTCATCCAAAACAACCTCAATCACTTACAGTTCTTTTCCCGCCTTGAGCGAAAAACATCAATTAAAATTATCCTCCTCTTCAACAAGTAGAAGTTCTCGTTTAAGTGCTTCATTACTCATAGCACTGACCTTGCCGTAAATTTCTTTCTCAATTGAGTTGCGAATACTTCGGTTGTAGGGCAATACCTGATTATTAAAATCCGCTGCCATTTTAATAAAAATAAGCTCTTTAGCACACTGTTTTGCTATTCTAAATGGTGATAATAGACCTTCAACACACTCTGACAACTCACTTCGATTGAATTGATGTGGACCGGTGATAGTTCGTATATATAAGACAACTTTCTGATTTAATCTCTCCTGAAGACTGTACTGCTGCTTCAACAATACCTCATATTTTAAATTGCTCGATACATCTGGATTATCGACTTGATACTTTTTTTCCAAATAGCTTTCAATCAACTCATAAAAGCTTTGGGTCATACCCTCACTAAACCCCAGACCTTCAAGCTTGCTCTTAATAGAATTTAGAGCTCGCTCATATTCAGGCGACACCATAAATTCATAATCAGAATTATCAAAATAAACACCACTATCTAAGCGCTTCTTTATCCAGTGGGTTTTGGAGCGATTAATAGCCTTTTCTATTAACATAAGCCGCATATCATCCAGATATTTCTTTAAACCTATCCGTATATCATTGATATTATTATTGGACAATTGATCTAGAAGTGGCGTTATCTGCTCTATCGATCCAGGACTGCATCTAGCATGCTGGTATTTAAAAGCTGATATCAGCTTTTTACGTGCCTCGATATACTCAGCCTCTGGTTTGATTTGTTGCGCTTTTAGCACATTTAGTCGCTTGCGAAGTCTATCCAGTTCATACTTCATTGAATAAGGAAATGGCAAGTACACAAGGTCTGGAACTCTCGAACAGAGGTCATCTAAATTATTATCATAATCATCATAAAATGAGTGATCAAAAGGTGTGAATCGCAGGTACTCACAATCCCATCTTTTCATTAAGCGACCAAACAGCTTTTTGATTCGCTTGGGCCTCAAAGTTATATCATCATTAGCTATTTTCTTGTTCCTAGAATCAATCTCAGCCTCAACCCGCTTCTTTTCTTTCTCAAACCAACGATCGCATGCTTGCATCGTACTTTCTTTATAAACCCTACCAAAATGTATCCATTCGATGTACATGTCATCATTAATTATCTTAGAAGGATTGAAATTTTCTAATTGATTTGGAGCATATACCTCGAGGCAATCTAGACCCTGTTCTTTATATTTTTCAATCTTCCCCTCATCTACACCATGGGTCACTGTAGTGGTACAGTGAATTTGGCCACCTAATTAGAGATGTTATAATCATCTCTAATTAGGTGGCCAAATTCACTGTACCACTACATGTATTATAGCAACAGAAAAGTTAGACAATTCTTGTAGCGCCGCCAGATTAAGCAAAGCAAGAGCCATAGAGGAAATTGCTAGAATTTTACTCCAGAAAAGCGCTTCCTTATGAGCTTTAAAACAGAATAAAGTCACCATTCCGCTATCAAAATTTTATTAATTCTGAGCTATCAATAGTAAATTATATGGTTAAATATTACCTCAATATAATAACGATTTAATCTCTTAAATCATGGCCAATTATTGCTAGCCACTACAACAAATACTCCGGTGCACTTTAACACATACCACTTGCCAGACCAGTATTCATCAATACCGGAATTATCCTTATTCTGTAAATACGATTTTTTGAACACTGTTCCATCTTGGTATTTTAGATATTCACACTCAATCATGCACCTACCTTAGCGCTAAACAACTCGAATAATATTTCAATACTAAGACAGACAAAAACTAAGTTACTAGATCCTGCCTGCCGCGAATATTTTATTACCCTTTAGTATTCCGAGCTAATATTGAGTACCAATGATCATAAAACTGTTGAGCAACTTCAAAGCACTTCTTATTAGTTGATTCAATCCCATTTTCACGGTAAGCATCACAAGTTTTAGCATTGGATAAAGCCATACCTGCCGCCTTCTTTTGAATTTCAGCTTCACATTTCTGTCCGGCAACACAAGCAGCTACTGCTTCCGTATAACCATCTAATATCTTCTGAATTCCACTTATCACATCACTTTGAGCTTCCTTTACTTTTGGGAAGTGTTTTAAATTACCCAGATAACCACCTTCGCACGTCATACAGCCATCAATCATAAATCCAGCCACTGCATAGGCCAACTCATCATCTAAAGGCTCAATTGCTTTTCTCTTATACTCTGGAAGTTGAGCAGCAACATCCTGGATACTCAATTTAAGACCCGCTAGAAACTTGTCATAATTATCCTTTCCTTTCTCGGCAAGCTCTAGCTGCTTTTCTAAGGTTGCAAATCTAGGTTTGCTCTCACCAGTAACTGAACCGCTATACTTCTTAAGGTTTTCAGCCATCTTTTCTTGCTGACGCTTTTGGGCTCTTTCTTCAGCCTCCTTATCCAATGCCGCTTGCCTATCTTTTACTATTTGCTTTGCCTCACCCTTAACAGATTCAGCTAATGCCTTCCAAGCTCGTAGATTTGGTTTTTCATTACAATAATTGGTGACTTTGCCTTCAATGAAGGCTTGACCAAATTCAGGGCTTTCAAGCACCCCCTCTACTCCCCTCATATTTACATCAAGATTCGCTTGCGGGATCGTTCTTTGGTTGTCCAGCTCTGCTATGAGAGTACTGGCATCAACAATGCCATTATTAATAGACCAGCACATTGCATGCCTAGGATGCCCTTCAATCTCCTTCCAAACATTGTTGATCGCCAGCTGACCTGCCTCCAACACCCCAATCTCTGGCTGCTTCAAACATTCAGATTTGAACGCATCGATAAACAATGATCCATAACTAAGTTTCTTGAAAAGATAGCTTCGATAAAAGTTTTCAATCGTTGAATCTCCTTGATATTCACTATTAAATATTTCCTCAATATCACGCAACATACTTTTCCGTGTGTGTTCGTCTCCCACAGCTGACACTTCATTGTAATTATTACAACTGTATGGAGAGCTTACTGACACACTAGGGATTTCAGTGTCATTACCGCAGGCTATGAGAGTTGATAAGGCTGCACTGGAAAGGAGTAACTTTGTGAACTTCTTAAGGCGTGGCATTTTAGTTCCTTTTTAAATGTTAGAAGCTGATGGTTATATTAACCTATCGTAATTTTAGGTCTATTTTTATAATGAATCCGTATAATTATGTTGACTATTAAAACAATAATCAACAGATCTATTCGTTTATGAGCCAACTTATCGGACTTATATTACGAATATGGATATTTCTAATGACAGCACAGATGAAAAGCGCCTCCGTAACCAAGCTTTTGGTAAACGCCTGAAGGTATTACGCCAAACTGCCGGGTTTACTCAAGATCAGCTTGCAGAACAGGTTGGCAAGTCCTCTGAAACTATTAGCAAGCTCGAACGAGGATTAATTTACCCCGGTGTGGATATGTTGATTCTTCTTGCAGAGACCTTAAACAGCTCATTAGATGACTTAGTAGGAGTGACAAATAGCAAAGGGCTTTCTGGCAAGCAAATTACTCTATTATCTAAAGCGCATATTGCCTTAAAGCAGATGGATGAAAAGCTGCTGGATGTTGCACTCAAACAACTACAAGCCTTGAACTCCCTTACCTCTCGCTAAATCACTTTCCTTCTAAAGAAGTAAGTACACTCATGAAAACTTTTACTAACACCACTTGCAAGAACATCCCCCTCTCGAAATGAATCATCGTGTGAATACACTAAGCTCATAACGATTAAGGCTAATCCTTGATTAGCCAGCAGCCCTGGATCTATAGATCGATAGAGAGAAGACTCCATTTAATCTTGTCATGCACCCTAGATAGAGCATTCTCTATGTATCTAAGAGTCTAAATTGAGGTTTGTATGTCAATATACGCTTATGCTCTTGTCAGTACAAAAGAACAAATTCTAGCGCAGTAGTTACAAGAGCTTGCTAAGTACAATCCTGATTTTCAAGTATCTGAAACCTTTACTGGAACAACCACCGATAGACCTAAGTTTCAGAAACTGCTATCAGATTTAAAGAAGGGCGATACCTTGGTAGCTCGAGAAGTATCCAGATTGGGCCGTAAGACTGATGAAGTACTAATGCTGATGGATATCTTTAAGGATAAGGGGATAAAGCTAGTTGTGGACAACCTAGTGGGCTTAGACCTTACTGTCTCAGATAGGTCAGTTAGCATTCACCTTGCTGACAGGCTTAGCGGAGATGGAGCGTGAGCAGATGCTAGAGAGACAAGCTATTGGCATTGCTCGTGCAAAGACAGAGGGGAAGTATCAAGGACGGAAAGCAGTCGAAGAAATCGTAATAATTCAGGCTAAAGAATTGATATTAAAGGGCATGACTAAGAAGGCAGTAGCAAAACAGCTTCGAATTGGTGAATCTACACTTTATAAATACTTATCTCAACAATGTTGGGTATATAAAGCTAACTGAGTATCTCTTTACCGAACTTCTTGAAAATCAGTATTCTTTTTGGCTTTAACCTAGTATCTATAGCTATTTTACTATTCTAACCGGCCATTTATTGACTCACAGTAAATAAATATTGCATTCAGTTGATATTAACGTATTATGAAAAGCGTACGGGGTGTACCACCCTGATGCATTTTAAAAGTATGAACTTGTAATTGAACAAGATTGTGACTCATTTGAGTCGATTACTGAAGGTTAGTAATCTACGCCCAGCTAATGTTTGGTTGGCTACTTATCTGTTTTAGCACTAATCCAAGTCTGATGTTGTTGAATCTGGCAGGAGTTAATAATGGTAAATAGCTTAATCTTCGACTGGACGCACCTGTGGTGCGTACGCACCTACGGTGCGCAAAACGAGTGACCTGCGCTGTCTATGCCATTTCTATTCAGTTCAATTAAGCATTGTCGACTGGTGCAATTTCGCACTGATTAGACGGAAGTTCATAAAGATGAAGAATCGTAAACTTTTAAAAGACTCCATTGAGTGTTTAAAAAACATTCGAGACGAGTTGCATGATGACATAGACAGCAGTACACGGAACAAATTAGAAAAGGCAATTCAAAATATTGAAAGCTGTACAGAAGGGATGACACCTAATCAATTATTAATTGAATTAGGAAAAGTACTATCTTATGTGCCTGCTATAGAACGCATTTTGAAAGCCCTATCTGAGCTTTAATTATGATCCGAGTGCAGCAGGTCATTTATTTTAAACTGAGCAATTTATCATGAATATTAGTAAAGCTTTAAAGTTATGTAGATCTCGAAAAGGCATGACTAAAACAAAGTTAGCAGAGCTTGCAGAAGTATCTGTATCCTATCTTACTTTGTTAGAACAAGGGAAAAGAGATCCCAACCTATCTGTAATTGAAAAGTTATGCTCAGCCTTAAATATTCCTTCTACAATATTTATGTTCTTGGCATCTGACATTAATGAGCTCAATGGTATTAGTACAGAACTTACAGAGAAGTTATCATTTACTGCACTACAGCTCATCGAAGAAGATTCCATTGATCCCTCGTTATCCTCACAAGCCAATAGCTAGCATAGATTCACTCTGTCTTGCACTAGATCTTAAGGTCGAAGAACTTCATTCTCTAGCATTGCGTTCAGACAAACTATTCTTCCTATCTAAAACAGAAGTTAAAAGGGATGGAAGGATAAGAGAAACTTATGATGTCCGAAAAGAACTAAAGACTGTTCATCATAAAATTAGTGTGAATTTTCTTAAAAGGGTCATTTATCCTGACTACTTACATGGAAGCCTAAAAGGTAAGGATTATCTTAGTAATACGCGCGAGCACTTAAATAAGCGAGTAATAATCAGTGAGGATGTGTCTAATTTCTTTCCGTCAATAAGTATAAAAACTGTTTATGAAATTTGGATTGGAGTTTTTTGTTTCAGTCATGAGGTTGCAGAAGTACTATCAACGTTGGTTACTCACAACGGATATCTTGTTCAGGGATGTAAAGCCAGTAGTTACCTAGCTAATCTTGCGCTATGGAAGAGGGAGTCGGAGTTAGAGGCTGCGTTACGACTTAGAGGAATGACTTACACTAGATATGTTGATGATATTACTGTTTCTTGTGAGCGTTTTATCTCTAAAAAAGAGCAAGCGGAAATAATTAGCAATGTGTACGCTTTATTAAAATCTATTAATGTAAAGCCTAATAGAGCAAAGCATCAGGTCATGTCTTCGGCAGCAAATCAAAGTGTTCATAGGATAAACCTTAATAGTGGCCAGCCAACTTTGTCGAAAAATGAACGAGCTAAAATTAAAGCGGCAGTTAATGAATGCGAAACCTTATACGAAAGCATTGGTGGTGATTCGAGATATCTTGCCTTATACAACAGAACAATGGGGAGGGTGCTTCATATGTCTAGACTGCACAAATCTAAGGCAGACTTATTAATTGAAAGGCTAAAAAGAGTAACGCCAAAAGTTTAGTATTTTACTGCTCAGAGTATGATCTTATCAGGGATAAGATTAAGATCTTGAATATATGAATAATGATCTATATTTATATTGCTACTAAAAATGCTTTTCTAGATCTATTGCTATTTCTAATCCCAACTCCATTACCAGCGTAGGAAATTGCAGGCAGTTCTCCGACTCAGTATAAAAATCATACGCCACAGGTTTTAAGTGGAAATAATAAATAACAACAGCAATCAGCGCCGCCAGTACCAGAAAAAGTATCGATAGCCTTTTAGTCACAGGCCTTCCTCGGGTTGTTTAGCTTTATACTATTTCACATTCGTAGTTACTATTTGCCAAAACTGAAATAATTTGGTCTTGCATTAATTTAGTGGCTACTCCTCCGTATATTAGATTCGCTCTAGCAGATATAGCTATGCTAATGTGAAGGTTGTCTGACATAGATATATTAAGCACATTTGAAAAATCATGTACAATATCAGCGGACACTATTAAATCCTTAATTGTTGCCATATCATTATCATCCAACTCCTTCAGCCCTCGCTTTCTTACTAAGATATTTTTATCTTTTAATGAGTTATAGCTAGCAGGCAACCTTGATATGTTGACAATAGAGTTATCTCGTAATGAGTTAAGTTTTGGTGCTTTGGACTGAATAGAGTTAATCTTGCTTGAGAGGCCATCAATCGCTTCAAGTATCGCTGCGTCTACACCGCCTTCAGCACGAACCTCCTGCATGATCTTCCCTGATTTTATTGCCCTATATACAGGATTATTTGGAATATCCTCTTCCATGGCTGCTTCAATCATCAAAGGAAGGTCTTTTTTTAATTGATAGGATCCCGCAATGTCATTTTCATAAAATATGACGCGATCATCATTAATGTCAAAAGGAAGAGCCGTTCCTTTGGGTGCAATAGTCACCACTGGCTTTCTTGCTGCATGCCTTAATGCTAGTTCATACATAACATTAGGATTAAGCGTGGCAAGATTGCAAATGGCAAGTTCAGATTCAACTACAGATTGAATAACCTTGTCCGTTATAGAACCAGTTGAATATGTTCTATGTGCGACCTCAAGATTAAACCCAAAGAAATCACCAAGAACTGGCTCCAAAACCTCATCAATAATGCCGTCAGCTTCTCTGCGAATATCTGTATTGTCGCCACCGATTGGAGTAATCACGAAGCAAGTCTTGCCTTCATAAGGTTTAGTGTTTTCAGTTGTCATCCGTAGTACCTGATTATTTTTTAATTTTTCGTTTGATAATTGAGGCTAATGAACCTGCTATGCAAACCGTAGGAAATAGATACTGCATTATCGCAGAGGCGGATTTAACGATGTTATCAGCCGTAAACTGGCCCACGTTGCCATCGTTAATGACTTCTGTGACTGCGTAGTAGTGAAATACGAAATATGAAATTACGGCTAACGAAGCCCCGACCCACCAAGGTAAGCGCATACATATTTCAAAGATATCTTCCATTGTGCTTTGTTTTTTATAGCCCACATCATTGTCCTTTTATTGATGTTTGTAAGTCATACAATTTGGCGAAAAGTACGCACCGATATTTTTAGTACGCAGCGCGGTGCGCAGTGCGTACTTATAGCAAAATAACATCAGAAAATGCCTACTGCGGCCAATCCCAATCTTCGTATGCTTTAAATTGATTTGTTAGCTCCGTTGGAGCCAGAAGATCTGTGAAATTTGCGCGATATCCATGGATAACACCTTTGGCAGCAGATTTAAACGTGTTCTCGACATAAGGGTCGAAATTAATTTGAGCCCCTAAGGTTTCAATGTCAGTGTTTATTGTTTTCAGCCAGCTCGCCATTATGACTTTTGCACCAGTCCTCTCAATATAAGCTCTTGCTGACTCAAGGCTATATCCTCGCGTACAGATATCATCTATTAGCAATACAGTCTTACCTCTTTTAAGTGGAGGGTTTTTAAATAGATTCTTAGCACTCCTTCTAGGTGTTTTGTTCAATTTAATTGTATTAAGCTGATTGAGATGGTCTATTGGGACATTTGCATTGCGTGCATCTTGCGATTTCAATGCTTTTTTATGCCTGATTATTAGGTCTGGAATATAAGTTTTTCTAAAACACTTGGCAAATACTGATCCAGCCTCTTCCATTATTACATTACCAGATCCCTCTTTATGCCCAGGGTATGTGGTTATATAATCTATCTCTGTGTGTATTCCTGAAAAATACAAGCTTGAAAATAGCGCACTAGTCCAAAAATCAGGATGGCCAAGTCCGTGTTTAGCTGCACTTTTAGCGTCTCTAGAGTAAAGAGTGTACTCCGGTTTCATTGTGCTAAAAGGAGCTAAAGCATAAAAGCGAAAGTTATTGTCATGAATCTCATGGCACCATAGATGATCCCTCAAACAAAAAGTATCAATGTATTTTGCTATACTTTTTGGGGAGTCAAATTCGAACCCGTATTCTGTTTTATTGGCCCACCAGGTTGCCCGAAGAAAAAGTAGCTTGCCATTTACAGCTGTTCTCATGTCGTTCTCAGAAGAACCTATGTATAGCACCTCGTGACTTTCAAGTTTCATTTTATCTAAAACATAGGCTGTTGAATCGGCCCGAGGCTTTGCAGGTATCCCAGAGTCATCTTGACGGCAATAATAAGTAAATGTATCCCCCCAATGTGATTTCAAAACCTCTTCTAATGGAGTTTTACTCTCACCTACCACCCAAGATCTATTTGTAAAAACTGATATTTCTATGTTTATCGATAGTAAATAACCGACTAGTTTAGTCACCTCAGCAAACATTGATTGATCAATAGATCCCTGTGGAACTAATGTATCCTCAACACTAAAAATAACTCCTTTTAACTTGCTCATATATGTCCTTAAAGTTCTATTTGAATTTGAGTCGCTGATTTAGGAGCTGAGCTTCCACTAGCAATGAGCTCTATCATTTTTGGTAGTTCTTTAGGTAGTTCGTAGGAATAGGCATCCCTATTGCCTTCAGAAAACTTAAGCTCTGACCGTTTGCTATATGTTCCTGGAAGATACACATTAGATATATTCTTGCCGTAAGAATAAGCAAACTCTACGGTGTGAGCCGTACCGCTTTTAATCGCCCATTCAGTAGGTATTAAAGTATCTGCGAGAGCCGCCTGTAAACGATTACGCCTTACAAATGTTTGAGCACTGTAAGTTTGGTCAGGAAGATATTCAGAAATTACCGTGCCTCCAGCTTTTAAAATCTCACTCCTGAGAATTTCAGACCCTCGAGGATAGTCATTGTTAATTCCTGTTCCTAGTACTGCAATGGTTGGTATTCCATATCTGATTGACTCTACATGGGCAACCTGATCGATCCCGCTTGCAAGTCCGCTTACAGTTACAATATCTTTGAATGCCAGGGCTGATACAACCATCTTTGTAAGAAAGATACCATCATCTGTTACCTTTCTTGAGCCGACAACTGCAACAGCCTTATTGAATAGATTTTGAGGATTACCTTGAATAAATACCCAATAAGGTGCATCAGCAATTATCGAAAGTTTTAAAGGAAATCCTTGTTGACCCTTGAAGAATATATTCACCCCGTTTTTAGCAAGCTCTCTAGTCTTATCTAAGCCAACATCCCACAGATTTTGCTGATATGTTTCCCATGAATGATCATTGACCTGAGCACTTATACTTAAGAGCTTTTCAAACTCTTCAATTGAGGCTGTTTTGAGTACACTTTTGAAGCTAACTCCTGCCTTTGCAATCCTATGCAGTGTCCAAAAACCAACCCCTTTAATAGAAGCAAGAGCCATAAAGCTTACAGTCTCACTTCTCCAGTGTTCTCTATTCTCATACTCCATTACTGACCCTTCTGCTTTGTGGCGCTGTAGATCCTGAGTGCTGGATCAATAATATTTGAAACAACAGCATTATCATTGATAATTCGCAATTTTAATTAAGCTAAAGCTAAAATAAGTGAATCTCGAACTTATTAATATTAACTGGCGTACCGCCAGTAGAGCAACTTGGATTAATTTAATTTTCTATTACTACTATTACACAGACTGCTCACGAATGAATTCCCCCACCCCTGCAGCTTCTCAATACGCTGATTCCGCACGCATTCCCACTCACTAACCGGGTGCATCTTATTCCAGCCCTTCATTAGGCGCTTCTGTGATTTAGATAGCTTGAATGGGTATCGGTCTTCCATATAGAGGTAGGTTCGGGCTATGGCGCCTCTACTCTGCTTTGGTGGCTGAACTTGGCGTTTTTTGAAATCTATAACGATTGGGCATTGCCCGTATTTGGTTGGCCTTCCATTCCAATCACTAAACTGGAAGTTAGATCGATCCCCATTGACTTCGCCGATTGCTGGCACCAGGTTATGAAGATCAGATTCCATAGTTTTAAACAAAGGACTGCTCTTGCTGCATTTCTTTCTTTTACCCTCTTGCCAGCATTTAAGCTGGTGGCCAAATGCCCAGGCAGGAACTACATGCTCCCACTCTGTTCTTGAGGCTCGTTTTAGTTGTTTTCGTACGTGGTAATCACAGTTCTTTAGGTCTGGCCTACCTGCACCCTTCTTTCCTTTCCATACAAAGTCGCAACCGCAGTAGAAGGTTGTTTTGTGATCGAAATAGATTTTGGCTGCTATCTTTTTAGCAGCCCTGAATGATGAAGGGGTGTCCGCAATCGCTAGCCCAGTGATTAATAGTGTGATTAAAGTCAAGTATCTCATATTTACCTTTTTTAGCTTGGGCAATATATCTTCATCAGATCTCAACTTCGCTGACTGCCCTTACGGAGTAAAACCGCCCTGCTGAGCTGATTGCTGCTGATAACCCTGATTATTCATTTGATTATTCGACTGCATATGGGCTGGCTGAGGCGCAAAACCTTGATTGTTATTGGCCTGCCCCATTTGGCTGTCACTTGATCGACCATCCAGTATCATCATGTCATTAACTACGACTTCAGTTGAATAACGCTTAATTCCGCCCTTCTCGTATTCGTTGGTTCGAAGCTACTTTCAAAATATACCTTAGATCATTTCTTCAGGTATATTCCGATAACCTCAACTAACTTGCCGAAGACCATCATGCAGTACCATTCAATTTTCTCCATTTCCTGGCCCAAGCTCTTATTGTTATAGCTTTCATCTGCCGCTACGCTAACCGTTACAACTGCTGAGGTCTAAATACTGGTGAACAGTATTCCAAGCGTTTCTAATTTCTTTTGTCATGAGCTGATATGAACATAACACCTCTATTTAAGAGGCATTATGCACGCTGAAGCCAAAAAGTACGCTGGCTGACACTTGTAATCAATGAAAGACAAACCATTGAGTAAAAACAACTCACGTTCGGGTAGAGCAATAGTGAAAATGTATTTATTAGTTATAAACACTCTAGACACTTAAACCTACCGTGAAGATTGCCAAGCAGACTTTGGTCGATATATTGATCACCTCTCATACCTAGGTATTTATCCAAGTAAATCGCCATTAAATGCTGCTCGCTATGAAGATCATACCTGCCACTCTCCAACTGAATGCGCTTGTCGAGTTGAAGGGACTTGCAAATAGCTTAGGATGATTAATACAAGTCTTTGAGTGCTCACCACTCAAGGGCTGAAGCTATGGATGTAGACTAACCACGACTACTACCAAACCACTGACTGCCATCATCAAACCACTTCGTTGACGACTTAGCTAAATAGCAGAGTCTGTAGAACACAGCATCGATTTGCTTATGATTGCGTTTGGTAACGTGGTAAACAGCATTCTTAGGTATATACACACTTCCCTCAACCTCATAGGCAGAATACCCTAAGCACCTCGCCCAAGCTTCTTTAAGCATCGCTGTGATCGGGTTTTCATCCTCATAGTAATCTAAGATCTTCTCATACATTTCGTTGTTAAGAGTTAATGAACAGTGATAGTGATGTTTACCTTCCTTTAGAGCCTTTTCTTTACACCAGATGTAACCTGGGTTGTGGTAGATAATATTAATGTTCTGCTTCTTCATCTGATTAATACAAGCTCTTAGCTGAGCCTTGAAGGACTCCCAAAACCTAGTAATGATGTTAGGTCTCAATTGCTTCATGTCTTCATCATCAAACCAACTGGGAAAGTGAAGATCAAACCGAAGCACGATCACTTCTCCGTGTTCGTTAAGTGATTTATCTATCTGATTTAAAATCTGATCTAAATATTGGGTTATATAAGGCCCTTTGTAGGGCTGCACCCTTGCCCCTGCGTATTTCCAATAGCGACTAACTGTTAGGTTAGGATTTCTTTTAAGTGGACTGTATGTTTGTTCTCTTTGAGGATACATGGCATTACCTTTGATGATTGTTAGGTTCAAATCATTGAGGCAACCTGTAAATAATAATTATCAGAAGTTCATATAAACTTATATAGAAGGAAGACTTGTCGATAGTGCTATGAATAAGCATCAAATTCACAGCACAGGTTGAGGTTTAGGCAGAAACCGACGGTAAATAACGAAAATTCACTCTGATAAAATATTTTGAATAAGTACATATTTAGCTCTAGCCAGAGAGCTTATCCAGCAAGATTTAAAACCTATATCATTAAAGAAAAACGCTTCCCAGCCATCGATTCAAAAATATTTGAAACATATATCACTTATCTGAGCTAGGCATTTGACCTTCTCAAATCCACAAAATTATTTGTTATAGATAAGGAATTATTATGTCTCATTTAGTAGAAACAATGGCCTATGCAGGTGCAACTCCCTGGCATGACCTAGGCAATAAACTCAGCGAAAACCAACCAATAGAAGTTTGGGCTGATCAAGCTGGAATGAACTGGCAAATTGAAGAGTCGCCTATTCAATACATAACTGGTAACAACCCTATGATGGGTGAACTGAAAGAGTACCCTGACAGCAAGGTCCTGTATCGCTCTGATACTTTAGATCCGTTATCAGTCGTGGGGAGTCGGTATAAAGCTGTACAACCTCGTGAAATCCTGGAGTTCTATCGTGATTTAACTGATTACGCAGGCTTTGAACTTGAAACAGCTGGCGTACTAAAAGGTGGGCGCAAGTTATGGGCTTTGGCAAAGACTGGGCAATCCAGCACACTGAAAGGTAACGATCAAACCAATGGCTATGTATTACTTGCCACTGCTTGTGATGGCAGTATGGCGACTACGGCTCAGTTCACCAGCATCCGAGTTGTATGCAATAACACTCTATCGATTGCACTAAAGGGTAACTCCCCTACAGGTGTGAAGGTTCGCCATAGCACGGCATTCGATGCCAACAAAGTGAAAAAGGAGCTAGGGATCTCTGTTAGCATTTGGAGTACTTTTATGGATGAAATGAAAGAGCTCAGTAACCGTAAAGTAAATACCAAAGAGGCTCGACAATTTATCTCAAGCGTCTTTAGTACACCTACCTCTCCCGATGCAAATCAACGCGCAATGAAGCGTGTTGAAGAGCTGTATCACGGACATGGCCATGGCGCTCTTCTTGAGTCTTCTAAGGATACAGCTTATGGACTTCTAAATGCAGTTACGGAATACGTTGATCATGAACGTAGAGCTCGTAGCAATGATTTCCGACTGGACTCGGCATGGTTTGGTCAAGGCGCTAACTTGAAGCAGCATGCATTGAGCCAAGCTCTTGAGCTTGTTTCTTAAGCTGATCTATCCATCCACTCCACCAGCAATTTTCATTAAACAATTAAATCCCAGCGCGCCTTAGGTGTTCTGGGATTTTTTTGATTCTTAGGAAAAAGTAATGAAAGCACAGACACAAGCGCTCTTGGTAGCCGTCGAGTTTTCAGCCAATCAAATACAGTCAGCAATCAAGGAGACTCCTAATGATTAAAGGTCTTTCAATCACACCTCCGGTAATTGGCCGGATCTCTATAGGTCGAATTATTGAACGTGATGGTAAACGCTTACCTTCAAAAGACGATCAATTTACGTTAACAAGCCAAGTGCAGACACAAGATGGCTGGGTACTCCATCCATTAGACGAACAACTTCGCAGCCAACAGGAGACTAATAAGCTGCGAGTTATTCCTGTACGACTGCCGTTCTCTTGCGCCGACCTTAACTTACGAGCTGAGTACTCAATGTTTGATCGCAAAACTGGACGCCCCGTTTGTGTTGGAGATGGCATAAGCTGCCAACGCTCTACTGCCGAAGGTATTCAGCAGTTGAATTGCCCAGGCAGCGCTTATTGTGAATATGGCAGATCAGGTAACTGCAAACTCTATGGTCGCTTAACCGTTCAAGTTGGTGATAGCGATGATCAGGACTTTGGTTGCTTCATTCTCAGAACCACCAGCTTCAATACCATCCGCTCACTTTATGCCCGCATGCTTTATTACAACGCAGTCTCTGGAGGCTTATTGCATTGCATGCCTTTGCAACTAAAGCTGCGCGGTAAAAGCACGACAATGAGCTATCGTAGTGCAATCTACTATGTAGATCTTGAATTAGCCGAAGGGATGACATTGAAAGAAGCTATTACTCAAGCCAATGTAACTCAAACAGAACGAGTAGCATCTGGTATTGATCAATGTGCTTTGGACAATGTGGCATCGATGGGATTTGCTAATGGCCTGTTTGAGTTTAGCGAAGAAGAAGCACCTGAGATTATTGAGGAGTTCTACCCCACGACTTCCGAGAGCCACTCTGATGGAGCTAAATCAGAGATACACTCTCAGAAGGTACACAAGCTTAGATCCCGCCTTGACCCCAACAACTCTGCCAGTCACTGAGCTGGAGCCAAACCAAAATAATCAGCGCAGCTTTCGCTACGCTGGTTATTTTTTATGCGGTTTTAGCTTCTGGACTATCTCTCTGTGCAATT
>Ga0105348_1000561_pt1 | contig 27883 bp, 26 predicted proteins | sample EN8Hudsemesocosm_2_FD_83504 | JGI IMG/M metagenome (GOLD analysis project Ga0105348, IMG submission 83504) | Methane-oxidizing microbial communities from mesocosms in the Hudson Canyon - EN8C Hudson Canyon | ecosystem: Environmental > Aquatic > Marine > Cold seeps | place: Hudson Canyon... | reverse complement strand
CTTAGCTGATATTCTGACTACCGATTGATAGTTACTGTGAGCAGTAATGGATAAAATATTATGAGTAGAAGAAGACATACAGCAACAGAAACTGATGAAGCGGATATCGACATTACACCCATGCTCGATATTGTTTTTATTATGCTCATATTTTTCATCGTGACCACTTCTTTTGTAAAAGAGTCAGGTGTAACGGTGAGTAGACCCAGTGCAGAAACAGCGGTGGAACAAAAAGGCAGTAATATTTTAGTGGCTATACGTCCAAATGGAGAGATTTGGATTGATCGTCGATCTATCGATGTTCGTGCGGTTCGAGCGAATATAGAGCGTTTAAAAGCAGAAAACCCAGAAGGTTCCGTTATTATTCAGGCTGATGAGTATTCCAATACGGGCTTACTGGTTAAAGTAATGGATCAGGTTCGTTTAGCGGGAGTCAGCAATATTTCTATTTCTGCTGAAATATCGGGTAGCTAAAAATGAAATTAGTTTTTGCTTTTTTATGTTCGATCATCGTCACTGCCAGTATTTTCGCAATAATGAACGGCATGGTGAGCAGTGATGGTGCTCAAAATAACAACCGAACAGATCAGACTGTGATCGACTTCATACGTTTGAAACAGGATAGCGAAAGCCGTATTAAAGAACGCGATAAGAAAGAACCACCAAAACCTAAAAAGCCACCAGTGCCACCTCAGCAAACAGCACAGCAAAATACTCCGATGAAGAAAATGGCCATGCGTATGCCAAATATTTCACCCGATCTGTCCCTTGCTAATAAAAGTTTATTAGGGGATGCCCAGATAGGGATGGGGTTTGGAGATGGCGATGTAATTCCTCTGGTAAGAATGCCTGCACAATATCCCAATAAAGCAAAGCGCCGAAATATCGAGGGCTTTGTGAAAGCACGTCTAGAAGTAAATTCTCAAGGTACCGTCGATTCTGTTGAAATCATTGATGCTAAGCCTAGAGGTGTATTCGAACGCTCGGCGATTCGCGCATTATACAAATACAAGTTCAAACCACAGATAATTGATGGTAAGCCGCAAGCGCAAACAGTTACCCAAACCCTTGAATACTCGTTAGATAAAGGCTGATATTGTGTTTCAATTTATAGTACTGCTGTTTTCTAGTTCACTATTGTTAGTGTCTTTAAACGTATATGCGGCCAATCAATCTTTATCGCCTAAAACCTATCAGGCTTTGAATGATATTCAGACTCTATTAACTGAAGAAAAGTTTTCTGAAGTTGAAGAGGGCTTAAACGATCTGGAGGAGAATCTTAATCCTGGCTTTGGTTTGGCATTGACCTATCAAATACATGCTCAGCTGTTTCTTTCGCAGGAAGACAATAATAACGCGCTAATCTACTTTAATAAAGCACTCGATCTAGAGGCCATGAAAGCTGTTCAGGCTGTTTCTCTTGCAACAAATGTTGCTCAGCTCTACCTGTCAGATAGTAAGATTGCTGAAGCCATTTCTGTTTTAAAAGTAAGAATAGAAGCGGCAGAAAAAGAAAAACCTAATTCAACTAGCGCAATGGCATTTATTACGCTGGGTTCTGCCTATCAGCTAAAGCAAAATTTTGAAAAGGCTATTGTCTGGCTGCAGCAAGGGATTTCAAGGGCAAAAGAGCCAAGAGAAAATTGGTTGCAGATGCTAATGGCTGCTCACTTCCAGCTAAAAGAATATAAAGAAGCTATTCAGGTTCTGGATCAACTGATCGTAATCAATGAACAGAAAGAAGAGTATTGGCTACAGCAAGCATCCTTGAATCAAATGCTGAATAAGCCAGTGGATGCGCTTAAAGTTTTGCAACTGGCATACGTCAGAAATGTACTCGTTAAAGAAGATGGGCTAATCATTTTAGTACAGCTTCTTATCACCGAGGGTGCTCCTGAGAGAGCAGGGCGCATTCTATTGCAGTTAATTGAGCAAGACAAAATTGAGCTCAATGACGAAAATTGGAAATTGTTGGCGTCGGCATGGTTGCAAAGCCGTGAACGAAAAAAAGCAGTTGATGCTTTCTTGAAAGCAGCTGAGTATTCATACCAACAAGCAAAAGCTAGTGCTGTAGAATCAGAGATTAATAAAAATAAGGTTGCAGCCGCAAAGCTCTATTATAGGAGTGCTCAGTTACAATTTGACGAGTCAGATTTTTCCGGGGCAATATCAAGTTTCAATAAAGCTAGAGAATTAGGCCTAACAAGTAAAAAGGTTGGTTTGAGCTTATTGATGCAAGGAAATGCGTATTACGAATTGGAAGATTATGTTAATGCGAAGGTATATTTTTCAAGGGCTTTAAAAGAGGCAAGCTCTACTAATAGCGCACGAGCATGGTTAGATTATATGCAGCAGCTAGAGTTGTTTGATTGATGTTAATTGGGTAAATAAACACCTCAAGTAAAGATGCTTGAGGTGTTTTATAGCTTGTATTTATAAAAAATATTAGCTTTCTGTATTGAGCGTTTTGTCTTCTCTTAATAGATCAACCAAGCCAACTACCTTGTTATGCCAAGCTTCTTTTTCAGATTGAAGTTGAGTATTTTCGGCTGTTAGCGTTTCGTTACGCTGTTTTTCTTCTTCAAGTTCTAGATTCAATAGCTCCATCGTTTCAAGCGCCATTTGAATTTTCTCTTCTAATACTGTTAATAACTCTAAGCTCATGTGTCTATTTACCTTCTGCGTATTGATGATCATGGATATGACAATTGTTCAGAAGGTAAGTTTAACATTTGTTCGGAGTCATTTCAGTGCAAATCGCACAAATATCAAAGCTTATCTAGATCGAACTCAGACCAAATAGGCGCGTGGTCTGATGGCTTTTCCATACCACGAATATCATAGCTAATATCTGCAGCGAAACAGGCTTCTGTTAATACCGGAGTGGTTAAAATATGGTCAATTCTTAAGCCGCGTTTTGGTTCATCAGCAAAGCCTTTGGAGCGATAATCAAACCAGCTAAATTTATCATTACTTGTCGGGAAGTGCTTACGATAGGTATCTGTTAAATTACGGGAAAGTAGATCTTGATACCATTCACGTTCGATTGGCAAGAAAGAACATTTTTTAGTCTTTAACCATCGCTTACGGTTAGGTTCACCAATACCAATATCAGTATCTTCTGGGGAAATGTTCATATCACCCATTAATAAGATGTTTTTAGCGTCCTTCAGTTCATTATCTAAGTAATTATTTAAATCAACGTAGAATTTAGCTTTAGCGGGGAATTTGGTTTCATGCACTTCACTTTCACCTTGAGGAAAGTATCCGTTTAAAACATCTATGATCTTCCCTTCAATATCATAACGGCAATGAATTAAGCGTCTTTGATCGTCTTCACTATCGGAAGGGAAGCCCTTCTGAACAAAGATCGGTTTAGTCTTCGAAACTAGAGCAACACCGTAGTGACTTTTTTGGCCAAAGAATTCAACGTGCCAACCTAGGGACTCTACATCAGCAGCAGGAAATACTTCGTCGTGAGCTTTTGTTTCTTGTAAACCCATAACTTCAGGGTCTAATTGTTCTTTGATAGCTTCTAGCTGATGTTGACGCGCACGAATACCGTTGATGTTAAAACTGATGAAGCGAGCCATGATGCTCTCCAAAATAATTCTATTTTAAATCGTTGAAATAGCGACTTAATTTAATAATGACAGGGGTTTATCTGATTCTACCAGTTCAAATGAGTGATATCACCAGTAACCCTATGGTGGATCTATCTATGCGATTAATAACTGGTAGGATGTGCCCAACTTTAGAGAAAATTAAAACGGTATTCATTTATGTGGCGATTAATCGCAGTGTCTATTATTTGGGCTTTTTCATTTGGCTTAATTAAAGGAAAGTTAACGGGGCTTGATTCTGGCTTGGTTGCCAGTATTCGCTTAATTTTATGTTTCCTATGTTTTGCTCCTTTTATATTTAAAGTATCGCAGCAAAAGATGAGGCTGCGCTTGATGGCATTAGGTATTGTGCAATTTGGTATAATGTATTTGGCATATATTAAGTCTTATCAATTTTTACCTGGTTATTTAGTAGCTGTATTCACGATTTTCACTCCTTTTTATGTTATTGCACTTAACGTTATCTTTGATAGCCGTAGCCGCGAGGCAAAGAAATTAATAGTGGCGCTGGGGGCAGTGGTATTAAGTATCGCTGGGGCAGCGGTTATTGTTTTTAAAACCCCGGGGCAAGAAGACTTTGTTATTGGTTTCTTAATACTACAGCTTGCTAATATCGCATTTGCTATTGGACAATGGAATTATCAACGTTGGGCTGATCAAGGCAGTAACGCAGGCAATATGTCTTGGATGTATCTTGGCGCAGCCTTGTTCGCCAGCATGATAAGCTTCCCTCAGCTAGACTGGGGCTCTCTTTCAATTACCACCGAACAAATTTTAGTATTATTATACTTGGGCATCATTGCTTCAGGCTTATGCTTTTATTTATGGAATAGCGGTAGTAAACAGGTTTCGCCAGCCACATTGGCAGTAATGAATAATGGCTATATTCCCGTAGCGGTGGTTGCCTCAATTGTATTGTTTTCAGAGGAAGCAGATCTTGTTCGTTTGAGTATCGGCGGTGGATTGATTTTACTCTCTATTATTATTTCTTATAGAGGCCATTCACCATCTAGGGAGCCGGCTTAACGGCTTCAGTAGATTCGTCATTTTATGGTTATTACATTTAGAGGCGGTATGTTTTTTGTGCGACTGGATACTTAATTTATCTGAGCACTGCGAAAATATTTTTCAAATGATAGTATTAATACAATTGTTAGCTTTCATAAAGCCACGTTTCAATTCTTAATTTTTAAAGACAACAACTTATGAACAACCCAATGCGCATACTACTTCCGCTAGCCATCTCTTTTGCAGGCTTGTCATTATCGACCGTACAGGCAAATTCACTTGAAGATGAGACCTTCGAGCTTGATGCCCAAGTAGTCAGTGGTCGACTTTATTCAGACCCTGTTGCCGCTGCAGCCTTCAACGTAACTGTGCTAGAGCAATCAGATTTAGAAAAATTACCTGTTAATAATATTATTGATGCACTCGAATATGTTTCAGGAATCGATGTACGCAAACGTGGCATCGCAGGTATACAGGCCGATATTGGGATTCGTGGCAGTACCTACGAACAAACACTGGTTTTACTTGATGGTGTGCGCATGAATGATCCTCAAACGGGTCATCATAACTTTGATTTACCGATTGCCTTCGAAGATATAGAGCGCATTGAAATTGTTAAGGGCCCTGGCGCTGCTCAGTACGGGCCTAGTTCTAATGGCGGTGTAATTAACATTGTAAGTCGTAAGGAAATAACAACAGAAACAGGGCGCAAAGCGAAAGTAAATATTCAGCGTGGCAGCTACGATTATGAACGTTATGCCTTGAGTCTTGCGAAAACTGAAGGTGAATACAGTCAGTTCTTGAGTGGTTATCATGCAGCGTCTGATACCTATATCCGTGACGAAGCGTTAGATTCTCGTCAAGGGCAAGGCAGTTACCGAGTAGTTCATCAAGGTGAAAGTACCACCACTCAAGTTGCATTCGGTTATATGGAAAAGGACTTTGGTGCTTATCGCTTTTATACGGATGATCAAGTGCAAGCGTCTGAATCAAGTGCGCAGCGTCACGCCTATGCAATTAATGAATTTCGCCTAGAGAATGGTGGAAGTTTTAATTCTTCACTAAGCTGGAGAAATCATTTTGATCTATTTGACTATCCGCTTAATGGCGTTGTTTATAGAAACAAACATGAAACAGAGGCTAACCAAGCCAGGGTTAATTATAGCCAAGGGGCTCTAACCGTCGGGGCTGAGTTCAATCAAGAAAACCTAGAAAGCTCTCGCGATGGTATACATGGCCGTCACTTTGCTAGCGCTTTTGTAAACTTCAAGCAGCTTATTGGCAATAACATCAGCTTTAGCGGCAATGTTTCATATCTAGATAATGATAGTAAAGATCAATATGTATTACCCGTCGTAGGTCTGGATGCGTTGGTCTCTGAAAATGTAGAGGTATATGCAAATGCAGGTCAGTCAGTCCGTGTGCCAACCCTTAATGATCTCTATTTAAGTATGAGAAGAGATAAGGGAAGTGAAGACCTTGATGTTGAAAAGACAACAAGTTCAGAAATCGGTATGCGCATGAATTCCAGTGATGTGAATGTTGCTGTTAGTGTTTTTTATAAAGACACGAAGGATGCCATAGATTTCACATTGACTGATGCTGAGCTCGCGGCGAAATTGGCAGGGAATGAATATGCACATGTTGCTCGAAACTACGGCAACAATATCACCAAAGGTTTTGATGTTGAGTTTGATGCTTCTGCATTCGCTGCACTACGTATGGGAATGAGTACTTTAAAGTTGAGCCATACTCGATTAATTCAGACTATAGAAACTGAATTAGCGGTTCTTAAAAATACGGACGGCCAATTAGAGAATCAAACTGCCTTGCATGCGGGATTTGATTTCTCTAATCACTACTCATTATTGACGACTTATAAGTATGAAAGCCGCTTTAATAGCAGCGATTATGAAATTCTTGATTTACGTCTAGCGTATGAAGATGACAACTTAACGATTGCTGTTAATGGCAGCAATTTATTGGATGCAGAATATGTCGATGCTGGCTTTGTAGAAGTTGCTGGACCTGCCGTTATTCTAGAGTTGGGGTATCAGTTGTAATGCACAATATTTTGTTTGCAGATTATAGTGATGAGTTTCATGCTTCAGCAATTGTGAATCTGATGAATGCTTATGCCATGGATAAGATGGGGGGCGGTGAGCCGCTTCCTGAAGTGGTAAAGCAAAATCTGGTTTCAGAAATGGCTAAGGTACCCAATGCATTTACTGTATTGTCTTTTGTTGATGGGAAGCCTGCGGGACTGATAAATTGTTTTATGGGGTTTTCAACCTTTAAAGCCAAGCCGCTGATTAATATTCACGACATAATTGTAATTAGTGATTATCGCGGGATGCAGTTGAGTCAGCTGATGCTCGAAAAGGTGGAAGAGCTTGCTCTTGAGAAAGGTTGCTGCAAATTAACTTTAGAGGTTTTGCAAGGGAATACGATAGCGCAAAATTCTTATGAAAAGTTTGGTTTTGCTAATTATGTGCTGGATCCCGAGATGGGCAGTGCGATGTTCTGGCAGAAAGCTCTTTAGTTTGAAGCGGTAATAAATTCACCACCGGAACGTTGAGTCTCGGTGGTGAATCGCTTTAGTCTTTTTTCTCTGTTTCTGGCGCCGTTTCTATTTCGGTTCCAGCTTCCAATTCAGCTTTTTGCCTGGCTTCCCACAAAGCTCTCTTCTCGGCTTTATTATCAACCATCTTTGGTGTCTCTTCTAAATACACCTTAATATTTGTCATGCCTTGTTTGCTCAAATGATGCGCATGAATTTTACTCATGGTGCCTTTTTGGCAATAAAGCAAATACGCTTGATCTTCTTTAAGCTCACTCTTACGTGTTTCGAGTTCATAAAATGGCATCTTTATAATTTCGTTAAGACTGAACTCTAGTGGAGCATCTTCAACTTCATTTGGGTGTCTAATATCAACGATAATATCGTCTGGCGCTGGAAGACTGACGCAAGCAACTTCAAGAGCATCGTTTTCTTCTTTAACGAGGGTAGCAATAAACTGATGAGTGCATTCAGCAACGGCTTGGTCTAATACGGCCATATCGAACTTGGCTTCTTCTGCTAATACTTTAGACATTTTAGCTTCAGTCGTTGGCTTAACTGAAATAACACCGCAATATTCTGGCATGGTCGCAGCGAATGCTTCGGTACCAATCTCGCGAGAGATTTTAATAATCTCAGGCTTATCCATTACAACAAGAGGTCGCAAAACAAGTTTGTCGGTGACCTTGTCGATAACGGCAAGATTTGTCAGTGTCTGGCTAGAAACTTGCGCAATGGATTCTCCAGTAACGAACGTTTCTAGGTTGATCATGTCGGCAACTTGGTCAGCGGCGCGGTACATCATGCGTTTTAGAATAACGCCCATGTGGCCATCTTCAACATTTTCTAGAATTTCTTTTACAACGCCATCAAAAGGAACGCTGATGAAGCGGGCCTTATGTGATGCGCCGTATTTATCCCACAAGTAATAGGCAACCTGCTTAACGCCGACTTCATGTGCGCTACCGCCTAAGTTGAAAAAACAGTAGTGAGTTTTTAAGCCGCGCTTCATCATCATGTAGCTGGCAACAGTAGAATCAAAACCGCCTGAAATAAGCGAAAGCGTATCGCCTTGAGAGCCCATTGGGTAGCCACCCAATCCAACAAAGCGGTTCTTAATAGCGAACAAGCTTTGATCGGTTATTTCAACTTGAACGGTAATATCAGGGTTCTTAAGTTTTACACCAATAGCATCTGTTTCTTTTAATAGACCACCGCCGATATAACGCTCAGCTTCGTTACTATTGTATTCGTGAGTCCCGCGGCGCTTCACTCGTACGCAAAACGTTTTCCCTGCAAGAGAAGGGCCGTTTACTTGTTTGATGATTTGATACGCATCATCAAGGGTTTCGAAACCATGCTCTTCGATTTCGTATGAAAATGCGATGCCAGCAGTATTGGTCAAAATGTTAATCATAGAGCGACGAATGGTTGCGTCTTCACTATTGATGTTGACGTATAGGTTATCCCACTGGCCTTGGACATCGGCTTTAAATCCATTGCGACCGACTAGGTTTCGCACGTTCATCTGCAGCTGCTTCACAAAGCGCTTACGCACAGGTCGACTCTTCATGATTATTTCAGGGAAATACTTAGCTACAAACTTCATAACGGACTCACATCTTAATGCGCTTCATAAAGAAGCATGGTGGTATTAAATTGGTGGGCGATTATACGCCATTATCGGTATTTAGGTTAGATCATATGAAAAATGGTTTGTTCTGATTAGTATTTAAGCTTTTGCCATGCTTTGTGCCACTTATCATCTTCTGCATGCTGATATATCGCGGTTGTTTCAATTTTCTCGTGTCTTGCTGAGCGCGTTAGATATTTAAGGTCGATGCCTGCGTCGTCACCGTGGGTAACTGATGTGTGCCGAAACCAGTGGGTTGAAGCTTTATCCAGGGTTGAAGCCTGAATTGGGTGGTCGACTCGAATTGACTCAGCAGCTTCTTTTACGACGCTTTTTACCTGTCTATAAACCATGTTAGCGCTTATGCCGTTGGTACCACTAATGCTACGTAATAGGGGGGTGGTATCGTTTTCATCTGGTAGAGAGCTAAGCCCCAAGTGCTCTCGATACTGCATTAATGCGGCGAGCATTTCATCGCTCGCTGGGATCTTTCCTTGCTTTTCCCCTTTGCCTAAAACAAACCACCACCACTGGCCTCTGTACAAGCGGAAACTATTCATACTGTGGCTGCTGACTTCACTCACGCGAGGGGCCATAAGGTAAAGCAGGTGGAACAAAAAACGATTCCTTTGGAAGTGATTATTTTGCTTGTGGCTTTCAATGGGTTGATTACTTAGGTGGTCTTTAAGTAGCTGCCATGTTGCATGGTCTAGATAACGCTGCTGGCTGATAGCTAGATCAGTTTGTGAACGTAATGTACGGTTACGCCTTCTAATAAGGGACAGTGGGTTGCCGGCAAGATAGCCTGCATCAACCAAATAACTGAATAGGGCGTTAACGATGATTAGGGCTTGTCGCTGGCTACTTTCACTTAAAGGGCCTTTGAAAGGTCGCCACTTCAAGCTGCTGCGTTCAGCTCTCGGGCCACACCAAATCTGGCTGGGCTGCGGGTCCGCTAAAAATGCTTGGTAGAACTGGAAATCTTCACGCCCTAAGTCTGATAAGGCTTTATTTCTCTGGTTAATAGCCCATAACAGCAGCCTTTCAGCTTCTTTACGGTAATTTCGAAGGGTTTGCGGTGAGTCGTAAAACTCATTTAGCCAGCACTGGATTGCATGCCAGTCGGTATCGGCACTGATTTGGCAGTGCTTTTTATCGTAGCGATTTCCGCCAGCATTGCCGTCTAGTTGTTCGGGGAGCTGTATGGATTCAAAAGGCCTTAATGCATTGTTGTGATTGCTGTTTTGAAGCATGTTTAGGTATGAGGCTCTGGAAGGTGGCTTGCGGGAGGGTATTTTATCATTGCTGAGTTATTAATTCATGATAATAGGGTTAATCATGAATTTTATAGTGATGCTTATAATTTAGTGAGGTAATCTGTACACATAATACATTACTAACGACGCAAATAAAGAGTATCATGGCTTCAATTATTGAATTCATATTAAAAATCTAGGTTTAATGCCATGAGTCAGAAAAAAGCGACCCCCAAAGCTGTATTTGAAGCCTGTCAGCAATTAACAGCCTCACTCGAAGAGGGTAAGTCTTGGAATCGGGATGACGTTCGTCTGTTGGTGGGTGGTGGGAGTTTTGCAGTAATAGACCCACTAATTAAGACCTGGCGTAAGTTGCAGCCGGTGAGAGACGTTGCACCGACCATTCCTAGTGAGTTATTAATTCAGGTAGCGACCTTATTAGAGCAGCAGGTAACAGGGTATATCGCCGAGGTGCAGCAGGCTGATGAGCAGCGTGAGTTATTGTTTAATCAGGCCGCTGAAGAGCTCGCAAAAAATCTGCACTCTATGGAGGCGCGACTCACGACTGAACTCGAAGAAGCTAAGCAATCTAATCATAGTCTAGAGTCAGAATGCTCCCGCTTAGAATCTGAGCTAGCTCAATCTCAGAAAGAACAACACTCATTAGATCTAAGGCTTGAGTTGATGGAGAAAGAGCTGGCACAAGCAAATTTACGATTAGCTGCTGAAAAGGAGCGCAGTGATAAGATAATTCTACAGAGTCAGGAGGATGCTGAGGCCTTGAGGTTACGCTTAACAGAGCAAAATACTCTTGCCCTCGCGAATGCCAAGCTGGATCATCAACAACAAGTATTGGATCAGAAAAAGCAATTACAGGATGCAGCCGAGTTGGCAGAAAATAGACTTATGCGTTTATTGGATCAGGCCCGTAGTGAAATCAAAGAAGCACAAGTCACTTTTGAACATAAGCTATCCGGTATGAACCTACAGCAGCTGGAGGATAAGCAAACTATTAACAAACAGAAGTTAGAAGTTAATGTCATAGGATCTGAGTTAAAGCAATCTAATGATGAGTGCTTATTATTGCGCGAGCAATTATTGCAGCAAAAAACTGAGAACTCGCAGGTCGAAAGGGCGGATCTTCAGGCCATTAAGGCATCTATTTTGAGCTTGCAAGGGCAGTTAAACGATAAGAGTTAGTCAAGAAAGCTACTGAAATAGCAGTTTTGTACAATAACGTAAGCCTGTATCGCCATATATTTTGTTTAATAGAAACATATGAAAAGGACATGTTATGACAATGCTTTGCTTATTGTGATTCTTACTATGATCTCCCCTATAATTCCAGGGCCTGCGAATTTAATCGGAGCACCCTTAGTCGAGGGTCTGCGTATCAGATTGCGCTCGCCTCCATTGGATTGAAGAGAGGGTAATCATTCAGGCTTGATCTTCTTGTGCTTCGCGCTGGCATGTCGCTCGCGCATCTCGGTATCGATATACCTATCGGTGGTGGCCATGCTTGCATGGCCAGCATCATCTCGAACATGCTCTTTTGGTCGATGCTTTACGTCTTCAGATATTCCCGTGTGTCTTAACCAGTGAACGGTCGCGGCTTTTAATTCCAGTGCTTCTTCTTTTAATCCTTGCTCACGCATGCGCTGATACGCTTGATCGAAGCAGTCTTGTACAATAAACCGAATTTGACGGGTGCTGGTAACAGGGCCACTGCCTTTTATTTTAGAGATCATCGGCGTGGACTCGCTGATATGAGGCAGGGCGGATAGTCCTAAGTGAGTCCGGTAACGCTTTAATACGGCCAGCATCTCATCAGATACCGTAATCATCCTTACCTTATTGCCTTTGCCGGTAACTTGTAACCACCAGTTATTATCGACATCGGCTCTAAAATCTCCCATTGCTGGTGTGGACCGCTCATCGGCGACGAGCTCTGAAATTCGCAAGTACATAGCGAATAAGCAATTCATTATAAACAGACTGCGCTCATGCTGCTTAGGGTCTTTCTCAGCATTCAGTTCAGCAGTTTCAATGACAAAATCCCATTGTAGATTTGAAATTCGACGAATAGGTTCTTTGTAAGCATGAGTTTGAAGGTATTTACTTTTTTGTCGAATCAGAGCTACAGGATTCAGCTCGCCATAGTCTTCTTGTAATAAATAGTTGAAGAAGGTGGATAGAATTGAGAATACGGCCTGAAGACTTTTTTGTGACAGCTTGAAGTACTTATTGTCGGCTTCACGCCCTAACTGGCTTTCAACTTTAGATATTTGGCTGACAAATGGGCGCCAATCAGGATTGGGGTTTCGATTCCCTTGAAAGCTCTTAAAGCGAGCAACCTGTTTAATACCAATCCAGGCAATAGGGGGCTGCTGGCAAAATTCCAGGTACTGTTCAATATCCAAGCGCCTGAGCTCTGGCAGTGTTTTTTCTTGCACAAACCATGACCATTGCACAAGGCGTTCAACCTCACGACGATAGCTATTAAAAGTCGCTTGGCTGCCATTGTAACTTTGTAAAAATGTTAGGCAGTGATACAGATCTTCTTTGCTATCTTTTGGCAGTTTGCTGAACGAATTTAATTTCCCTTGGCGTGCATGGATAATATCAGCTTCTTTAAATGGACTGGCCAGATATTGAAGGTTGTCGAACATTGGGCTTGGCGAATTTAATAGAGGGTTCATGAAAATCTATATGTTAAGTTTCAGTAATACTCTCATAATTATCGGAAATAATAAATGAGAGGTAAAAGAACTCAGCTAGCTTATTCTGCTGTGAATCTTAGTTTTTCTTAGTATGGCATGCAGCTATCAATGTAGGCTTATGTTTGGAATATACAATGATTAGATCGATTTCTTTTTAATTATGGGAGTGGCGATTATTGGAGCGGCTTCAATTTAGAGGGTAAAATAACGGAGGGATTTAAACTATAATGTGGATAAGGAAGTCTATTTAAGTCTTTGATATATATGGCATTATGTAGGTGTTCATAATGGTGTGATAGCTAGAGGATTATAGATGATTAGCTTTACGGCTGTTGAAAATACAGGGTTTCTATTTATTCCGATAATAACAATTATCGGAAATATAGGTAGTCTGAGTCCACTCGTGATAACTTACTGACGTACAAAAACTTCAAACTCATTCTTTAAAGATATGAACTCAGCATTAAGCTCAGCATGAACAGCTAAAGCCTTTTCCCAGTTTTGCTCTTTTAATGCCGCTAATAACTTATCGCAAATGCGCTCCAGACTTTTAGTACAAAGATTAGAGGACGTACCTTTAAGTGAGTGAATGGCAATGTGGCTTTGATCGTAATTTTTATGCTTAATGCCATGAGATGCTTGCTCTAATTGCTCAGGCGCATCCCGAAGAAATAAAGAGACCAGCTTTATAATTAATTGTTTCTGCCCTCCTAAGCGTTGAATTGAACGACGATCATTCCATAACAAAAATGATGATTCTGCGACCTGTTCATTAGCAGGTGTATTTGTCATTTATCTACACTCCTATTGCTTAAACGCCTGTCTTTATAGACTAGTACATTAAAACCGAACGGAGAATAATGGATTTATCTCAATTTTAACTATGATTATTCAATAACAAGCATTTAGCCCCTGTCTTTGCTGCGTATCATCCTTTAAAATGCGCGCATAATTTTAGTGATATTTTTGGAGTGATTTGCGCATGTTTGAAGTTGGTCAGCGTTGGATAAGTGATACGGAATCCGAGTTAGGCCTAGGGATGGTGCAAGAAGTCGACTTTCGTCAGGTTGCAATACTGTTCCCAGTAGCGGACGAAGTTAGACGGTATTCAAAGGAACAGGCTCCTCTTACACGTATCAAGTTTAACATTGAAGATACGGTTTTATTAGAAGACGGCAGCAAGTTAACAATCACTGAAATTCAAGAGATGAATGGCATTCTGTTCTACGGTGATGCCGACAGAATTCTGCCTGAAACACAGTTAAGCGGGAATATTCAATTAAGCCAAGCATCAGAGCGTTTATTGGCTGGTCAGGTTGATAATAGTAAGGCTTATGAGTTGCGTTTACGTGCCCTTCAAATGAAGAGCAAGTTACAAGAACGTAAACATTATGGCCTTGTTGGCAGTCGTACTACTCTACTTCCTCACCAGTTATTCATAGCGAACGAAGTTTCTAGCCGTGAAGCTCCTCGCGTTCTGCTTGCAGATGAAGTTGGCTTAGGTAAAACAATCGAAGCTGGCATGATCATGCATAGCTTGTTATTGAGTGAGCGTATTGAGCGAGTTTTGGTATTGTTGCCAGAAGCCTTAACGCATCAATGGTTAGTCGAGATGGTTCGACGCTTTAATCTTCGCTTCAGCGTATTAGATGAAGGCCGATGCCTCGCTCTTGAAGATCAAGAAGATGGTGGCAATCCATACTTGCAACAACAGCTAGTATTGGCTCCGTTGAGTGCTGTTGCTAATGATCCTAAGCGTCGTGAACAAATATTATCAGCTGGCTGGGATATGGTTGTCGTCGATGAGGCTCACCATCTTGAATGGTCTCCGCAATCTCACGATGAAAGCTATGGTCTTGTTGAATCACTATCTAATCAGTGTCCGGGGTTATTGTTATTGACCGCAACACCGGAACAGCTAGGTATGGAGGGTCACTTTGCCCGCCTACGTCTTCTAGACCCCGAGCGCTTTCATAACCTTGAAGAGTTCATGCAAGAGCAGTCTCAATTTCAGCCTGTTGCAAAAGCAGCGCAAACCCTGTTATCCGGTGATCTGCTGACTCAAGACGAACGCGATGCTCTGCAAAAGCTTCTTAATCAAGACGTTCCTGCACAGCCTGAAGCCGAGCAAGCTCAAGCTTGGATAAAGCAGCTTATTGATCAGCACGGCACTGGACGAGTAATGTTCCGTAATACTCGTAGCGCAATGGAAGGTTTCCCTAATCGTGAAGTTATTGCACAGCCGTTCACCCTGCCAGAGGCTTATGAAGGTCTAACAGGCGTAGAAGGTTTATACCCAGAACGCGAAGTTGAAGACTGGCAAAGTGTTGACCCTCGAATTGACTGGATCAATGAACTAATCAAGGCAAATAAGGGCGAAAAGTTCTTATTGATTACCCATCAGCAGAAAACAGTCTTACAAATTGAGCGAGCGCTGTGGGAAAAGCACGGTACGCCTTGCGCTGTATTCCATGAAGATATGGATATGATTGAGCGAGATCGTGCAGCAGCCTACTTTGCAGAGCAAGAAGGTGGCGCTCAGATCCTATTGTGTAGTGAAATCGGTAGTGAAGGTCGTAACTTCCAGTTCGCTCGTCATTTAGTATTATTCGACCTGCCCGATAATTGTGATTTGATAGAGCAGCGAGTTGGTCGACTCGACCGTATCGGTCAAAAGTTCGATATCCAATTACACGTGCCCTATTTTGAAAATCATTCATCTGAGCGATTGTTTGAACTATTGAACCAAGGTGTTGATGTATTCAGCCACCCTAACCCATTAGCGCAATCGCTTTTGAATCATCACCATACAGAAATGTTGGAGGCTCTAAATAGCCCTAATATTTCGACTTTGCATAAGCTGGTTGATTCTTTAATACCAGAGCGAGAAATTCAGCAGCAGGAACTCGAGCAAGGCCGTGACCGACTATTAGAATTACAATCCTGTGATCCTGAAAAATCGAAAGCCTTGTTAGATCAAATTCTTGCAGATGATCGATTGGATCAAGCGATATTGCCGAGTTTTATTGAGCAAGTATGTGATGTTTATGGCATCACTCAACAGGATCATAGCCATCACTGCTTCATCCTCCGCCCTGGGGATCATATGCTAACGAGCTATTTCCCACATCTTCCTGAAGATGGATTGACGTACACTTGTCGTAGGGATATTGCTGTTGCTCGTGATGATCTTCAATTCTTCACTTGGGAGCACCCTTTAATTGTAGGTGCTCTTGATCTGATTTTATCGGAAGATCATGGTAACTCGAACGTAGCTTACGTAGAAAATCATCAGTTCTCTACCGGTGATTTCTATTTTCAGGCGCAATATACGTTAGAAAGCCAAGCCCCTAAAGCTTTGCAAATTCAACGCTACTTGCCCGCTGAAGGGATTCACATTGCTGTCGATCCTGATGGACAAGTTGAGTTCTTTGAACCTGATTATTTAGACTTTCCTGAAGATCTAAAGCGCTCTACGGCTTCCGGGTTAGTGAAACGTGTTGAGGCTGGCATTAAGAAATCTTTGAAAATAGCGAAAGAAGCGGCTGAAGCTAAGCTTCCGAAGCAGCTTGAACGTGGTGCAAACCTAATGTCGATCGAGCTTGATGGTGAGATTTCTCGCTTACAAGAGCTGCAGAAAACTAATCGAAATATCCGCGACAGTGAAATTGAGTTAATGAAGCAGAAGAAAGAGTCTCTTCTAAGTGCCATTAGCCAAGCAAATTACAAGATGGATAATATCCGTATTGTATTCTGTGGGTAAAAAGCGAAGCTTTTTACGACTAGCCAAGGATGGCTGGGCCGGACATTAGTAACGGGATGCTCGTAGCTTCAGATTCGAAGCTTTTTACGGGCATCAATAATGCTATATTCGTACGTCTCACGAATATAGCATTACCTTGTTCTAGCGCAAGCAGCTAAGACCGAGGTGTTCTCATCGTCACAAACTCTTCCGCTGACGTCGGGTGAATTCCAATCGTTGCATCAAAATCTGCCTTAGTAGCACCTGCCGTAATCGCGACTGCAATTCCTTGAATCGTTTCACCGGCATCATGACCAACCATGTGAGCAGCAATAACTTTATTATCTGCCTTATTAACAATCAGCTTCATCAAGGTTCGCTCACTCATCCCTGATATTGAATGCTTAAGAGGTTTAAAGTTTGATTCATAGACATCAAAATCAATCCCTTTGGCCGTACATTCATCTTCTGTCGGACCGACAGTTCCAATATTGGGCTGGCAAAATACAGCCGTAGGAATATTGTCATAATTCATCGGCACCGTATCATTATGATACATATGCGCTAAGAACTTCATTCCCTGCGCTAAGGCTACGGGCGTTAACTGCGGAGTGCCAATAACATCTCCTAAAGCATAGATAGAAGGAACGCTGGTTTGGAAAAAATCGTTTACCTTAATAGTGGTATTGGAATTTAACTCAATGCCTAGCTCTTCTAAATTCAAACTGTCGGTCATCGGGCGTCGACCCGTCGCATACATGACCAAGTCTACTTCTTGCTGTTCATTATTCGTATAAAAAACTAAGAGCGAACCATCGGCCTGCTTCTCTATGCGCTCAATTTCGGTTTCGGTACGAACATTCACACCCTTTTCTTTCATTTGATCTTGCACAAAGACCCGAATATCCTCGTCGAAGCCTCGTAATACAAGGCCTTTGCGACAGGCTAACGTTGTTTCTGCGCCTAAGCCATTAAAGATCCCAGCAAATTCAACAGCGATATAACCAGCACCTACTACCAGTGCGCGTTTAGGGAAGTCATTATCATCTAGGCTGAATACTTCATTTGACGTTATTGCGTGCTCTGCTCCCGGTACTTCAGGCTTGAAAGGCCAGCTTCCGGTTGCAATTAAAATTGTTTCAGCCGTTATATCTTGGCTAGCTTTTTGACCAGCAGAGGCTTCACTCAATTCAATACGGACTGTGTTTTTATCGACGAGACTGCCTGTGCCGTTAAAAATGGTTGCTCCAGGTCCCGTTAATAGATTTTCATAGATACCATTTAATCGCGTAATCTCATTCGTTTTATTGTCGCGCAGTGTAGGCCAATGAAAGCTATTAACCTGCCCTTCTATCCCAAAGCCTTTTGCTTCTTCCATTTTCTCGCGATATTCAGACGCATAAACGAACATCTTTTTGGGTACGCAGCCAACATTGACACAGGTTCCGCCAAGATAACGATTTTCGATGATGGCAACCTTTTTACCTTGTGACGCAGCCATTCGAGCTGAACGTACTCCGCCAGAGCCTGCACCGATAACTACTAAGTCAAAATGCTGTAATTCTGTATTCAAAATAAACTCTCCAAAACCTGGGTGCGTGATAAAGCGGCACCGATGAAAACTGTTGTATTAAAAAAGGGGTGTAAAAAAAGCCCTTTCGGGCTTTATTAGGATAAAGGAAGTTTAGATGAGATTAACCAATAGCGTAAATAGAAGATGTTAATCAACGCTATTACATTTGACTATTGTTAATACTGACTTGCTTGGAGTAACTATTTAAATAATGTTCCACGCAAATCCACTAATCCTGACTTATCACTTCGATCCACATTGATTTGTTTAATTTGGATGCCGTGTTTCTTATTTAGTTCCTCTAACCAGCGAATAGCATCGTCAAATACTGCATCTTCTAGCCAAATACGCAAACCACTACCGTCTGGTTCAAAGCGTTTTAAGTTTATCTTAGAACGTTTCGCTTGCTGTGTGACTAATGACAGAATTGGGCCATTGCTAGAGTTACTAGCGCCGCTAGATTTGAATTTATGAGCATTGCTCGCCAACGATTCGTACGTCGATAAGCTTTTATCTAGCTTGGCCTGATAAGAACTTTGCTTAGCCAAAAAAGGCTGTACAAATAGTACGACAATTAAGCAAAGAGCGATGAAGGCAGAAACTGCCTTTACGATAGTTTGATCGCGCCCATTTTGATTAGAATACCAAAGGTTGAAGCTGATTATTGGTGGTAGCTGTTTGAATTTTTGATTGCTTAGTAGCCACTGCTGACTAATTTTTTGCTTTAAATTATTCATGCTGAAGCTCCAATTTTAATTCGCCCTTTAACGCCCTTTTCATTATTGGTCGCTTGAGCAATTTCTACGCTTAACCCTTGTTGCTCTAGAGCCGCTTTGTAGCTCTGCAATTGAGCTAGCGTTTTCGATGTTAAATCAATAACTAAAAGGTTTTGACGATCATTGAAATTAAAGCTTTGCCATTGAATCATTTGGTTTAAATTATCTTGCTGCAAAGCTTTGCTTGCTTGAGATAATAATGTCATGACGCCAGCATTAACTTGACCACCATTACCTTTGATTTTAGTGCGTATTTGTCGTTCGAGAAAGCGAATGCGCTCCCCAGGGAAGAGTCTTTTATAGAGAGCAATGGTCTCACTCTTTACTTGCTCTTGCTGAGAGATAAGCTGTTTGTTTTCTAAGCTGATCTCTGTGAATGAAAATACACACCAGCATGCAGCAAGTGCAGCTACGGGTTTCCACCAAGCAGCAGGCTGATTCTTTTTGATTTCAGCAGGACGAAACTCAGCGGTTAATAAATCAGTGCACTTGCCCGTCAGGGCAGCATCTCTTAAAGCTTCAAAGCGGCCATGTTTGACGGTTATGCCTTTGAAGATTCCAGCGAAGTTACTTTCAATTTGAGTCTTTAATAAATTGGCAGTATCTAGATTACTATCGATAAGAGTAATCGTATTTTGTGAGGCATCATCTAAATCATTACACAAGCCTTCTAGGTAAGCAGATAAAGCAGATTCATGGATTTTGGCTTCACCGAGACCCGGAATGTTAATTAGCCAAAAGTCACCGTCGTGAATCAAGCTATTATCGGGAACTAAGCTGGTTTCAGGAATAAGCTGGTTCAACTTCACATGGTGATGATCGCAGGCTTCAAGAAGTCGATTGAAATCATCAAGTAAGCTGCAATACACACGATGGGTGAATTTATCGAATTTTCCAGCAGTGACTAAGTGATAATTACGAATATCCTCAATTAGACTTTCTTCTAGAGCAAAAGGTAAAGCTTTAGGTAGGTGCCTGCCCTGCACTCCGGGTAGCGTTAACCAGCGGCAAGTATAGTTTTCACCTTGCAATATAAAGCGTACTTGAGAAAGGTCGGCCTGTTCAGAGGCCCACTCATCAAATGCTAACCAATGATGAGAGATTGCATCGGGAGCTTGGCTACTCGCTTGAATAAGAGGAGTAACAAACCAAGTTTCTAATTCAACGTTCCAGCGAACTACAACTGTTTCCATTATATCAGCCTAAATATTTAACTAAATGCTGCTACTGCCGTTGGCAGTACTGCTATTATTATTTGTAGTATTACTACTAGGGTTATTCACTACCGGCAGACGCGCTTCTGTTCGAGAATAATCTCGATAAAATGTGCGCATTTCTCCCGTTTGATCATTTCGATAAATAAGCATCTCAATGGTAGCGACTCGTTCTGCAAGAGTCACTTTCGCAAAGACTTCAAAGAATTGTGAGTTTACACTGAAATCAGCTTTATCCCATACTTCCTTCGGGTTTTGGTTGTTAGAATTATCACCGGATGAATTTCCGCTTCCGGTAAATTGCTGTACTTCACTCAAATTCCAAAATTCATCAACCGTTGCAAGGCCTTTATCACCTCTATTACCAATCACTGCATCAGCGTCGGATAGTGTCCAGGTAGTAGAAAGTGCAGCCAATACTTTATTGCTTGCAGTATTAACATTCAAAGTGGCGCTTACTGGAAGTGCCGTAATATAGGGTATGAGCTTGCGGTAAGTTTCGGAATCAACGCCTTGCACCAATAGCAATTCTGACGGGTGCTTAAATAAATTGTAGCTTGCTCGGTAAGGCACTTCAGCAGACAGATAATCATCATCAACCAAACTATCTTCATCCATAAACTTTTGCGTATGGTCGGCAATAGTTTGATCAAGACCTAGCTCTGCCAGCAGGTTTTTGAAACGCTGAATCTGGGCCGCTTTATTGGTGGCTGTTTTATGTAAGCCATTAAGATTAAAGCGAGACTGCGCATCAATAATTTGGATTTCAGCCGTGCCAGGTTGCAATGGATAGGTATGTGGCTTTGCCCACTCTTCTAAGGGGTGGTCAACATCGGGATTGTTTTTATAGTCTAAATGTAAGCCAGATCGCACCGCGTATTCAATGCCTGATGAATACGCGCGGGCTTGCTGAAGAGCCTGCAAATTTCCACTGCGTTGGATATCTAAGCCTTGGCGTTCAATCATCGCCCCCGCTAGCACGGCAACGATCGCAAAGATAAGCAATACTGAAATCAGCGCTAGGCCCGACTGTGATGTGCGGGGGATATTATTGGTCATCATATGCTAATAACCATAAACGTTCGATTTCACCAACTTTGGGTATTGTGAATTTCCAGCGCATTGCCTTAGGAATCTCGATATTGGTGCCTGTCTGCAGGTTTGGCCATTGGCTGTACCAGTTACTTTCTTCTGGAGAAGACTGATTAGAGGAAGAGCTGTTACTCGCAGTACTTAGCGTCTCTGCTAGCAGCTCGATCTCGAGAGACTCTACAAGATCCAAAATGATTTGTGTTTTAGGTTCGATATCACCAGATCGATCAAGCATGGGCCAGAAATAACGTAGCAGGCATGAGCCTTCAGGATCGAGATTGCCCCACTCTTGCAGTCTCTTTTTAGCTTTGACACATTCTTCATCGTTAATATCATATAATTGAAACGCAACACGCTGCATCTCAGCCCTTGGGTCAAGATCGATGGGGTTATTGCGCCATCCTAGTCGAGTCCACTGTGCCAAATAATCTGAGCCATCAATTATGATAGCTGCTTGAGTATCACCGTATTGATCTCGAATTCCACGGTTAAGAATTTGCTCGACATCTCGGCTCACGAATTGGTTAAAACGTTGCAGTGTTGTTAAATGCGAAGAGCGAAGATCGGTAATGTTTTTTGATTCAATAATATTGCTAAGCAAGTTCGTTGAGGCGATGCCAATCAACGCTGTGATCGATATGGCAATCATGACTTCGAGTAGTGTAAATCCTGAGGCTTTATTATTGAGTATTCCCTTGAGTGGTTTGGGCATTAATACTTCCCCATAAAGCCAGTTAGGCTAACTAATGGGCTTTCTTTATCTATTTGCTTTGCAACTTGTATCTCAATCCTGCGGAAGTCAGGTAAAGGCGTATCTTCGACCTTTGTTGTGATGTGCCACTCTCTACCTGCCATCTCTTCACTATCTTTGGTCTGAGTCGCAGCGGGATAACCAGAAAGTTTAAGCTTATTTAATCGATTTTCAGCAACAAATGATGCCAATGTTTTTTCTTCAAGGTAAAGAACGGTATCGGCATTTAAGCTCGCGGTACGGCTGATCGCAGAGGCCATTACTGCAAAGATAGACAGTGCAATCATTACTTCTATTAAAGTGAAGCCACTATTTTTTGTGTGACGCGCATTAATGTGAAGTTTGCTGGCTTTATTCATCATATTGCTCAGTCGTCATTTCAAAGCGGCTAAAGCCATCACCTTCAATAAAGATGTTAAAGCTTTCATCGTCTTTATGCTGAATAGTCAATTTGAACGGTGTGTATTCGTCGGATGATAAAAACCAAACGGCAGGCTTATAATCGCCTTCGTCGGTAATGAGTTCGTTGAAATCAATATTTTTATCTTCAAGCATCAAGAAAAAAGATAATTGCTCAGGAAGCTCGCTGCTATCCCTCAAATTACCAGAATAAGCAATCCAGGGATTTTTTTTGAGATCTGCAAGTTCTTCTCTTGTTTTATCAGTAACCTGGCTCGGGTTATTGATGTCAACGTAACTAAGAAGCTGAGTCGATTGCCTATCCATGGCTAAGCCAAGGTCCAGGTTTTGGAATACAGACTCGTCTCGATAAGCGTCCAGCAGAGCAATTAGACGTAAAGCCTGTTGCTGGGCCTCATATCGCTGCTCATTGCCACCGGTACTTAACGTCGCCATGCCCAGCATGAGGCTAATAATGGTCAATACGACCATTATTTCCAATAAGGTAAAGCCTTTATTGGATCGAAGGCTCTGCTGAGATGCGTGACAAATATTTATCATTAATCTTTACTATTAATCTTTACTATTAATCTTTACTGCTAATGTCACCAAGCTCTTCTTCACCGCCTTCTTGACCATCAGCACCTAAAGAAAGAATTTCGTAAGACCCACTTTCGTAAAAGTAGACAAACTCATTACCCCAAGCGTCTTGTGGAAGCTTGCCACCTTTTAAGTAGCCGCCAGATTTCCAGTTTTTAGGTTCAGGGCTGCCACTTGGTTTAGTGATTAGCGCTTCTAGGCCTTGCTCTGTTGTTGGATAGGTATAGTTATCCAGTTTGTAAAGATCCAAAGAATTTTCGATAAGCTTAATTTGGCTGGTAGTTGTTTTAATGCGGGCTTCACCTGCATTTCCAATAACGTTGCCAGCAACTAAGGCGAGCATGCCGCCGATAATGGCGAGTACAACCATTACTTCGATCAATGTAAAGCCAGATTGCTTAGTTGTTGTAACTGGTTTGTGGTATTGAATATTTTTCATTTTTTGTATCCTTATAAGGTCCTACTGGACCATGTTTTGTAATTCTAAAATAGGAAGCATAATCGCAGTAACAATAGTGGCGACAATGGCCCCCATGGTTAATAGCATTAATGGTTCAAACATTTTTACCAATGCTTCAATAGTTGCTTCTAAAGTAGCTTGCTGCTGTGCGGAAGTTCTGGCCAGCATATCATCAAGTTCACCACTGGTTTCTCCACTCGCGATCATATGCAGCATCATGGGTGAGAAAAATCCGGTCGCCGTCAGTGCTCGACTTAAACTGCCGCCTTCACTGACTTGAATAGTGGCTTCTTTCACCCCTGCTTGAATCGGTAAATTCTCAACAACTTGCGAAGCAATACGCATAGCCTCAACCAAAGGAACACCAGAACTTGAAAGAATTGCTAAAGTGCTGATATAACGAGCAGTATTCGCACTTTTAGTGAAGTTCTTCACTCCCGGTGCGGATAGTAAAAATAGATGATATTTATATTTGAACGCCGGTTTCCGCAGGGCGTAGATAAATGACCCCCAAATGATGGCGAAGACTATGGCGATAATTAATCCATAGTTGGTAATCAAATGGCTAATATCGAGCATAAGCTGAGTAAGTCCAGGTAGCTCTTGGCCATTACGAACAAACACTTCAACAATGTCAGGGACTACATAGGTTAATAGGCCAATTACAATACCCAGCGCAACTATGCCTAAAATAATAGGGTACATAGCCGCTAACTTGATCTTAGTCTGGGCTGCTTGTTGCGACTCGGTATAGTCGGCTAGTTTGTTAAGCACGCCATCCAAGTGCCCTGCGTGCTCGCCCGCGCTGACTGTTGCACGATAGAGATGTGGAAATGCCCGAGGAAACTCTTTCAATGCATCAGCTAAAGTATGGCCTTCGAGGACTTTAGAGCGAATAGAAAGCACCATGCTTTTTACAATTTGCTTTTCACTTTGCTCTGAAACAGCTTTCAAAGCCTCATCAATCGGTAGTCCCGCTTGAATCAAGGTTGCGAGCTGGCGTGTGATTAATGCAAGATCGGGGGTGCTTAGTGATGGACCGCGGGAAAAGTTGGAAAGAAAGCCAGTTTTTTCCTGCTTTTCATTAGCGGCTTCTACCGATAAAGGCATCCACCCCTTGTCACGCAGCTGTTGGCGTATCTGGCGAGAGCTGTCGGCTTCTAGTACGCCCTTGTGTTGCTTACCTTTATTGTCTAATGCTTGGTATTCAAATGCTGCCATAATAATTCAAAAGCCTTAGCCTTTTGCCACCCTGAGTAGTTCTTCGATGGTGGTTGTTCCCAGTAAGACTTTACGTATGCCATCTTGCTGAATAGAGGTGCACTGAGTTCTAGCGTGAGCTTCTAAATCTTGCTCCCCTGCCTTATCGTGAATTAATGATTTCATTTTGTCATCAATAAGAACAACTTCGTAAATACCTTGGCGTCCACGGTAGCCTAGCTGATTACATTTATCACAACCCTGGGCGTGGTAGATAGTTGGGGCTTGGTTTTTGTCGACACCTAGAATACTACACTCACTTTCATCGGCGATCGCAGGCTGCTTACAGTCTTCGCATAAAACACGCACTAAGCGTTGAGCAAGCACTCCGACTAAGCTAGAAGACAATAAGAAGGGTTCAACTCCCATGTCTTGCAAGCGTGTCACGGCACCAACGGCAGTATTAGTGTGCAGTGTGGATAATACCATGTGACCAGTTAGCGAAGCTTGAATGGCGATTTCTACTGTTTCTAAATCACGAATTTCACCAATCATTACGACATCAGGATCCTGACGTAGTATCGCACGCAAGCCTTTAGCAAAGGTCATATCGACTTTGGTATTAACCTGGGTCTGGCCAACTCCTGCAAGGCTATATTCGATAGGGTCTTCGACGGTAAGAATGTTGCGGCTGGCGTCGTTGAGCTCACTAAGTGAGGCGTATAGCGTTGTGGTTTTACCAGAACCCGTAGGCCCAGTAACCAAGATGATTCCGTGGGGCTTTTGAATGGCAGAAAGCAAGTTACTGAGATCTGGTGGTGACATAGCAAGCTGGCGAACATTTAAGCGGCCTGCTTGCTTATCTAATAAGCGCATTACGATACGTTCACCATGACTGGAAGGCATTGTTGATACTCGCACATCAACTTCACGCCCACCAATGCGCAATGAAATACGGCCATCTTGCGGTACACGCTTTTCGGCAATGTCTAGCTTAGCCATTACTTTAATTCGTGATATGAGCAAGGGGGCTAAAGCACGCTTAGGTTGAACGACTTCACGTAACACACCATCAACACGAAATCGGACAATTAGTCGTTTTTCATAGGTTTCAATATGGATATCAGAAGCACCATCTTTAACGGCTTCGGTTAATAAGGCGTTAATCAAACGAATAATCGGTGCATCGTCTTCTTGTTCTAGCAGATCTTCAGTTTCAGGAACGGAGTCCGCTAGGCTGGCCAGATCCATTTCGTCACCCAGACCTTCAACCATGTCCATCGCTTCGGATGAGTCGGTTTGATAAACCTGGCCTAGTGTACGCTCAAAGTCATCATCGCTCATGACTTCTAATGAATAGGTATCACCTAGGTAGCGCTGAACTTCTAGCAATACATGAGGAAGTAAACCTTCCTTATGGGCAGCAATAAAACCCTGGGGGCGCTTGTCAAGAACGATGCCAAAGCGTTTGGCAAAAGCAAAAGGCAGGCGCGGAATCGTTAGACTTTGAGTCTCTTCAACTAAAGTTTCAACTACAGCCTCGGCTGGGGTTTCAATAACTGTCTCGGTATCTGTCATAGGTTCTTGCTGGCTTCGTTATTCTTGTTTTGATTCTGTGTTTGATTTAATTAGCTGACGATTCTAACTCTGAGTCTTGAGCCCTCAAATAGTTTCTCGTCCTATGCCAGAATATTCAAAGCCTTCGCTCTTTAGTGTTTCTGGATCATACTGGTTGCGACCATCGATGATAACCAAATTTTTCATCAAACGCTTCATTGCATTGAAATCAGGTTGGCGGAATGGTTTCCATTCGGTGACTAAAACCATGGCGTCTGCATCTTTTAGCGCATCGTATTGATGATCTACAAGGGATAGCTGGCCATTGTCAAAATCTTCGGAAGAGAAATAATCTTGAGCGTTTTCCATCGCAATAGGGTCATAGGCACGAACTTTAGCACCCGCAGCCAATAAAGATTCAATTAATACTAGGGCTGGTGCTTGGCTTAGGTCATCCGTACCTGGTTTGAAAGCAATGCCCCAAACAGCAATTGTTTTACCTGCTAAATCATTGCCAAAGCGAGCTGTGACTTTTTCGAAAAGGCGCTCTTTTTGTAATTCATTACGTTCGTCAATAGCATGCAGTATGTTGGCTTGATAGCCCTGCTCTTTACCCATATTGATTAACGTTTTAACATCGTTAGGAAAGAATGAGCCACCATAGCCGCAACCTGGGTATATATAGGAGTACCCTATTCGGCTATCAGAACCAATGCCTGTCCTAACGTGTTCAATATCGACCCCTAATTGCTCTGCTAAGTTTGCCATCTCATTCATGAAAGAAATTTTGGTAGCAAGCATCGCATTGGCTGCATACTTCGTTAGTTCGGCGTCACGAATTCCCATAAACATTAGCTTGTCGAAGCTGCGCGAGAAAGGTTTGTATAAGTCAGTCATTATGCGCTTGGCTTTATCATTATCTAGGCCAATAACAATTCGATCTGGGCGGTTAAAGTCTTCAACTGCCGAGCCTTCTTTTAAAAACTGAGGATTAGCAACAACGCTGATTTGAAGGGTCGAGCCTTTATCTTTAATAATGCGCTCAAGTCGCGCCTTAATTTCTTCTGAAGTACCAACGGGAACCGTAGATTCGGTGATAATGATAGAGTCTTGCTGGGTTTGATTGCCAATTATGTCAACTGTCGCCCACAAGTGGCTTAGGTCAGTACTGCCATCTCGTGCGCTGGGTGTATCAACAGCAATAATGAATACTGAGCAGTTAGAAGTGATTTTTTGGCTTTGATGTTCAAAGCTGAGGCGACCTGCTTGGATATTGTCATTCAGTATGGTGTTTAAACCCGGCTCGTAAAGAGGGGTATCTCCATTTTGCAATTGCTCGATGCGTGCATTGTCGTTATCTATACACGTTACGCGATTGCCCATGTCGGCAAAGCATGCCGCACTTACGAGGCCAACGTAGTTTGTTCCTACGACTGTAATATCCATGAGAATCTTCCCTTTTGTTCGTGACCGTACAGAGTGGCTGCAAATAGCGATAAACATCTGTACTGTAAATCCAGCGCTTAAACTACCTTAATTGTGGAAAATGACAAGCGTAATGCCTGTATTTAAAGGGGTTCTAGAGGAAATTACAGGCAAAAAAAAGCCCAGCAGAGCTGGGCTTTTTTGAGTTGATTATGATTTAAACAATTAAACCAATTTTTCCAACTCAGGAACCGCGTCAAACAAGTCAGCAACTAAACCGTAGTCAGCAACTTG
>Ga0105348_1000559_pt1 | contig 27924 bp, 21 predicted proteins | sample EN8Hudsemesocosm_2_FD_83504 | JGI IMG/M metagenome (GOLD analysis project Ga0105348, IMG submission 83504) | Methane-oxidizing microbial communities from mesocosms in the Hudson Canyon - EN8C Hudson Canyon | ecosystem: Environmental > Aquatic > Marine > Cold seeps | place: Hudson Canyon... | reverse complement strand
TGTTCGAGCTTTCGCTATCATGCGCCGTGGTATTGGTGGCGGTGGCGGTAGTAATGCGCCAGTATCATTTGTATTGCAGGGTAATACTTTTGAAGAGCTAGCCCAGTGGCGAGATATTTTAATTAGTGAAGCACAAAAGAACCCTAATTTATCGAATATCAATAGTGACTATAAGGAAACCTATCCGCAGTTATTAGTACAAATTGATAGAGAGCGTGCTTATGATTTAGGTGTTCCTGTTGGTGATATTGCAAAAACCTTAGAAACTATGCTTGGACAGCGCCGCGTTACTACCTTTGTTGATCGCGGTGAAGAATATGACGTGATTGTTGAAGGGGATGAAAAGCAATATCAAAGTCCTGATGATATCGATAATCTTTATGTACGTTCACGTACTACCAATAAATTAATTCCTTTATCAAATTTACTTAATATTGGTGAGAATGCCACCTCATCGCGTCTAAATCGTTATAACCGCTTACGTAGTATTACGGTAACGGCGAACCTGGCTGATGGCTATGCCCTTGGTGATGCCTTAGACTTCTTAGTCGATGTCACTAAAAATAAACTTCCTGAGCATGTGCAAGTCGATTACAAAGGTGAGTCATTGCTACTAAAAGAATCTGGCAACTCTATTTTGTTTGTTTTTTTATTAGCATTGCTTATCACTTATTTAGTGTTAGCGGCGCAATTTGAAAGCTTTATTCACCCGTTTGTAATATTGCTTACCGTGCCCTTGGCGTTAGTTGGCGCTTTGGCAGGTTTAGACTTAATGGGCATGAGTTTAAATATTTATAGTCAAATAGGTATCGTGATGCTGATAGGGTTGGCAGCTAAAAATGGCATCTTAATTGTTGAATTTGCTAACCAATTACGTGATAAAGGTATCGCTTTTGAAGAAGCGTTGATTAGTGCTTCACAGCAAAGGTTACGCCCAATTGTTATGACCACGTTTACCACGGTAACCAGTGCCATTCCTTTAGTACTAGCGGTAGGACCTGGGGCTGAAAGCCGCATGGTGATCGGTGTAGTTATTTTTGCCGGCGTATCACTAGCCAGTATGTTTACCTTGTTTATTGTACCGGGTGCGTATTATTGGTTATGTCGCCATACTGGCTCACCACAAGCGATTGCCAATGAAATAGCCAAACAACAGCAATAAAACCAAGGGTAAAGCTGAATAAGTTCAAAGCCTAAGCAAGCGATTGCTTAGGCTTTTTTTAGCTTTATTCATTGGTTTGACTCAATAGGTGTGCTTGTCCACCAAACGTTGGATCTCGTTGTTCTTTAATAATGTGGCAATATGTTTATCGAGTAATTCTTTTTCTTCGGTAAATTCTGCTCTTAAAATAATATTTAACGGTACTGTGCTTACGGGCTTTGTTGAGCGATACGTTTTTTTGTCAGTAAAGAATTTAGAATTAATAAGGTTTAATGCGTTAAATTCATTCATCACGGTATAGTCACATCGGTCTTTAAATAACAGCCTCAGCATCGATAAGTGACTTGATGAATCTACTCTCACCAGTCTCTTACTTTTGAAATATGGCGCTAAATTAGGGTATGAGTAACCTTTTTTAGTACACACTGTTTCACCTTGAATTGCATTATCTAAAGAAAATTCGTCTGGAAAGGGCTTGGCTTTATATAAGAAACTTCGGTGTTGGTGAAAAGCTATGGTTGAAATTAACTTATCGGGATTTTTTAACCAATTCTTACTTAACATCAGTAAATCAGCAGTACCTTGGTACATGTACTCTTCACTGCGCTTTCGGCTATTCGATATGTATTTTATGCTTAATTGCTTGCTTTCAATTAACTCTTTTAAGAGATCGGGAATGACGCCTTCGAAGGCGTTTGTTTTCTCATCAAAATATAAATAGGGCGGAGAGCCGGGATAATTGACAATAAATAGCAAAGGTTGCTTTGTTTTTGCAAATAAAGGCAAGCTAGCACAAAGTAAAATGAGCAAGAGTAAAGGTTTCAATAAAGCGGCCTATGGCAATATTTAAAGTGACTTTTAAAACTATAGTAAAAATAAAAGCTATGTCGATAATCGCTTGATGCTTTATTTATTCCCCTGTTAATTATGCCAGCTACTTATGCCAGCTACTTATTCCAGTTAGTTATTCTCGAAAATAGGTTAGTAACTTAAGCATACTCTATGGTTATTGAGCGCTGCTGCTATTAACCGCTAGAAATCGAACTGAATATATACTGTGTTGTAATTACTGCCGCCTTTAATGCGACCAAACTGAGACGCGGATTCGAAAATAGCAGAGCGGTGATGAATACTATAGCCTAGCCAAGTTTCGTTAAGCGCGTTAACACCAAAGATATCACCTAAATTTATATCAATTGAGAAGTCTAAAAAGTTCATTAACTCACTTGGTTGATAGCCTTTTCGCTCCATTTCTGAGGCTTCAATATAACTAACATCAGAAGCATAAGACAAGCCCTCTGCAGCGCCTATACGCCAACGCACAGGCCAGTCTATGGTGTAATAAGCTTTAATGGCTAATACATATTCTTGCTCAGAGCTTTGTACTTCAGAATTCCAATGCCAGATAAAACCAGGGGTTAAGAAAATATCAATCGGCAGTGAAAAGAGATTATCCGTTAATGGTAAACCATAAAAAATAGATGTAAGTTGATTATTGTATTCATCTTTTACCGTATCACCTGCCAGAATATCACCGATGTTTGAAGGGGTTGCCCAACCATGCGCTAAGCGTAAATAACCATGGTTAGATAATTCATTTTTTTTCGGTTTACTGATGTCATTAAAAAAAGCGAACCCTAGATATGCTTCACTTTGCCAGCGTTGAGCAACGGCATCACTTTGATAGGCATTGTTGTCTAGCATGGTGGCATTAACCGAGGCGAGTAAGTAAAAGTTACTGGCGACATGGTAACGAGTTTCTACACCAGCATTTAGTTCAAACCCTGCACCAATGGACTCAGATGTTAAGTCTTCGAGTGCGTAATAATGGCTATTAAAACTGGCACTTTTATAGCGAGCTGTTACTTTGGGCATAAACTCCCAGCTATTGTGCTGAAAGTACCAACTTTGGCTGACATTTGCGTAGGGCTTTCCTTCTAAATCGCTAAATAGTTCCACATCGAAAAAAGTATTGTCGCCAAATGCTCTTCTTGCTTGAAAGCCTAAATCGATAGTGTCACCTTGTACTTGGTTTTGATACTCAGCAGGAATATCAAAAAAACGCATACGTGCCATGGCGTTGAATTGCCAATCATTGTGTTGGTATAAATGCGCTCCACCTTCAATACCTCTAATAAAGAAGTCTTCTCCTTGATAAAACATCATAGGCACGAAGCTGGTTACATTATCTGCTTCGGTATCAAAGGGTATTTCAGCATTTCTAACGAGTACGCCAAGCCCCCAAGTTTTCTCTTGATGAACCTTAATTTGCTTGGTTTCACTCGTTTGTTCTTCAGCCGGTTTTTGCTTTAGTGATTCACTTTTAGCAATCGATTGCTCTGTTTCTGCATCGCTGTCGGCTATGACTGAATTTTTTGCAAAAAGCGCAGGTGAGATAAATAAGGCAAGGCTGAGTGATATTGTTAGGCAAAAACGCATTGTTATCCTGATAAATGTTCGTACGTACGATTGAATGTGAGTAAGTGTAACACTAGTTCTTTTTGACTACAGCATACACTCCGCCTTTTCATTTAATTGGTGAAATAGCAAGACAATAGATACTTCTCAAAAGTACTAGCTTTACTTCCAAGCTAGGTTGTCAGAGTGTCCTTGTAAACCTTATAGCATGTTGCGGTTACAGTAAGTTGCTTTTTCAAAGTCGCTGATATTCATGGCTATATTGTTAACTGTTGGAAACAGGGCAACTAATTTAGCAACAACTTGCTTTGAGAGATCTGCTTTTTGTTCGGTAGTTCTACCTTGCATAATATGAGCAAAAACATGAATGAAGTCCTCTGTTTTATTTCCCACAGAATACTTGTTAAAGGGATTTATTCTTACCTTAATATCGTTTTCATCAAATAGCCTCGTAGCATGGGCGACAAGATGAATTTGTTGAAGAATATATTCTTCATCATGAGTGTTTAATATAGTGTCTGAGCAGTCCATTACAAAATGTGGCATTATTTTTCCTTTTACTTGCTCTCAGAGAAAGAGCTATTAATGGTGAAAAATACATAATAACTTATGGTCCTCAGCAAATATATGAGACAATTTACGCTGAAACAATAATCTGATGAATCATTATGAAACTTTTAGTACGTAACCTATCTCGCACGACCACAGAACAAGAAATCCGTATCTTATTTTCCGCTCATGGCTCAGTTACTGAATGTAACTTAGTGTTAGACCAAGAGACGGGTAAATCAAAAGGCTTTGCTTTTGTTGAAATGCCTGAAGAAGCTGAGGCAAAAGCAGCGTTATCTGCTTTGCACGAAACACGTGTGGCAAAAAATAAAATTCGAGTGAAAGTCGCGCAGTAGTCTTTTGCCAAAGAAAAAGCTAACTTAAAGTGAAGTTAGCTTTAATCTTGCTAGAACATTTAATTCCTTAATCCCTTACTTGCTTATCGGTCGTGAAGCTTAGGCATGCAATAGCCCCTTGGCTATCATTGCGATTCTTTAACGTTAATTCTCCCCCTTGATTACGAATAAACTCACGACTTAGGATTAGACCTATGCCTGAGCCTTGTGCTTTGGTTGAGTAAAAAGGGACAAATAAATTCTCGTTATTGGCAATACCTTGGCCTGAATCGATAATGTTTATCAGAGTATGCTGCTTAGTTCCCTGTAAAGATTGTTGCCATTGCATTTGCACTTGTGGAGCTCTTTCATTCCCATCACAGGCTTCAAAGGCATTTTTAATTAAGTTTATCAATGCTTGTTCAAGTTGGCCTGAATCAGCAGAAAAATCTAATAGATTTTCGCCTAATTCAATTGATAATTGAGGGTAAATGGCTTGCATTCGCTGTGTTATTTCATTGGGTGAGACTAATGAAAGCTTGGCTGGCGCAAGTTTGCTAAATGCAGAGTAGTTTTCAACAAAATCTAATAGTTGCAAAGATCGCTTTTCAATAACGTGTAAAATATTTGTTTCTAGTTTTTCTTGCTCAGGTGTTAAAGGGCCATTTGCCTTTATCTCTTGCAATGATTGAGTCATCGAATAAATAGGAGTAAGGGAATTTCTTACTTCATGGTTGAGTACTCTAATGAGACGTTGCCACACCTGCTTTTCATTCGCTCTTAGCTGTTGCTCTATTGAGAAGAACACTAATAACTGGTAGTTTCGCCCACTTCGCTTTAACACATGATGAGTCACTTCAAAACGTTGTGTTAATTGTGAATCTGTACTTTGCTGCCACTTGCCGTTTTCAAACGTTAACCCTAGAGTTGCTGCTGTTTTACCAAGCAGGGTAATTGCAGGAGTCTTTACTAATGTCTCTATCGCATTGTTTGCTGAAAAAATTTGTTGGTGATGATCTAATACTAAAATTGGCAAATTTAGTTCTTTAATAAATTCAGTTAAAAATGATTCGTTATGCATATACTCAAATCGTTTATCAACTAATTTACCACTGAGCTTTTCAAAATCTCGTTTAAGGTTAGTTACTCTACCACTATCAAACTCAGCTAAATGCCAACTGTTAAATTCTTCATTGCCAAGAGCGTCAAGTTGTAAGCCGATACGCTCTAAGGTATCCATGACATAAAAATAGCAACGACTTGCTGCCCAAGTGCTTGGAATAATCATAGCAATGAGAAGGGTACTGCTACTAAGCAATTCTAACTGGAGTGAGTTTATAATATAAACACAGGGAATGAGTGGTAACAGCGCCAAGAAAATAAACAGGTAAATTAACTTACTTTCAAGAGATGACTTAGCGCTAACGTTTTTAGTGCGATTATTATGGCGCTTTGTTTTTAATTTCACCTTAGGCTGTTCATCAAGTTTACTGTTCACCTAAAGCTCCAAATTCTTTGGGTCTATGGAGAATTTTTCTAAGCGGCGATAAATAGCTGATTTACTCATACCTAGATACTCTCCCGCTTCAATCACATTACCTTGAAAGTGTTTTATTGCGGTGATGAGAGCGCTTTTTTCACTTTCTTCTAGAGTCATTAGAGGCGATGTTTTTGGGGTTTCAATATTGTGCTGACTAAGACCAAGGGAGTTAACATCAAGAATATTATGCTCAGACATAATAACCGCTCGTTCAATACTATGGCTTAATTCTCGCACATTGCCTATCCATGGGTGCTGCAAAATAGCCGCATGAGCGGTAGGTGATAAACTCATGTTATTACGGTGATATTTCGTTGCGTGTTTTGCTAACAGATGCTCAGCTAGTAAGGTGATATCTTCAGGGCGCTCTCTTAGTGGTGGGATGTGAAGTTCAATGGTATTTAATCGAAAAAGTAAGTCTCGACGGAATTGATCTGAACTGATCATTTTCTCCAGATTAGCGTTAGTGGCAGATATAATTCGAGCATTGGTTTTTTCTGTTTGGCTTGAGCCGACTACTTCATACTCACCTGTTTCTAATACTCGTAAAACTTTACTTTGTAAGTTGGCTCCTAAAGTGCCGATTTCATCTAAAAAGAGCGTGCCATCAGAGGCAATATCAAAGCGGCCAAGGCGATTCTCTTTGGCATCGGTAAATGCGCCTTTTTTATGACCAAATAATTCACTTTCAAATAATGACTCTGGAATAGCGCCCATGTTAACGCTAACAAAGCGGTTTTCTGCCCGGTTTGAATGTTGATGTATAAAACTTGCAAGTAGACTTTTACCGGTACCATTCTCGCCGGTGAGTAAAATATTGGCATCGGTTAAAGCCGCACGTGTTGCTTTAGCGAGTAACTCTAGCATGACGGGTGATTGGGCATAATACTCTTGCGTGGAAGTAGGGCGGCTTAATGCGGTATAACGTGCGTTCTCTTTGTGTAGCTGTGCACTATCAATTTGCTGTTTAACAATGGCAACTAATCGCGTGTTTTTCCATGGCTTTTCAATAAAATCTACCGCATTCAGTTGCATTGCTTGTACGGCAATATCAACGCTAGCCCAAGCCGTCATAACAACAACGGGGATGTTAATGTTTTTATGTTGCAATTGTTTTAAAAAAGCTAAACCTTCTTCACCTGAGGTGGTATCACTGGTGTAGTTCATATCAAGTAATATCAGATCGATAGTTTCACTGGTGACAAAATCCATAGCCTGCATAGGACTATCTGCTTCAACACAAGTGAAACCGTGATTACTTAGGGCAATTGATGCAGACATACGAACATCAAGTTGATCGTCAACGATCAGGACTTTTTTCATAAAATGGTTAACTTTTTATCAGTATAATTTATTGCTAAAAGCAAAGAGGTTAGCAACACTAACCTCTTTGCTCACTTACTTCGGGCTACTCATTTCTTAGAGCTTTCATTGGACGAGCCTTAATGATTTTTTGCATAGGTCTGATACTGGCATAAATCGCAATAGTGGTACTTAGCAAAATAGCAGGTAATGCAAAGCTAACATCAAAGGTGAGCCATGGGCTTAGGCTGTCATAAAATTGGTTATATATCAGCAGTGTAATGATATTTGCTAAGATAACACCTAATAATAGCGGTACTATAGCATCTTTAACTAACAACTTATAAAGCCTAACCTTTTTAGCGCCTAATGCCATGCGTATACCAAATTCAAAGCGTCGTAAGCCTAAGTTATAACTTAAAACACCATAGATACCAACACTGGCTAATAACAGGGTAAATGCCGCTAAAATGTAACTTAAATATAAGGTAATAATATCCATATATATAATGCGACCATACTCTTCATTTAGTGAGATGAATTGCCAGATATTAAAACGGGCATCTTCATTACGTAAAGTTAATAACACTTTTTCTTGATCAAGGGTATGACCTGGTTTGGTTTCAACAATGAAGTTATAGCCAAATGGTCGGCTAGGCCACCAAATATGTCTGCCTTGGTCTTGGTCAAAGTAGTTAGGATGATTAAAGTTCTCAGTAATACCCACCACTTCATTTTTTTCTTCATGGCCGTCATAAACTTTTCCAAGTACATCGCCATTAGGGTCAAGTAAGTAAGCTAGGCTTTGTGTCACCATAACTTCATTTTTTTCACCTCGTAGCGCCTCATCACTGAAAGTGCGACCTTTAAGTAATTTCAAGCCGGTGTGCTCAAAATAACCGCTACCGACCCAAGCTTGTGGAGTAAAGTCGGTAGTTTTACCGTCCATATCCGCTAAGGTTGATTTAGTGATCCTAACTGACACAGGGCTACTTCCAAGAGATACCGCTTTTACTTGCGGTAACTGCTCGAAAACTTGTTTTATTTTTTGAGTTTTATCAAAACGCTCTGTCATCGATAATTCATCGTTTTCACCACGAATAAAAGCGCCAAAAGAATACATGTTTTCAACCTTGCTACCCATAGGACGATCGAGTGTTTGATGGGTTTTAGTTAGCGCCAAACAAGCAAAGATAATCAGTAAGCTGGCAAAGGTCATCTGTGTGGTTATAAGGCCTTTAACTGTACGAGTAGATACTTGATTAACACTGCCTTTACCACTTGATTGCAATTGGTTTTTTAACGCCTTGTAATCAACAAGTCGTGAAGTAACTAAAGCAAATAAATAAGCGAGAAGTAAGCTTAATGAAATAGCGACAGCGAGTAGGTTAATATCGATAGCTAAAGATTTTACTAGCGGTAGGTTTCCTGCCGCGAGGTGTTTAAATAGCTTGATGCCCCAAGCTGAAATAAACAATGCTAAGCCAACAGATGCCATCATCAAAATTGAAGTTTGCGTTAAAATGGCATTGAATAATAAACGGCGTTTTGCACCGAGAACAGCTTGTAGTGCCAGTGTTTTATGTTGGGCTAAAGCACGAGAGAAAAATAAGTTACATACATTAACCACAGCGATAAGAAATAACCCTAATGTGCCAGCAAATAGAAATAAACTTAAGTGGCCTTTATCACCTAACTCTACATTCCTATAGGGCGTTACTAGCGGTCTAAAGTCTGTCGATGTTTCATAACCTTCGAGCCACTCTGCTCGAATATCTTCAATACGATCATCAAGATCTTTTAAAATACTTTCTCGGCTTGTTCCTTGATTTGCCGTACCAACAAGTTTCAATGACTTGTAAGTATTATCCCAAGGATTATCCCACTCGCCATTATTAAAGAAACGTCGATCAGAGCCAAAGTGTAACCAGATATCGGTTTTTCCACTATAGAACATGTAGGGCGACTCAAATGATTTAGCGACAACACCGATAATGTTAAATGATCGCTGACCGTCATTAATAGTTTTACCAATAATATCAGGCGTACGGTCAAAATATTTTTGCCAAAATTCTTCCGAGATAACTACTTTATCTGAGGTTTGCTCTAATGGCAGGTCACGAGCAAAGCTTTGTCCTAATAACATAGGAACTTTCAATAAATCGAAATAATCAGGCATAGCAAATGTTGCCACAACCCTAGGTTCACCAGGCAAACTAGTTAGCATAATATTGTTTGGGCTTACTGGTGTTAGTTTCTCGAAGCTACTTTGTGTTTTATACCAATGAACAATGGCTTTATAACTTTGAAAGCCACTGTGAGTGCCAATCGGAGTATCAACTTCTTGTTCAACCACGTAAAGCTTTTGTTCGTCAAGTACATCAAGTGGCTTTAAAAAGTAGGTGTTCACCAACGAAAACACGACAAATAAGGTCGCTAGTGTTAATGACATTGTCACCATGACAGAGGCAACAAAACCGGGGGCACTTTTTAGTGATCTGAACGCGAGGTTAAACTGCGTTTTGGTTTTAATAAAAGCACTCATAATTACACCGCTGCTTGTTCTGTTTGATTAGTATTGGCACTAGTCATCATGTCTTCTGCAGCATGAGATAATTCAATGACCTTACCGTCGAGTAGGTGAATTTGTTTTGAAGCATGACCGGCATATCGAACGTCATGGGTTACCATGCAGATGGTGGTACCTTGTTGATTCAAGTTATTTAAAATATCCATAACCGCATCACCGTTTTTTGAGTCTAGGTTACCGGTCGGCTCATCGACTAATAAGATACTTGGTTGACCTGCTAATGCTCTTGCTATGGCAACACGTTGTTGTTGGCCGCCTGAAAGCTGATTAGGCTTGTGACCTTTTCGATGTTCCATTTCTACTTGGGCAAGCGCTTGTATCACGCGTTTTTCAATATCATCTTTTGATAAACCATCCTCACGGTACGTTAAAGGCAGGGCGACGTTATCAAAAATACTCAGTTCATCTATTAGGTTAAATGATTGAAAAACAAAACCAATATGTAAGTTTCTTAGCTCAGCTTGTTGATCCATAGATAAATTATGTGTATCGACATTTTGAATGAAATATTCACCTTCCGTTGGTGAGTCTAATAAGCCTAGTAATGATAAAAGCGTTGATTTACCACAACCTGATGGGCCACTAATCGATAAATAATCCCCAGGCATAATATCTAGGTTAATATCTGTGAGTGCTTTAATTTCTATATTGGATGAATGATAGGTTTTCGCTATATTCTTCAGTGAGATAATTGGCTCTTGTTTTTCTATCGCTTTTATTGGGGTTGCTGTATTAGTCATTATCATTCCTTTTATTGATTTATTAGTAGTGTTTGTTGTGTTTCTGGCCAGTGAGACATATCTGACACAATGATTTTTTCACCATTTTTGATACCACCAATAACTTCAATTTGATTACCTGAAAGTGTACCAAATTTTATTAAAGTTAGCTGTGCACTCAGTCCGTCAGGGCTAAGTTGGTATAGTGTTTCTTCTTTAAAGTCGTAGACGTTATTTGGTTGCTCTACATATAAGGCGTTATGTATCTCTTTAACATGAATCTTTCCTTCCACCGTTAAGTCTGGGCGGGCGTTGCTAGGAAGCTTTCCGGTTAAATCTAGCTCGATCATCACACGTCCGTCGGTAACGACAGGGTCTATGCGTACTACTGTTGCAGTAATACTCTTACCTGATGTTTGTACTGATGCAGGCATACCAATAACAATTTGATCAGCTTGATTTTGTTGCACACGTAATTGCGCGACTAATTGTTTGTCAGAGCCAACCATCGCTAGTTGTGTACCAGGTGAGAGACTTTGTCCTATTTCTACTGGCATTGTTTGCAGTATGCCATCAAGACCCGCGCGAACGGTTAATCGGTCATAGCGCTTTTTGATCATGGTGAAATTATGTTGATATTGAGTGATTAAATCCTGACTGATTTTCATCCGCTCAATTTGCATCGCTTTTAGGTGTTCTTGTCTGGTTTTTTCGATGGCGACCCTTTGCTCTAATTGACGGACTGTCAGTTGACTACGTTTAAAATCTAAAGCGCTAACAATGCCTTTATCTATTAATTTTTGCTCTGCTTGTGCTTTTAGTTGGGCGTTTTCTAATTCACTTTTTAGCAGTGCTATTTGTGCATCGTGCTCTAGTAATTGGCTTTTATGGGCAATCACCTGTTGATTAAATTCAGCATTTTGTCTAGCAAGTTCTAACTTGGCATTAATAACGGCTTGTTCAAGCTGAGGAGCAGACAATGTCATAATCACACTGTCTTTAGATACTTTTGCCCCAGGGTAAAGAGAAATGCTCTCGACAATGGCTTGAGTTTGGCTAGTAAGTAAGCGTTGATATTTAGCTTTTAAACGACCATAGCCAGCAACGTTTACTTTAAAGTCACCTTGCTTTACTTGAGCTGTTCGAATTGAATTTAATTCAATGGAAGGCGCTGAGTTAACAGAAGTAGCACCCCAGAGAAGTAAAGCTAATATAGGCGCAGTCACGGCTATGATTAAACTTTTTTTACTTAGCTTTGGCTGCTTTTTATGTAGTGTCGTAGTTAAGTCCATATTGCTGTCTTTCTGATTATGTTATGAAAAAATAGTTATTAATCATTAAATAGCTAGATGCATGCCAAAACTTTAGTTGTTGATATGTAAGGGTATTTTGCTTTTGCAAATGACAAGGATTCCCTGAGGGGGGAATTCAAAATAAAAGTGGGAATGAAAGTGTGGTAAAAATGGCAATTGCTCAGAGGTATTTTAAATGAGCTAAACTTAGTAGATTGTCATTGGTTTTTAGGTAGCCATTTTTATGTTTCGAAAGTTAGTTACTTTGTTGTTGGTCGCGCTTTGTTTTTTTCCAATAGAGCTTGAGGCTAAACGTTTTAAAGTCATCTTCTTAAACCCCGGGCATCCTCAGGAAAACTCAACAGGTAACTTTTGGGGAAATGTCACTCGCTTTATGGAAGCGGCGGCTAATGATCTCGATATTGAGTTAGTCACTATTTTTGCTTTCCGAAATCACATATTGATGAAGTCTTTGATTGAGCAAGTTGTTGCGCAAAAACCAAAATATGTAGTGATAGTCAATGAAAAAGGCATTGCCTTGCCGATGGTGAAGCAATTAGCGGCTAGAGGGATAGCTAGTTTCATGTTGTTAAACAACCTTAGCAACAGTGAAATAGCGTCTTTAACAGATAAGGAAGAGCGGTTATTGGTTGGGAGTGTCATCCCAAATAATTATAATGCCGGTCAAAAGCTACTCAATGACTTAGTGCTTCGCTACCAATCATTAAACGATGACATTTCACTCGACAGTGACATCAGTTTATTGGCTTTGCGGGGGGATTATACGACACCAGCATCCCTTGCACGAACACAAGGATTGACCGATGCGATAAAGGAACATAAGCGGGTGATTATGATTGATAGCACTGTGGCAAATTGGTCAAAGCAACAGGCTTATCAAAAGGTAAAAGGCATCTTACAACACACTAAGCTTGATATTATTTGGACAGCTAATGATGCGATGGCTTTTGGGGCAAAAGCCGCTGTTATGGAGTCAAAGCAAAAAAGTCGGGTAATGATTGGTGGAATTAACTGGGATGTTGATGATCCAGATTATCCGGTAAGCGTGTCTTATGGCGGTCATGTAACCCTTGGAGCAAAGTCTTTAGCCATGATTAAAGACATCGAAAACAACTTACTCCCGATGAATCATAGGCATCAAGTTATTGATATCTTTACTTCAAGTCTTAATCCGTATTATGTAACTTTTACCGAGCGATTAAAGAAAGATCAGCTAAAACATTATGACTTTTCTCACTTTAGTTTATCATCAGAAAAAGCGGCCCCCTTTACTATTAAGAACATAACCAATAGTTTTGATTTGTTAGATGATTAATAGTACTAAGTTTATTAATCACATTGAATGACTTGTCGTGAGCGGTTTTCGTCCTTACCATCATTATTGATATCCGTTGTTGCATAAAATCTACCTGAGCGGGCAACCACAATACCTCTTGATTTATCATTATGTCCCTCAGGGCAATAACGAAAAGTACCGTTGCCTAAACCAAATAAGTGGCCAGTAGCTTGGTAGGTTATCCTGCTTCTGTTTAATGCATAAACTAGGCGGTCGCCATTTATTATTGCAGGCTTGGTTGTCACCATAAGCTCGTTAATATTGCCATCAAATCGTTGATTATTATTACTATCAACAAAGACACTTAATTCTTCATGCCAATTGCTAGTACATGAGCCATTATCGGATAATGGACAAACAATAACGTTGTCTTGACTTGCGATAGCGTGGTTTCTGGCGACTATGAGTAAACGTGAAAGGCGAGATATTTCATTATCTACCCTGAGCTCAACGACGAAGTCATTTAAGTTAGGTAAAGCAATCGTGGTAAGTATTGAAGTAATACCAATAGAAACCATCAATTCTATTAAGGTCATCCCTAGGTGACTAAACCTTGAAGAATGGCCACAATTTGAATTTTTGGCGGAATTATTTTGTCTACTGGAAGGTGAAAAAAGCATAAAAAATCCATTTTTTATTAACTACCCTGTGTTATTCAGTTATAGATAATAAAAATGGATTTAGCTAAGGTTTTTACCTGACAATTGTAGAGGTTAATCGTAAATTGTTGGTATTGCTTGTCTTTTATGTTGAGTTTTTTTATAGATATTGATGATGTGATCACTTACCGCAGAAGTCACTTTTTTGCCTTCTAAGAAGTTATCTAATTGGTCATAGCTAATGCCTAACGCATCTTCATCGGTTTTGCCTGGTTCTAGCTCTTCAAGATCTGCCGTGGGTGCTTTCTCAACTAGGATGCTTGGAGCGCCGAGGTGCTTAGCGATAGCTCTAACTTGTCTTTTTGACAAACCAAAAAGCGGTGCTAAATCACATGCACCATCTCCCCATTTGGTGAAGAAACCTGTGATGTTTTCTGCGCTGTGATCAGTCCCGATAACTAAACCGCCAATGATACCTGCAATATGATATTGACTTACCATACGGGCTCTAGCTTTAACGTTACCTTTAGAGAAGTCTATTTTTGCATCATCAGCGGTGAGGATTTCTGCTTTACTCATTGCTTGCAGCACTTCGTGGTGAATGCCGTCAGCGCCAGCTAAAACGTTAGTCGTTAAACAATGGCTTGGTTGAATAAAGTCTACTGCCTGTTGGGCATCATCTTCATCTGCTTGTATGCCATAAGGTAAGCGCACTGCAATAAATTGATAGTGAACGCCTTCTTTGCTTTCATCTTGTTCATTATTCAACTCATTAACAGCAAGTTGTGCAAGACGCCCACAGGTAGAGGAGTCAACACCACCACTGATACCTAAAACTAGACTTTTTAAACCAGATTGAGTGAGTTGTTTTTTTATAAAAGCAACGCGGCGGTTTATTTCAAATTGAATATCAATTTCAGGTAAAACTTTCATTTCTGCAATGATGGTTTGCTGATCCATAAGGTTTCCTAACAAGGCTTAAGTGAAAAACGGGTTAATTTCACTAGTTTAACAAAATTAAAAGCCAATTGGATATTGCTAAATCACTTTAAACGCGCTGTAATATCTTAATTATGTAAATTGATACAACTTTAACTTGCGAGCGATGCAGATGAAAAAAATAGAAGCGATTATAAAGCCGTTTAAAATGGATGATGTAAGAGAAGCCTTAAGTGAAATTGGCGTAACAGGTATGACTGTTTCTGAAGTTAAAGGCTTTGGTCGTCAAAAAGGTCATACTGAGCTGTATCGCGGTGCAGAATATATGGTGGACTTTCTGCCTAAAGTAAAACTAGAAATTGTTATTGCTACTGAAGATGTTGAACGCTGTGTCAATACCATTTTAGAAACAGCACAAACAGGTAAAATTGGTGACGGCAAAATCTTTATTACTGATGTTGAACGCGTTATTCGTATTCGAACCGGTGAAGAAAACCAAGAAGCGATTTAAATTTAATATAGCAATATACTCCTCGCTAATTATAGACGGCTGTAATTAATAGCAGCCGTTTTAAAGTATAATACTACTTGTAGCTATACACCCTAGCCATTCCACTTTCTCGTTTTCCCTACTAAAACCAATAACTCACTCCAAATGTGTCGGATAATTTTACACTTTTGTATGTACTAAATTCCTGCGTTCAGACAACTGTCTAAAATATATATATAATTGGACTTTGGTACTAAATATGCATTTTTTTTAATAACGAATTTTTGTGAATAATACCAAAGCTGTTTGATGGCTATTCATTAGCACGAGGAAACGTTATGAAATCTTTAATATCGTTTTTGAGCTTAGCAATTGTGTTGGCAGCAAGCTCAATGGCAAATGCAAACACCATGTGTACACCAACAGACGTGACACTAGATTTTGTGCAGCTTGCCGATGCAAGTGAAGCTCCTGTAATTGATGTTGTTACTGGCGCAGGAATACCGGCTTCAGACTGTTTGATCTTACTAGGCAATGATAAGCCATTACCCAAAGGCAGTAATATTGGCACCTATCAAGATGGCTTTATGAATGGTGAAGGAGAGTACTTCAAATACTTCGACCCATTCTACCTAGGAGAAGGTGATGATGATAATGATGGCTTTAACGATGATCTTGCTTTTATCGATCCCACTACAGATTTACAAAACTTAGATGGCAATGGTGGTCTTAATGATCCTGGGTGGATTTATCTAGGTAAAGATGATGGTGCTGGCTTTGGTGTCGGTGAAGAACCTGTGGAGGTTGGTAAAGGAATTGACGGCGGTGTTACCGTTAGTAACGCATTAGTTGATATTAACTTTATTTGTGAGCAAGGAACCTCACTTAATGGTGACAATTGTACTAAGGGCACTTGGTCGATAGAGCCAGATGAAGACATTGCTCAAACATTAGAGGAATTGCTTGGGGATGGTGTTTTTGATCATTTAGCCTTAGTGTTCAAAACTGGAAATGTTTGTCATGAATATGCAGTTGATAAGCCGAATAAGTGTATAGATGATGAAAAAAGCCCTGAGTTTGCTATTTATGATTTTGATTTTGGCACTTTGTTAGGTAATGCTGCTTTAGAGTTCCCGTATAATTTAGGGGGCAGTTTTGATCTAAGTAATACTTTCCACGGCACAGCACTTTCTCACTTCTCTGTTTGGGTAAGAGACCCTGCGTTTGATGACATTACAACCCGTACTATTTCAGAGCCTAGCGCTAACTTATTTTTAGTTTTAGGTATATTAATGATATTGGGGCGTTATAGAAGTAACCGCGGTGTTTTATAGGGATAGAGTTGTAAATTAAATTGACAGCTTTTATCAAGGTTGTTGTTTTATTAGACTTTATAATAATTCGTAATTAAAAATAAAAAGCTAGATTACCTAAGTGATTTACTTAAGTTAATCTAGCTTTTTTAATTGTGAGATGTGTTAAACGCTAATTGAAAAGTTAAAAATATATTCAAGTAATCTATTTAATTAAAACGCTTAGTTGACCAGCTTATTATTAGGATAATTTGCCGCCATTACCTGCATGGCATTTTTCTTCAAGTCTTTTAACCCTAACTTGTCATAACACTCAATCATTATCTCTAAGGCTTGCTCGATTTCAGGGCTCGGTGCAAAATATTCAACAACGTAGCGTCCTCTATTCGCTGCAGAAGCGTATGCTTCACGCTTAATATAGTATTTAGCGACCGCTATTTCGTATTGTGCTAAGCGAGATTTAATTGCAATCATGCGTTTACGTGCGTCAGCAGCATACTTACTGTCAGGGTAATCAGTAACGATAGTTTTAAAATCGTTAAATGCACTGCGAGAGGCTTCAGGATCTCGGTCAGTACGATCAATGCCCGCCATATCTTGGAACAAATTTTCTTCCGTTGATATATTAATTAAGGCGCGCATATACAGCACATAATCCACATTTGAATTGTTTGGGTTTAAACGCACAAATCTATCGGCTAGTGCAATACCTTGTCCGGCATCACCACTTTTATAGTAGGCATAGATTAAATCAAGTTGTACTTGGTGTGATATTGGACCAAAAGGAAAGCGAGAGTCGATAGCGCCAAGTATTTGAATAGCCTTTTGATATAGGCCGTTATCAAGAGCAAATCTGGCATCAACAAACAAAGCCTGTGCAGATTTATCTGGCACTTTTTCTATATCATCTTCAGATGAAGAACAGCCAGTTAGGGCCAATGCTAAAACAGTTAAAATTATTTTTACAGTCAGTTTATCCATGAAATTTGTTATCGCTACTTTGTTTTAATTAAAATAAATATCAAACCACCGCGTAAACGGGTAAAATGTTTCTATATTTAAGAATAATGCCAATTTTTTGGTATTTGCATTCTACCCTAGCAACCTTACCTTGCACAGTGCAAATAGTAATTTGATTATTTCGCTAGGTTTAAACGAGTTTAAAGAGAATTTAATGTCAGAAATAATTCAACATAAAGATACCGTTCCTGAATCATGTTTAGGTAAACGCTTTGACCAAGCATTAGCGATAATGTTTCCTGATTATTCACGTTCGCGCATAAAAGATTGGATTTTAGCCGGTCAAGTGCGCGTTAATGGTGATGTACTTACCCGTCCGCGTGAAAAAATGTATGGCGGCGAATGTATTGAAATCAATGCCGAAGTTGAAGCTGAGATACGTTTTGAAGCGCAAGATATCCCATTAAATATTGTTTATGAAGATGATGATATTATTGTAATAAATAAACCTGCTGGTTTAGTTGTGCACCCTGGTGCAGGTAACCCTGATGGCACAGTATTAAACGCCTTATTACATCACTGCCCTCAACTTGATGTTGTACCTCGTGCGGGTATTGTGCATCGTCTTGATAAAGATACCACGGGTTTAATGGTTGTTGCTAAAACTATTGCTGCGCAAACTAACCTAGTTGAAGCCCTGCAATTACGTGAAATTACTCGTGAATATGAAGCGGTAGCTAACGGCATCATGACTGCTGGTGGCGTAGTTGATGAGCCAATTGGTCGTCACTCAACCAAGCGTACTCAAATGGCTATTTCTTTTGTCGGTAGACCTTCTGTTACTCATTACCGCGTGATGGAAAAGTATCGTTTACATACGCGTTTGCGCTTACGTTTAGAAACGGGTCGTACTCACCAAATTCGTGTACATATGGCACATATTACTCATCCATTGGTTGGCGACCCTGTGTATGGTGGTCGTCCTCGTCCACCAAAAAATGCCACCGAAGCGTTGTTAATGAAGTTGCGTGGTTTCAAACGTCAGGCTCTGCATGCTGCAATGCTATCGTTATTCCATCCAATTACTGGTGAAGAAATGACTTGGCATGCAGAATTGCCAGAAGATTTTGTTGAGTTAGTAGAACTTCTTCAAGAAGATAACAAACTTAATGCAAAAGACGAATACTAAAGGCAGTGATCAATCAGACGTTGAAGGCGTTTCTTCAACGTCTTCTTTGCTAACAATAAATGATTCAGCATTTGAGTTAGTTGCTTGGCCTAGTTTTGATTTTCCCAAAAATCAGCTAAGTGAAAAAGTTTTCGCATTGCAAAGCACGCGTTTCTCCCCAGAACTTGAAAAGTCCCAAAGCACAACTGAGTCACCTTTTGGTAATTTTAATCTCGGTTTGCATGTTAACGATAATGCAAAGCAAGTTGTTGCCAATCGTAATAAGTTAGCTCAATTCATTAATCAAACGCTACAAAGTGACCCGTTGAATGAAAATAGCCCTGCTGAGACAGAAATCCAGTGGCTTGAACAGGTGCATGGTAATGCTGTTGCAGAAATCACGCGAGTAGTAAATCATCCTATTGTCGCTGATGCTAGTATTACGCGTCAGAAGAATATTGCGTTAGCGATAATGACGGCTGATTGTTTACCGATATTATTGAGCGATAAAGCGGGTAAAAAAATTGCGGCAATCCATGGTGGTTGGCGTCCATTAGCGGCCAATATTATTAAAGAAACCCTTGATACAATGCACAGCAAACCAGAAGAAGTTGTTGCTTGGTTAGGACCATGTATTGGTAATGAAGCTTTTGAGGTTGGCGTTGAAGTTAAAAATACCTTCATAAAGCAGGGCGATAGTTTTAGTACTGCTTTTGTAAAACAAGCTAATGGTAAATATTTGGCAGATTTGCACCAAATAGCTCAAATGCAGCTACAGTCATTAGGTGTTATAGCAGTGTCAATGCTTGAGGAGTGTACTTATCAAAATACCAGCAAGTATTATTCTTACCGAAAAAACCAAGTGACAGGGCGAATGGCTACGATTATCTGCAGGCGATAATTATTCAAGCCTCTTGTTGTTTTGTATCAATGATATAGCGTTAACAGTATTGAAAATTTATCTTTTACCCTTATAACTTAGTTATCAGTAAAAAAATTAAGGGTTAAGTTAGGAGATCACCATGCGCTTAGATCGTTTTACCCAATCATTTCAAGAATCCATTGCCGATGCGCAATCACTTGCCCTTGGCAAAGATCATCAGTTTATTGAACCCATTCACTTGATGTTAGCTTTGCTAAATCAGAACGGAAATTCAATCATAGCTTTACTAAAAAGTGCTGGCATCGATGTACGTACTTTACGCAGTAAAACGGAAGAAGCTTTAGCCACGTTGGCACAAGTACCTGATAGTGATGGCGATGTTCAGTTATCTGCAGCATCGGGTCGTGTGCTTAACTTGTGTGATAAGCACGCACAAAAAATGTCTGATAAGTACATTTCTTCTGAGTTATTCATCCTCGCTGCCATTGATGATAAAGGTGCGTTAGGGAAAATCCTTAATGAATTGGGAGCCAACCACGAAAGAGTAAAGTCTGCCATTGAGCATATTCGTGGCGGAGAATCGGTAAAAGAGCAAAATGCTGAAGATGTTCGCCAAGCACTCGATAAATACACGGTAGATCTAACCGAACGTGCAGAACAGGGGAAACTAGACCCTGTCATTGGCAGAGATGATGAAATAAGACGTACATTGCAAGTACTGCAACGACGTACCAAAAATAATCCAGTATTAATTGGCCAGCCAGGTGTTGGTAAAACTGCCATTGTAGAAGGGTTAGCACAGCGCATTGTTGATCACGAAGTACCAGAAGGCTTAAAAAACAAGCGAGTATTGTCTCTTGATATGGGGGCACTTGTTGCTGGCGCAAAGTACCGTGGTGAATTTGAAGAAAGATTGAAAGCGGTATTAAATGAACTGTCCAAAGAAGAAGGGCAAGTTATTCTCTTTATCGATGAATTACATACCATGGTTGGTGCAGGAAAGTCAGATGGTGCTATGGATGCGGGCAATATGTTAAAGCCTGCACTTGCTCGCGGTGATTTACATTGTGTTGGCGCCACCACCTTAGATGAATACCGTCAATACATTGAAAAAGATGCCGCGTTAGAGCGACGTTTCCAAAAAGTGTTAGTTGAAGAGCCAAGTGTTGAAGATACCATTGCTATATTACGCGGATTAAAAGAGCGTTATGAATTACATCACTCAGTAAATATTACCGATCCGGCCATTGTGGCAGCTGCAAGTTTATCGCACCGCTATATTAGCGATAGACAACTACCAGATAAAGCGATTGATTTAATTGATGAAGCAGCCTCAAGCATTCGTTTGCAAATGGATTCAAAACCTGAAGATTTAGATAAGCTTGAACGTCGTTTGATACAACTCAAGCTAGAACAAAAAGCGTTAGAAAAAGATGAAGATGAAGCGTCAATTAAACGTTTAGCTATTATTTCTGAGAAAATAGCTGAAAAGCAGCAAAAATATGATGAGTTAGATGAAGTTTGGACCACTGAAAAAGCAGCATTGTATGGTGCTCATACGATTAAAGAAGAGCTTGAGCAGGCGCGAATCGAGCTTGAAGCGGCGAGACGCTCAGGAGATTTAAACCGTATGTCTGAGTTGCAGTACGGTAAATTGCCTGAACTTGAAAAACAATTAGATTTAGCGAGCCAAGCTGAAATGCAAGAAATGAGTTTATTGGCCAATAAAGTCACAGATGTGGAAATTGCTGACGTGTTAAGTCGGGCAACAGGGATCCCTGTTGCTAAGATGCTTGAGCAAGAGCGAGATAAGCTCCTGAGTATGGAAGATAACCTGCATCAAAGTGTGATTGGGCAACATGAGGCAGTAACATCGGTGTCTAATGCAATTAGAAGATCGCGCGCAGGCTTAAGCGATCCTAATCAACCTATTGGCTCTTTCCTTTTTTTAGGACCTACGGGAGTGGGTAAAACCGAGTTAACAAAATCCCTTGCAGAGTTTTTATTTGATTCTCAAGAGGCACTGATTCGAGTGGATATGTCAGAGTTTATGGAGAAACACTCAGTTGCGCGTTTAGTTGGTGCACCGCCGGGCTATGTTGGTTATGAGGAAGGCGGATACTTAACAGAAGCTGTGCGCAGAAAACCCTATTCGGTGATATTACTCGATGAAATCGAAAAAGCTCACCCAGACGTATTTAATATTTTATTGCAGGTACTTGATGATGGTCGCCTAACTGACGGGCAGGGGCGTACGGTAGACTTTAAAAATACTGTAATCATCATGACTTCAAATATCGGCTCTGATGTTATTCAAGAATTTGCAGATGATAGTCAATATCAACAAATGAAAGCGCAAGTAATGAAGGTACTTGGCCAACATTTCAAGCCAGAGTTTATTAACCGTGTTGATGAGTCGGTAGTATTTCACCCACTTATTGCTGAGCAAATTAAACAAATTGCCGGAATTCAACTTACAGGGTTGACGCAAAGGTTAGCAGAGCAAGAGATCAGTTTACAGGTAACTGATGAAGCCTTGTCATTAATCGCAGAAGCTGGCTTTGATCCTGTTTTTGGTGCAAGACCTTTAAAACGAGCTATTCAACAAGGTATAGAAAACCCTTTGGCTCAGAAAATTTTAGCCAGTAACTTTAGTAAAGGCAGCACAATAGAAGTTGCTGTGTCTGAAGGGCAGTTAACATTTACTGCCTAAACGCTAAAAACAAAAAAGCCTGCAATGAGATATTGCAGGCTTTCGGTTATGTTAAATAGTTCTGTATAGGCCTTGGGGATAGTTTACTTTTCGCAGTAAAGCTCTTCATGTTTCTTACTTAGCGCTAACTTATCTTCTTTTTCTGCTGCAGTTAGTGGACGACTGCCTATAGTGCCATCACTTTTCTCTTCACTGATATGAATATCCTCTAAAGAGCTAAGCATTTTTATATTTAAGCGTGCAGCTTTGCAGTTTTTTTCAAATGTTGCTTTATTTTTAGCGGTAATATCATCTTGCTGCTGCTCTTGCTTCGCCACTTCATCCGCAGCACTTTTTTCGTCAGCCAGTGCTTTTCGCTCGGCTTTTGATAACGCTTTGTAAGAAGAGATAGTACTGAATTCTTTATATTCACCTTCTTTAGGCAAGTTTTGACTAAAGTGAACAACATTGTTGTTATCTACCCAGCGATAAATGGCAATATCTTTAGCGCTTACAGGAGAGATGACTGATGAGGTTATTAGCGCGCCAGCTAACATTACGCCAGTGAAAGAAATGTGTTTAATGCTCATAGTCAAACCTTAATAGATAACTTGTAGTAGTAATTTTTTGCGTTGTTAGCTAAGCCCTTAGCCAAGTGACTTACAGTATAGCTTTATTTTTGTGTCCATAAGCTAGCAAATAATCAATATAATAACAAATACTTAATAATATTGAATTTATCCTATCAAGTGTCGGTTTTTTTTACACTTATATGTCTGGTTGTTAATAGATGGTAAACTTATTGTGAAATGCTTGATAAGTTACTGTATTTAATCTGATAATTCTTTTGGGCATGAAATTTGCTCTAACAGGTAGTTAATGTGACAACAGCTAGATTAATACTAAGCACAGCGTCACTGCTAATACTTAAAAATATAAGAAACCACAAAATATATAGGAAGTAACATGTTAAATAAATTAATTTTACGCGCTGTTTTATCAGTATCTCTAGCGTTGGGCTCTATTGGTGCTAATGCTACGACTATCAGCCATGATATTCTTTTTGATAGTATCTACGATAATGTTGATGAGTATCAAGTAATAGGTAACTTAACTATTAGCCTAGATACTATGAATGAATGGGGCGAAGTTAGCGGAACTTGGGAATCATTCTCTTTCTACGGTTTTGAAGTTGATGCATTTGATGCAAATTTTGATTACTTCGAAGCGATTGTTGATGTAACAAATATTGCTGCGGGTATTGAATCACTTGATTTTGGTGTAACTTTATTTTCAGATCTAGTTTTTTCTGGCTTCATTGATGCTTTTGATATGGATACCAGTGTAACATACTCGTTATATGACAATGCTGATGATAGCTTATGGAATGCAGGCGCTTTAGCTTTTGGTGATGCAACTGTAGTTCCTACTCCTGCTACTTTAGTACTTTTCTTAACTGCTGTTGCTGGTTTAGCTTCACGTCGTAGAAATAGTTAATATTGCTTATCATTAAGTTTGCTCTTGTTAATACAGCTTGAGCTAAACATCATATTAATTAGGCTTTACTTAGGTAAGGCCTTTTTTATAGCTCAATGTAAATTCTATTCAAGTTCTCTAAATTTTTTTAGTTTACCTATGGGCCTTGCGCACTCTACTGGGTTAAATCTAACGCATTCCTCTCCCAAACTTCGTCTTTAAATAACCCACTATGTTCAAAATCATACTTCAGTAACTGAATATGGCATAGGGGCGTTGTTGATGCAGGCCGACAATATAATTCCGCTGTTAATAGAAAAGTTTCAACTTACCCCTCTGATAATAAGTTATTAGAAGGTACTAACGAACTAACTAGGCGGGAGGTGACTAATAATTAACAACAAGGTAGGAGAAGTGTTGCATAATATCCATATTGATACATCAACAGTAGTGTACACATGAGTAGTTTTATAGCTGCTTGTATCGAGGATTAAAGGCCTATACTTAGTCATTTTAAAGCCAAAAAAAGCCCGGATAACATAAGTTATCCGGGCTTTATCAATTGATGGAGCTAATGCCAGATAGCGTTAGCTTATAGTAGTATTAATACTAGTTGTTTAACTCAAGTACCGTAGTACCTTCAGCTTCACCTTCATCATTAAAGTATGTCACTGCACCCATGTAGGTAGTACCTGTTGGTAAACCTCTTGTTAAAATAGTGGTGTAATTAAAACGACCGTTAATAGCACGGCGACCTGAAATTACACGCGTTGAGCTTTCAGCTTGATCAGCAATCCAACCAATCATAGTGTAATCGGTTGCAGGTGCTGCACCAGTTGAATAACCGTGAATCATAGTAATATACATATTACCCGTACTGCTATCAGCAGCGGCTTCAGGGTTGGTTAGTACAACATTTTCGTTTGAACCAGCGTTAAGTGAATTACCTACTTGTGCACAGCTCCAATCAACACAACGATAAACATAAAGGTCAAGGTCAGAACCATCTTCAGCTACGTATGCATCAGCTAAGCTAAAGCGGGCAAGTTTTGTCCCTTCTTCAATGTGGAAACCATGGTAAGTTGTACCAGCACCTAAGAATGCGAAATCTTGTCCAGGATCTGCTTCTACATTACCTGCAACGCCAAACGGAGCAACTAAACCAGCATGCTCGATGCTTGTGCTGCCAGAGTAAAGCATTTTCACAGGGAAACGGAAACGTCCACGGTTAAGATCACCAGAGATAACTTCAGGCACTTCAATTTTAACAGTAGGTACTGCTTTTATTGCTAGTGGCAAACGAACTGAGTGACCAGCACTGTCAGTCCAAGTGATGGCACCAAAGTTCCAAGTATCTACTTGAACAGCATCAGTCTTAGTAAATGTAAGTGCAAAACTTGCGTTACCATTAGCATCAACATCTAAAGTAGACTCAGGTGTTTCATTACCAGCAGCATCAAATGTTTGTACACTTACTTCAATACCAGCAGGTGCTTCAACAGTTGCAGTATAAGAAGAAGATGCAGTTGTTGCATTAGATACTGTTCTGAATACAGTTTCAGGATCAAGTAGTTCAGCAACAGCAATTGAAGGTAAGTTCAATTGACTTGCATCAGAGCTAAAACCTGCACTGTCTAATTCAGCACAGCTAGTATCGTATGCTTCAACAAAGCTTGCTTCATCTTGTCCACATAGGAACGCTAAGTAATCTGCTAAGTTAGTGTCAAATAAAAGACCAGGATCTAACGCAGAAACTGGATCAGCATGACCAGAACCAAAATCATATGGGTCAGCTTGCGTAGTACCGTCTTCCTTAGTTAAGTCTTGGCGAGCCGTTGTCATCATTGCTGATTTAATTTGCGCAGGAGTCCATGAACTATTTGACTCTTTGAACAATGCAGCCATACCAGCAATGTGCGGGCTAGACATTGAAGTACCTTGTAAATACTTAAATGTTTCACCTTGAGCGCCGAACATAGGTGCGGAAGTTGTTGCTGCTAAAATCTTAACACCAGGAGCTGTAATGTCTGGTTTGATGATATCGTAAGTATTTAAGTTAGGACCACGCGATGAGAATGCGGCCATAGTGTTACCTACTTCAATAGCTTCACCAGATGCAGCATTTTCTGTAAATACAACAGAAGTGCTTTCAGTGGCTACACTAGCAGATAATGTTTGTCCATCTTCAAAAGAGATCATTGAACCAGGAATAGCAACTGCTGGATCTTCACCGCCCATAGCGAATGGTGATGTACCTTCAGTTGTATAAACAACAACACCAACTGCACCGGCGTTTTGAGCGTTCATGAACTTTTCAGTAAATGCACATGAACCACGAGCGATTAATGCAACTTTACCTGCTAAATCAGCACCGTTAGTTAATGGCTCAGCATCACATGCTTGAACTGGTTCAGCTAACACTAATTCACCAGCAAGGCCAGCCGCAGCAGGAGCAAATCCAGCTGGAACAGACATAAGTGAAGTACCGGCTAAAGCGCCGCTAGTTACATCAAGTGCTTTACCAATAATAGTAGAAGTACCGTTATAAGTAGACGCAGCAACACTAGTTACCCATGGAGCAGGGGTACCAACAGTTTCTTTATCTGGACCACTGTTACCAGCAGAAACAGAAACAAACACACCAGCAGCTGCAGCATTTAACATAGCAGCAGTAGATGGAATAGTTAAATCAGTACGACTACCACCAATTGAGTAGTTAATTACATCAACACCGTCAGTAACGGCTGCATCAATCGCTGCCATGGTATCACCATAGAAACAACCTGCTTCATCGCCACCGTCTGGGTTTTTGTAATCACTATTCCAACAAGCTTTATATGCTGCAATACGAGCGCGCGGCGCGATACCTGAAACAGTACCAGCATCGCCACCAGATAATGATGCGGCAACACCTTCATTACCACCAGCTGTACCAGCAGTATGGCTACCATGACCGTCAGCATCACGAGGAGAATCAAATTCACCTAAATCATACTGTACGTCGTAAACATTGCTAAAACTGGCGTCAAAGTAGCGAGCACCAATTAATTTATTATTACAGGTAAAATCTGCATCAGTGCCTGTATCACAAGCACCTTGCCAACCTAGTGTGGCAGGATCAGAGTAAGACCCATCATCTGCAAAACTTGCATTTTCAGGCCAAATACCAGTATCGATAATACCAATGATGACATCTTCACCTTTGATGTTCATCGTGTGTTGACCACCAGGACCAGTTAAACCAAGAAATTCAGGTGTATTTGCTGTATTGATAGTTTCTAATCTATCTTCCCAAACACCAACAACATCAGGATGAGATTCTAGTTGTGCTTTTTGTTTGCTATTTAATTTTGCCGAAAAACCGTTATAAGCATGTTTAAATGAATGCAATATTTTAATTGAACCAATAGAGCTAGCAATTTTCTTTTGCTTATTTTCCATTGCTTGAGTATATGCTTTCATCGCAGGGGTGTAAGCATTGTATCGGTTACCTGTATTGGCAACTAACTGGTTGGTCGGTAAAAGTTCGCCAATATCTTGAGCTTGTGCAATAGCAGTATTACCTTTTAATTGAACAATATAGCTTGTAGCTTTTTGCTTAGAACTAACTTCGTTACCTACAACTTTGAATTTACTGATGTCTGCAGTAACTTCGTTAGCAATCACAGTGCCCGTAGCACTTGTAGTAATTGCTAAGGTGACCAAACTCCCTAGAATGGATTTCTTAAAATGCATGTTTATCTCCAGTTTATTGTTATATCGTCGCTGTGCATATCTATTACACTTCATTTTTTTATAAACAATTGCTTATAAAAAATAGCGAGTCAGCTGAATATGCAAATAAGATGCCTTTGTTATAATTGTGTTAACAGGTTGTTGTGTTTATTGGTCTGGCGAGAGACTAGCGCGCAACCAGAGGTTACTAGGATGTAAATAGTGTAAAACTTGTTTACATAGTTACTTGTTAAAAGTGGGTTTTTAGTCACGATACTTGCTAGTATATTGTATATTATGCTTCTTGTGCCCTGGTTCTAATGCATGTATGCATTTAATCGCTGAGTGAATAGGCATTCATGGGAGTGTAAAGAAAGCTGACAAAGTTTTGATGGGCAGTTGAATAGTAAATAGAAAGTGCTTTAG
>Ga0105348_1000558_pt1 | contig 27938 bp, 26 predicted proteins | sample EN8Hudsemesocosm_2_FD_83504 | JGI IMG/M metagenome (GOLD analysis project Ga0105348, IMG submission 83504) | Methane-oxidizing microbial communities from mesocosms in the Hudson Canyon - EN8C Hudson Canyon | ecosystem: Environmental > Aquatic > Marine > Cold seeps | place: Hudson Canyon... | reverse complement strand
TACATATACATAAAACCTGAATTTTAGAATAAGGAAAGGGCATGTCGATAACAAACCTTGGGCTTTGGGCTCATGAGCAATTAAATATAACCCGTAAAGTGGATGCAATTGCTCCCCTAGCGCTTAGACTGTATTTATTTGTTCCATTTTGGATGGCTGGCACAAATAAATGGGCTCATTTTCAAGACACTGCTAACTGGTTTGGTAATGCTGATTGGGGTTTAGGTTTGCCAGCACCAATGCTGTTAGCATTTTTAGCAACATGGACTGAGATTTTAGGAGCTGTTTTCCTTTTACTTGGTTTTGCTACTCGTTATATAGCCGTGCCATTGATGGTGACTATGCTTGTAGCCATTTTTGCCGTTCATTGGGGTAATGGTTGGTCCGCAATCGCAGATGGTGCAGCGGATCCTGGTGTGGCTGAACGAGTTTCTGCAGCAAAGGGAATTTTACAGGAGCATGGCAATTATGACTGGCTTACTGATAAAGGTAATTTTGTAATTCTAAATAATGGAATAGAGTTCGGTGTTACATATTTTATTATGTTATTAACGTTATTCTTTACAGGAGCAGGTAAGGTTGTGAGCTTGGATTATTGGATAGAAAAGTGTTTCAACAAAAATAAATAGATGAATTTTTGTATTCGGTCTATCTTTGATTAATTTAAAGCCGGTTTGATGCCGGCTTTTTTGTGACTTTGATTTAGCTATTTCAGGTAAGGCTACCAGCCTTGGCTATGCTGCAGTACAAGCTGGCTTAACGTATGAATGTTATCATCGCCATCATTTAATGCTGGGATATAATTATATTGCTCACCACCAGCTTCAATAAATATTTCTCTATTTTCGACTTGTAGTTCTTCAAGTGTTTCTAAGCAATCAGCTGCAAAAGCTGGGCTTATGATATCAACCGATTTAATACCATTTTCTGCCCATTCTTTCAGCGTAAAGTCTGTGTAGGGTTTTACCCACTCCTCACGGCCAAAGCGAGATTGGAAGCAGCAAGCCCATTGTTCATCTTTTAATTGAAGCTTGGTTGCTAAAAGTTGAGCTGTATTCCGACACTGGTGCTCGTAGGGATCGCCTTTAAGTGTGTAGCGTTCAGGTACTCCATGGAACGACATTAATAACTTCTCAGATTGTCCGTTCATTGCCCACTGTTTTTTTACTGAATTTGCCAGTGCAGAAATGTATAAATCATGATCATGGTAGTCTCTAATCCAGCGCATTTCTGGGAGATGAGGGCATTGTTTTAACAAGTCGGATAGCTTGTCGTAAATAGCTGCGGTTGTTGAAGATGAGTATTGTGGATACATAGGTAAAATCAGTATTCTTTGAACTCCCCTTTTACGTAAATTCTGTGATGCACTTTCGATGGACGGTTGTCCATATGTCATCGCGAGCTCTACAGGGATAATCTGTTGGAAGTCGTTCTTGAGACGCTCCTCTAATGCTTTGGCTTGTCTCTTTGAAATAACTAATAGAGGTGAGCCTTCATCGGTCCAAATACTATTATAAGCTTTAGCAACAGGTTTCGGCCGGATTATTAGAATAGCTCTTAAAACAAACCACCAGATGAAGCGCGGAGCATCAACAACACGAACGTCAGATAAAAATTCTTTTAAATATGCTTTAACTGCTTTAGGAGTAGGGGCTTCAGGAGTACCTAAGTTAACCATGAGAACGCCAAAGGGTGGTGTTTTATTCGACACAAGAAAACCTTAATAAAAAATCAAAGTACTATTGTAGAGGTAAATTGCAGAAATGAGAAAGGCGGGTTACTTTTATCGTAAACCGCCACTGAGGTAGATCAATTTTCAAAACTGAAAATTATTAGAACTTAAACACAACTTTTACTGAGCTATCAACTGAACCAGCATCAATATATCCAATCGTATTTGGATTATTGCTTACTAGAGCTTTTACAGCGGCATCATCAGCAGATTGTTTTGGAGGGGTGCCTTTTCCTGTAAAAATCAAACGTGACCAATAAGATTTCAACTGGCTTGCAGATTTACCTAGCACACTGCTATTAAAAGCTTCTCTTGCGGCAGTTCCATCATTTTGATCAATTGGGACAGCTTGAGCTCCATCAGGGAAGCTTTTACTCTTTCCGAGAAAAATCTTACTAATAGTTGCTTTATCTAAGGATCCATTACCGTTGCTAGAACCTACAATCACTGCGATTTCTGCGCTTGTAATCACTGATGCTGTTACTAGTAATAGGGCTGTTAAGGTTTTTTTAATATTAATCATAGAATGTCTCCTTAAAAGACCAAGTCAATAGCAACGGTGTAAAGCATAGCGCTCTTGCCTTTAGCACCACCTACGATTTCTTCATCGTGTTGTTGTACTTCAAACTTTAAAGCAGTACTCGTATCATAATCATAACGTAATCCAGCAATGATACTATTTTGCTTATCTTCAAACCCTAAGGCTTTTTGTATGTTGCCATCAAGTCCGCTATCTAATTCATTTTCAGTTGATGCATATGTAAGATGGCCTACAAATTCATTAAAGCGTTTGCCTACTTTTATTAGATTAGTAGTAACAGTTGGGAAGAATGGTGACGCCGAGAAACTCTGAGTGTATTCTGCAATAGCGCTAAAGTCTCCATTGTCATATCCTGCAGCGAGCCCATAAAAGCCAAGTTCCTGGCCTGTTAAGGTGAAATCAGCTACGGCTTGGTCAATGTTAGCATCAAGAGCGGCATTGCTTGTCGGATTAAGAACGGTTCTTAATGTTGAATTAATAACTGCAGCAGCCCCAGCATTTGCTGTACCGAAACTTCCCGTACCATCAGTTTCAATTTCTAGTCTGTGATAAGAGGCTCTTAAGGTTAAGTCACCTGTAGCTGTAGTTAATGCTAAACCAGCGAAGTTCTTAAGGTCTACACCGGACCCAGCTCGCGAGTAGCGGCCATAATAAACTTGAATGCTATTGTCCCAATCACCAAGAGAAAAGCGGTAGTTTAGGTCTGTACCGTCTATTGATGAGAAAGGAACGCTATAAACTTCTGATGGGGGTCTAACCCAGTCATAGGCATAGCCAACCTCTAAAAAGTCCGAGTAATAAAAGAAAGGTACTCTAATGCGACCTAGTCTTACATCTAGGTCATCTGATACTGCATAGCTTGCATAAGCCCATGCTGACTCAGTTGAGTATTCATCAGTGCCTCGAGATACTAGTTGTCCTGTAACGGTTGTTTTATCGTTAACCTGCTTACTAATTTGTAAGCCTAGAATAGTATCATTTTTAAAATTACCCGTTGTATCATAACCTTCAAGAGTAACTTTATTATTGTCTAACATACTGACGCCAACACTCAGGAAACCATTGATGTTTAAATCATTGGCTTGAGTTGTAGGTGAAAGTATTACCGCAGTTGTAACAGCGGATAATAATATTAATTTGTTCATTTTTAATCCTTCTATTAAGTAATTAGGGGTTCAATTGAACCCCTAATTCTTTTTAAAACTTATGAACAACTTTAACGCTGGCGTCGACAGCGGAAGAGTCGATATACCCAATAATATTTGGGTTATTTGCAACTAGCTGCTTCACTGACGTGTCATTTCCGGATTGTTTTGGTGGTGTGCCCTTACCCGTGAAAATCAAACGAGACCAGTAAGACTTAAGCTGACTAGCTGACTTTCCTAGAATCGTTGAGTTAAAAGCTTCGCGTGCTGCTGCCCCATCATCTTGATCGACAGGAACTGCTTGTGTTCCATCAGGGAAGCTTTTCGCTTTACCTAAAAATATTTTCCCTACAGTTGCTTGGTCAAGAGTTCCGTTAGGGTTAGAGGGACTGACAATGACTGAGATTTCTGCATTGGCAATCGTAACAAAGCTAATCAGGAGTGCTGTACAAACGTATTTTATATTTTTCATAGTGTTTCTCCTTAAAAGACCACGTCAACAGCAACGCTGTATAAAGTTGCAGAATCGCCATCGACGCCAGCGCTCGTGTTCTCATCATTGTTTTGAATTTCGAATTTCAATGCGGTACCTGAGTCATAATCGTAACGTAGGCCAACAATGATGCTGCTTTGTTCTGACTGAAGTGGAAGTGTTTTCTGAATAACACCTTCATTACCCGAATCAAATTCATCTTTTTCCTCTGTATAAGTTACGTGAGGAGTATAATCGCCAAACCGAGCTGCGACACCTATTAGCCATGCTTGGTCATCTAGGAATAATGAAGACTCGTGATCTAGTGCAGTCCATTCAGCTACAGCGCTGTATGTTCCATCATCATAAGTAAATGCTGCTTCTACGAATTGACTGGTTTGACCCGTAAAATTAAAGTCATCGGCTGCTGATGGATCTCCTAAGCCAGTAGCAATGGCTGATGCCGCTGCCCCCGCTGCACCAAGAGCTGTCGTTAAATCAGTTGTGTTCATTATAATTTCAGCTTGATGATAACTGAGGCGAGTACCAAAGTTGCCCATATTGGCTGCGAAAGCTAGGCCAGCGAAATTACGATAATCAGAAGCATAAACGTCAGTGCCTGTGTTGAAGTCACCTTGGAAACGCCCGTAATACACTTGGACACTTCCGTCGATGCTGCCAGAACTGAAGCGTTGAGTTAGATCTACGCCATCAAGTGATGAAAAAGGGACTCGATAGACTTCGCTTGGGGGGCGAACCCAGTTAAATGCGTAACCAACTTCAAGGAAATCAGAATATTGGAAGAATGGGATGCGTAACCGACCCATGCGTAGATCTAAGTTATCGTTTGCAGCATAGGTAACAAAGGCCCAAGCGGCTTCTGTCGCATATTCATCACTGCCGCGAGAGACTAATTGACCCGTGGCGGTAGTAGAGTCGTTTACTTGCTTCTGAATTTGTAGACCTAAAACAGTATCGTTTTTAAAGCCACCTTGGTTATCAGCACCTGCAATTGACGCTTTATTGTCGTCAAGCATGCTTGCGCCAACACTAAGGAAGCCATTCACGTTAAGGTCGCTAGCCATAGCAGGAGAGGCGATAGCAATTGCTAAAAGAGATGGTGCCCAGTGTATTTTTGTTCTCATAGTCTTCACTCTTTGGTTGTCTATATTTCAACCTTAGTAAAAGTTCAAGTATTTACAAATAATTGCATTGTTTTTGTGCAAAGCAGCTTAGCCAGCGGAAACTAAAGCTCTGTAATGGATGCTGTTGTTATTTTGCTATATAATTTGCGCCACAATTTTCATGTGTCATCACGTTTAATAGGTGACACTGTTTTATCCTGGTTCCCCAAGTGGTTTTTTTGGGGGCTGACTTAATTGAGTTTTTGAGGCTATAAAATGACTGAGTACGTTCAAAGTGGTGGCATCCAAGTTGCTAAAGAGCTATACGATTTTATAAATGACAGCGCGATTCCAGGTACTGGCATCGAAGCTAATGATTTTTGGGCTAAGTTCGACAAAATTGCTAACGAACTAGCACCTAAAAACCGCGCCTTGCTTGCTAAGCGTGAAGATTTACAAGCTAAAATCGATGCGTATCACACAGAACGTGCTGGTCAGCCGCATAACGCTGTTGAATACAAAGCTTTCTTGCAAGAAATTGGTTACCTAGTGCCTGAAGGCGAAGCTTTCTCAGCAACGACTGTTAATGTTGAGCCAGAAATTGCTCAAATGGCCGGTCCACAGTTAGTTGTGCCAATTATGAATGCACGTTTTGCATTGAATGCTTCTAACGCACGTTGGGGCTCTTTGTACGATGCTCTTTATGGTACAAAAGCAATCTCTGAAGAAGATGGCGCTACAAAAGGTCCTGGTTATAACCAGGTTCGTGGCGACAAGGTTATCGCGTATGCGCGTAAATTCTTAAATGAATCTGCACCTTTGGCGACGGGCGATCACGCTGACAGCACAAATTACGCAATCGTTGATGGCGCTTTAGCCGTTACATTAAAAGACGGTTCGACAGTAGGTCTTAAAGATACTGATCAGCTACAAGGTTTTGTAGGCGATGCAGCAGCGCCGACTGGCATTCTTTTGAAGAATAACGGTTTACGTTTTGAACTTCAGTTCGATGCTACTAGTCCAATCGGTTCTACTGATTCGTCTGGTATGAAAGACATCGCGATGGAATCTGCTCTTACAACCATCATGGATTGTGAAGACTCTGTTGCGTGTGTTGATGGCGAAGACAAAGTCGTTGCTTATGGCAACTGGTTAGGTCTTATGAAAGGTGATTTGTCGGTTGAAGTGAAGAAGGGCGCTGGCTCTTTCACTCGTACGATGAATCCTGATCGTCAATACACAGGATTAAATGGCGAGACTTTCTCTGTGAAAGGTCGCTCTATGTTATTCGTTCGTAACGTTGGTCACTTGATGACTAACCCAGCAATCCTGTTGGCTGATGGCGCTGAAGTGCCTGAAGGTATCATGGACGCAATGATGACAGTTATGATTGCGATGCACGACCTTAAAGGTAATGCACCGTTCCAGAACTCGACTACCGGTTCTGTAAACATCGTTAAGCCTAAAATGCACGGTCCTGAAGAAGTTGCTTTTGCTAACGACATCTTCGCTGCTATAGAAGATGCATTAGGTCTTCCTCGTTTTACCGTTAAAATGGGTATTATGGATGAAGAGCGTCGTACTACGGTTAACTTGAAAGAGTGTATCCGCGCGGCAGCTGATCGTGTTGTATTCATCAATACCGGTTTCTTAGACCGTACGGGTGATGAGCTTCATACCTCTATGTTGGCCGGTGCTTTTGTACCTAAAACTGTGATGAAGCAGCAAACTTGGATTGGCGCTTACGAAGATTGGAACGTTGATACCGGTCTTGAGACTAGCCTTTCTGGTCGTGCTCAAATTGGTAAAGGCATGTGGCCTATCCCTGATGAAATGGGCCAGATGATGGAGCAGAAGATCGCTCATCCTAAATCTGGTGCTAACACGGCATGGGTTCCATCACCAACAGCTGCGACTTTACACGCTATGCATTACCATCAGGTAGATGTGTTTGCCGTTCAAGAAGGTCTTAAAACTCGTAAGCACGCGTCTGTTGATGACATTCTAACGATTCCTCTAATGGACGATGCGCAGAAAGCGGCTTTGACTGCTGAGCAGATCCAAACTGAAGTTGATAACAATTGTCAGGGTCTATTGGGTTATGTTGTGCGTTGGGTTGATGCGGGTGTTGGTTGTTCTAAAGTGCCAGACATCAATAACGTTGGTTTGATGGAAGATCGCGCGACTTTGCGTATTTCTTCTCAGCACCTAACTAACTGGTTAGAGCACGGTATTTGTTCGAAAGAGCAAATCAACGAGTCTTTGAAGCGTATGGCTGCAATTGTTGATGGTCAAAATGCTAATGATCCAACATATATTGCTATGGCTCCTGGTTTTGACGGTATCGCTTTCCAAGCGGCATCGGATCTTATCTTTGAAGGTAAGACTCAGCCAAGCGGTTATACCGAGCCACTACTTCACGCTTACCGCTTGAAGTACAAAGCTCAGTAATTTGAGTTTAGTTATGATGTGAATTCACTTATTTTTAGTGAATTGAAAAAACCCGGCACTTGTCGGGTTTTTTTATGTCCCAAAAATAAGTTGTTGAGTGTTGTGGGTAAATTTTAAGTAATGTTAATTGTTTGAGACAGATGTTCAGCGTATTTCAGGTAAGTTGGTTCATTATCTGGTTTAATTTGAGTAGTGAGGTATGTTGTTGAAAAGATCAATTTTTCTGTTGTATTTTGTCCTGAGTTTTGTACCTGCTTATGCTGAGCAAAATGTTTATTCAAATTTTGATTCGATAATTAGTTCAGAATCTGTCCCTATTAATGACATGTTAACGGGGTGGGAAAATTCGTATCAGCGAGGCGAAATCGTTTTTGCTGATGTGAATTGGTCTTTTGGTTTTAGTAGTGATCTAGAAATTGCTGGTGAGTCCTTTGGGCAGCTTAGTGTTCAACGAGAATATCGCCGCTATTACTACCTCAATTATGATAAAGAAACCTCTGATTATTTTCGAGCGCTTGAACTCGGGAATGAGCTAACCAGTAATAAAAAGTTGGATCTAGCATTCAAGCAATTTGAAGCACCTGGAATCACTTTTGGGTATGAAAGCAAAAAATTTCAAATGGAATCTATTAACTGGCAGTTAGGCTTGGGCATGTCCCTATATCAGCCAGGACATTTTCAATTTGGTAGTATAAAAGGGATTGCGGAAGCGGGTGAGGCATCTGCTGCTTCAGGCATTATTAACTACCGATATGACGATGATAAATTACTCGATCATCAAGCTGAGGTTGATAAGGGTTTGGGCTTAAGTTTGAGCCTTATGTTTGCTTTAGAGCTAGAGCACTGGCGAGCTAGAGTATCAGTTAAGGACATAATAAATCGTTTTCGCTGGCGAAATGGCGCTTTCACAAAGGGCTGTATTAATGTGGGAGGAGGTAGTCGTGCTCAATGTGATGCGGATGGCGCAGCATCAGGTATTTCAGCACAAGGCGAAGTAGTTGAAACAATTCCTTATACGTTAAACGCAGAGTTGTCTCATATAAATAGCGGCCTAGTTGCCTATGGGATGGCCCATGATGAATATTATCGCTTGGGCGTGGAAAAAGGTGTGCAGACAAGTCTAGGGCGATTTGCATTTTTCTTGTATTATCCACGCCTGGTAGGATTGTCTTGGCAAACGAGTATATTCAATATTCAACTCGGTGCGGATACTCTAAAATTTTCTCAGGCGCGAAATTTACAGCTCAATATGGGTATAAATTGGCGCTGGTAGCCCATGTATTTGTGGTTCATATCAAATTGGTAGCTTATGTTTAACGGTAACTCATGTATCTAGATTACTTTGGCTTAAGCCGCTTACCTTTCTCTATTGCACCTGATCCAGAACTCTTATATCTAAGTCCTTCTCATCATGAAGGATTGGCGCATCTCAACTATGCGTTGACGGGGCATGGTGGGCTAATTTGCCTCACCGGTGAGGTTGGTATGGGCAAAACAACGTTATGCCGAGCGTTTATCGATCAAGTGCCAGATTATGTCGATATTGCTTATATCTTCAATCCTATGTTGTCGGCTCCGGAATTATTGCAGTCCATTTGTACTGAGTTAGAAATATTTAATAATAATGATTCAGCTGCAGAGGCTTTAACAAATAAACAGTTAATTGACCGCTTATATCAGGCTTTGCTTGAGCGCTATGCCAGTGGCCGTAAGGTTATTTGCATTATCGACGAGGCGCAGAGCATGCCTGCACCTTTGCTCGAGCAAATTCGCTTATTGACCAACTTAGAGACCAATAGAGAAAAATTATTAACTCTCATATTGGTCGGTCAGCCAGAGTTACAAACGATTCTCGCAGAGCACTCTAATCGTCAGCTTGACCAGCGAATAACAGCGCGCTTCCATTTACCTGCAATGAACAAAAAACAGTTGAAACCCTACCTTCAGCACAGATTAATGAAAGCAGGGGGGGATAAAGATGTCTTTACGGATGCCGCAATTTCAACCATCTGGTCTGGAGCAAGTGGCATACCTCGAGTAATCAATAGTATTGCCGATAGGGCCTTATTAGGTACTTATGCGACTAGTAGTCCTAAGGTGAGTAAAGCTATTGCTAAGCAAGCAGTATTTGAAGTCGTTGGGCCGACAAAAAAAAGAGCGGCTAAGAGCTCGAAAGGCTTAGCTTATAGTGCTTTTGCTTTTATCGGTTTATTAACCATCATCTTTTTCTTGCTAGCGAATCAAAGCAATAATTCATCGTTATTAGGGCTGTCGTTTTGGACTGATAATGTATATCAGCGTTTGGCACAGGTGAACGGGCTTTATCTGGAATCTGTTGATCTATCGAGCTGTAAAGCCATTAAAGAAAATAGTGAGTTGGCCTGCTTATCTCTAGATTGGTCTTTGGCCGATCTGAAAGGTTTGCAAAAAGATATGGCGATTTATGATGGTGAGTCGTGGAAAGTTATCGACTCTAGTCAGCTGACTATACGCCCTTTGCGCAGTATTATTTTATGGAAGCCTGTGAGTGGTTATGAGAAACCTGTTAAGCTTGGGGAGTCTCATGAGCTTATTACTTGGGTGAGGGATATTTTAGTGGATGAAGTATCGTTGGGGGAGTGGCAAGTTATTGCTCCGAGCGGTTCAGCAGGTCACGATTTTCATTCATATTATGATCCGATTCTTGCGCAAAAGGTGAAAACCTTTCAGCAGAAGTCAGGCTTAAAAGCTGATCGAATTATTGGTTTGAAAACCCTGATAGCCCTACAGGCTAAAGACCAAAAACCGGCTTTCGTAGAGGAGGGCTTGTAAATGTCTTATATTTTGCAAGCTCTAAAGAAATCCGAGCAGGAGCGAGAGCAGTTAAGTTCCTCTAAAGAAGGTACCGTAAAGCCTTCATCGAGCAGTGTCGAAAATGCTGGCATGGCGAGTGTTGATGGTCGTCAAAATGAGGCTATTCAATCGGTTGTGAATTGGCGACTAATGATTTTGGCTACTCTTTCATTGTTACTAATTATTGCAATGGGGTACTTCAACCAAAACCCAGAAACCGAGACGACTATCGAAAGAAAAGTGGCTGTGAGTCCCGTCGAGCAAGTTAAGTTGAATAAAGAAATAAAGCGTTCAGAGATATTGATTGATGAGTTGAATACTTCGGTCGCTGATAAACAAAGTAATTCTCCGGCCAAGGCCGTTATTATCGAAAATCAGCCGCAGGTTATACGACCAACAATTGCTGTAGAGCAAGCTTCAAAGAGTATTCAGTCTTTAATTCCTACTCTCGATATCAGCAGTCATATTTATAGCTCATTAGCGGCGCGCAGAAGTATCGTCGTGAATGGAGAGCGCTTAGTGGAAGGTGACTTCATTTCTCCTCAAGTACAAGTTAAAGAGATTACCCACCAAGGTATGATTATCGCTGTTAATGATAGGTCTTTAATCGTGAGCCGTAGTCGGGGCTGGAGTCGCTAAAATATGTTATCGCAAAAGTTGAAAGACGAAATACAAACGCTATACCGCAAGCTAGTAGAAAAAATGAAGCTAACTCCCCGCATGGGGCAGCGTGTAATGATTGCGGAAATAGCCAAGTCATTAGGGGCTATTGAAGAAGACGATAAAGAAGAACGTTCTAATGATGCTGGTATAGCTGTCGTAGAAGCAGGCACGGGCACAGGTAAGACGTTAGCTTATTTAACGGCGACATTGCCGATGGCAATGGCTGCTGATAAAAAACTGCTCATATCGACGGCAACGATTGCTCTACAAGAGCAAATATTAGATAAAGATATTCCGGCATTTCGTAAAAACTCCGGCATTCCGTTTAAGTTTGCTTTGGCCAAAGGTCGTGGGCGTTACCTATGTTTAGTGAAGCTTGATAAGGCGTTGCAGCAAATGTCAGGTTTGCTATCAACAGTTGATCTATTTGATCAAGCCCCTGAAGCCGCCGATCAAGCCTTATACGAAGATTTATTATCTTCCTACGGGCGTGGTGATTGGAATGGTGATAAAGACCGTTTAGGCTTCGAAATTGAGCCGAGTCAGTGGCGCCATTTAACGGCTACGCACCGAGAGTGTTCAAACCGTCGCTGTGAGCAGTTTCAAAACTGTGCTTTCTATAAAGCTCGAGGCGAGATGGATACGGCAGATATTATTATTGCTAACCATGATCTTGTACTTTCAGATTTAGTTCTTGGTGGAGGGGCAGTCTTGCCTCCACCAGAGAAACTCATTTATGTGTTTGATGAAGGGCATCACCTTGCTGATAAGGCGTTAAATCACTTTAAGGTAGAGATTGGAGTTCGTTCGCAGCGCCAGTGGCTGAAGCAGCTGGAGAAAGCATTAGAGCAATTAATTGCTCAAGGTGGCATTCCAAATTCAATGATGCACAGTATTCGTACTGCGCCTGAACAGATTAATGAGTGCCAGCAAGCGTTGACTTTTCTTTGGCCAATGGTTCAAGAAATGCTTGGTGAAAATGAGCGTCTTCGATTTGAATTTGGACAAGTGCCAGATGAGCTTAAGGCTTTACTGCAGAATCTGAAAACACCTTTGCAGCCTTTGTTGCAGTGCTTAGATAAATTGAATGAAGCGCTGCAAAAATCATTGGACCCTAAAGAAGAAGGGGAGTTTGAGCGCTCTGTTGCGGAGGCTTTTCAGGCTCCTATTGGCATTCTATTCTCCCGATCAGAAATTTTATGGGATGGCCTTATTTGGCTGTTGGCAGAAGAAGCGGCCGATACGACCCCTTATGCTCGATGGATGTCGAAAACAGCTTATGGTGAGGATTGGGATATTCAATTATGCGTTTCTCCGATTAGAGTTGCAGAGCAATTACGCAAAAACCTGTGGTGGCGTTGTTATGGTGCTGTTGTTACCTCGGCGACGTTAACGGCTTTAAATTCATTTAATCAAATTGCTATTGAGACCGGATTGCCTAAGTGGGCAAATTTTCAGCAGGTTGTCTCACCGTTTGATTACCCTAATAATGGCACCATTCGAGTGCCAAAATTACAGCATGATCCCAAGGCTGAAGGGTACCAAGAAGAGATTAATAACTGGCTCCGAGATAATATTAATCTTAATGAAGGTAGTTTGATCTTATTCAGTTCACGGGCTCAGATGAAAGCCTGTAATGATGTGCTATATCCGGAATGGCGTGACGAGCTATTGGTGCAAGGTTTTTTACCTAAGTCTGAGATTGTGAAGCGCCATCAGGAGAAAATTGATAAAGGTAAAGGAGGGGTTATTTTTGGACTCGCTAGCTTTGCTGAAGGTATTGATTTACCGGGTGATTATCTGACTCATGTGGTAATTGTTAAAATACCCTTTGCAGTTCCAGATGATCCTTTGCAAGCTGCAACCAGTGAATGGATGGAAAGCCAGGGTCGTAATCCCTTTATGGAGCTAACACTGCCAGCGGCTTCTGTTCGCCTTGTTCAGGCTGCGGGTCGATTGATTCGTAAAGAAGATGATGTGGGTATGATTAGCATATTGGATAAAAGAATTGTCGCCAGCCGTTATGGTCGACTTTTATTGGATGCATTGCCGCCTTTTAAACGACAGATCGACTAATGACTGTTGGATAAAAAGAGACAGACATAAAAAAAGACCCTCACAGGTCTTTTTTTATGTCTGAAATTCAGGCTTGCTAAGCAAGGCGCAGATTTTCAATAATAACCTGCATGTTATGAGGATTGAATTCTTCAATGTTTTCTAATAGCTCAATCAACTCGTCTGCAGCTTTAACATCACGCTGGATTAGAATACAGCGTAAGTTTTTTTGATTGCGTTCCATAATACGAACATGAAAGTGATGTTTCATTCCATTAACATAAAGTTGCAAGCCTTTTGAGGTTTCACTAAGTGTTAAATCATTATGAGTCAGTTCAATCTGACAGCCGGAGAAGTTAATATCTGCAATGCGAATATTATGTTCGATGCCCGTAATTTCATCTTTTAATAGTGCTTGGTCGTCTTCAAGTTTCAAGCGCGGTTGTAAGCGACGTTCTTGAGAAAAGTATGCGTCTTGAAATAATCGAGTGCCATCAATGCCTTTAATGCACTGATCTTGAATGAAGCGATAAAACAGCTCAGAAGTAATATCTCTGCGTTCAAATTGAGATAAGTGATCAGCATCTTCAATAACGGCAAACTGTGCATCGGCACAAGAAGCTGCAAACGCGGCGTTTTCTTCGGGTAGAGTGAAGTTATCAAATTCCCCCGTTGCCACTAATGTCGGACAAGAAGGAAATTTGTCGAAGCCATCAAAGCGTAAAAGACGCTGTGTGTTCTGTGCATAGCGCTGCTGTTCGTTATCATTTAATCGTGCAACTTGGCGATACAATAAGCGACGATAGGTTTTTCCTACCTCGGTTTCCTGCATGCGGTTGTGGTTGATTAAGTTTGAAACGGCTGTCGCAGCAAAGGCTTTTAATTCACCTTGAGCGAGTAGGTTCAGAGAATCTTCTAGTAATAATACTAAGGAATCGCGACGGAAGCAGGTGATGCCTGATACAAGTAAGCGTTTGACGAAACTTGGGTGTTCAGCCGCAAATAAGGTCGCCATGGCAGAGCCATAACTAATGCCAACCATGATCACTTGTTCTACATTGTGTACTTCAAAGAATCCTTTGAGTAACGAAGAGAAATCCTTCAGGTCTAATTCAGGCGCTAATTGATCATTGCTGCCTTGTGAAGGTAGATCTAACAGGATTACAGGATGCGATTGATATACCAGTTCTACTTCTGTTCTAAATGAAGTGAAACTTTGAAATGCGCCACCTAAAAATACAACAGGAGTATTACCAACATTTTCTGGCTGAGAAAATAAATGGTACTCGAGTTTATAGCGTCCAATCATTTGAATGCTAGGGGCTTGCTTTAGACTGTTTGGTTCGAATGTAGAAAACTGCATGGGCAATCTCAACTTCTTTTTTTCTTATAGTCTCAAGATTATGCTTCATTTATAGACAGATATCTATAGGTGTAGCATATCTTTACTAAATAAACAGAAAATCGTAAAGCGCCTGTAAGTTGTTGATATTCATGGTGTTTTTATTAGTATTGATAGTCAGGCCAGGTGTTTGGCCTGAATTGGGGCGTATATATTAAGTAGAAAAGCTTATTTTGGTAGGTTTAAGGTGTATTCAATATGTGATGGGGTCACGTTGACACCAATCTCACCGTTAGGGCTAGCGATTTGCTGAGAATTAAAGTTCCCGAGATTTGGGATTCTTATTGTGAAGGAGTTATCTGTTATCTGATAGCTGTCAGCGGATACAGAGATATCTGTTGGTTTAAGAGTTGTTAAAAATGGGAGTGTTGTTAAGTCAAAAGATTTTCCATCTTCAACCCCTTGGGCTGTTCCGTAGAAGTCCCTAATTGTTTGAATGGCCAGCTCTGATGGGGGGGCTTTGAGAAACACAGTTGTAGCAAGTGGGAGTTGTGGTGCTAAGTTATTGTCTAGGGCTCGTAAGTTGTTTAGGTCGTCGTAAGTCGTCAGCTCATGGCTAATGGCAGAGGTAGTGTGGTTTTGATCTTGCGGCAGAACCTGAGTTGCTTCCTCTAAAGGCGATACTTTTAACTGCACAGGAATAGTGGGAGAAGGAGTCTCTGCTTTCTTTTGGCGAACGATCACCGTTGTATCTTGTATATAAGTGTCGGTTAATTCTTCCGACGAAAGCGAGCTGATCTCGGCCCAAGCGATAGAGTTTGCGAATAATAGGATCGGCACAGAATATCGGATGGAGGGCGTTGGAATCATGTTTATGCGTGATTTCATGTTTTTGCGGTCTTTAGAAATTGTCATAGTGGTTATCATAATGAATTCCAAACACTTATTATGCAATGGTATTGACGATAGGTATTAGTTTCATCCTAGCCGAGGCACCCTGAGAAGCAAGGTCGTTTACGTCAAGTTGACAACGATTTAGCAAGAGACGTTCATTGTAGACTTAACATCTGCTTTTTATAACAAAAATCAAGAAAATCCTATAGTTACTGCGATAGCGCTTCTAAAGCAGCTGTGTTTTAATCAGCCTATGAAAAAATCACTACCTCTATTAATCGGCTTTCGTTATTTATCAGCGAAACGTCGTAACCACTTTATTTCTTTTATTTCAGCATCTTCCATGGTCGGAATGACTCTCGGTGTCGCTGTTCTTATTCTCGTCTTATCTGTTATGAATGGATTTGATCAAGAGTTGCGTGAGCGCATTCTTGGCATGATCCCCCATGGCGTTATCTATGAAAGGGGAGGAGTTCAAGATTGGCACAAATTGGCCGAAGAAGTTGAAAAATTCCCGGGAGTTGTCGCTGCTGCACCGTTAACTCGACTTCAAGGAATGATGGCTTATCAAGGGCGTGTGCAAGGGGCGATGGTAACAGGTATTGATCCGGCTGCGGAATTGCGAGTTTCTATTTTACCGGATCATATGGTTCAGGGAGAACTGTCGTCGTTAACGGCCTCAGGTTTTAACGTGGTGATGGGAGAGATTCTAGCTAGACGGTTAAACCTGGTTGTTGGTGACAAGGTTACCTTAATGCTTCCTGAGGCGACATTGTCCCCCGCAGGCATTTTGCCAAGAATAAAAAGACTTACGGTATCGGGTATTTTTTCTGTTGGTGCAGAGCTGGATGCCAATCTTGCCGTCATTCATCTAGCGGATGCTCGTAAACTTGCTCGTTTAGCGGGTGAAGCTCAAGCACTAAGAATTAAGACCGAGGATTTGTTTACAGCGCCTAAGTTAGTTTGGGAGTTAGTGAGTCAAGTAGAAGGTGTTTATTCTGGCAGTGATTGGACTAAGACCCACGGCAATTTATTCCAGGCGATTAAGATGGAAAAGACAATGATTGGGCTGCTACTGCTAATTATTGTAGCTGTTGCCGCTTTCAATATTATTTCAACTCTCGTAATGGTCGTGACAGATAAACAGGCAGATATCGCTATTTTACGGACAATGGGCGCAACACCAAATACGATTTTAAAAATTTTTATGGTGCAAGGTTTGGCGATTGGAATCGTCGGTGTTGCGCTAGGAACGGTGCTAGGCATTATTGGTGCATTAACGGTGTCAGATATTATTGCTTGGATTGAAAAAATATCGGGTATGCAGTTCTTAAATAGCGATGTGTACTTCATTAGCTATTTGCCGTCTCAATTATTATGGTTGGATGTTGCGGTAGTTACTGGCAGTGCGATTGTCCTAAGTTTCTTTGCCACAATCTATCCCGCTGTTCGTGCATCAAAAATCCAACCGGCTGAGGCGCTTCGTTATGAATGATATTATTCTCGATGCTCAAGGGTTGAGCAAAACATATCGTACTGGACCTGATGACGTCATAGTTTGGGCGGATGTAGACTTACAAGTACATGTTGGCGAAACAATTTCTATAATCGGAGCATCAGGCTCGGGTAAAAGCACTTTATTGAATGCGCTTGGTGGCTTGGATTCTATCGATGGCGGTGAGGTTTCGCTGGCTGGGCATAAAATACATGCCCTTGATGAAATCACTCGTACAAGATTAAGGAATCAAGATCTGGGTTTTGTGTATCAGTTTCATCACTTGTTACCAGAGTTCAGTGCACTTGAAAACGTCATGATGCCTTTATTGATTCGTGGCGAAAAAACGAAGGTTGCTAAAGCGAGGGCGTTGCAGTGTTTATCTCAAGTTGGCCTTTCGTCGCGAACTGAGCATAATCCAGCAGAGCTTTCGGGTGGCGAACGTCAAAGGGTGGCAATTGCCCGCGCTTTGGTAGGAAAGCCTAAAGTCGTGTTGTTAGATGAACCGACTGGTAATCTAGATCAGCAATCTGCTGAGCAAGTTGAAAACGTATTGTTAGAGTTGTCTGAAACGGTTGGTATGGCCTTTGTGATCGTGACTCATGACGAAGCTTTAGCGGCGCGAGCTAATCGCCGATACAAGTTATCTGATAGAACCTTGCGTGAAGTGACATAGTTAAAAAGACTTATGAATTTGATTTTTCAGGTTTATTCTATAGAAATAAAAAAGAGAGCTAAGGCTCTCTTTTTTATGGATTAAATATTACCACGTCTTAAGCGTTCAGCTTTGCGCTTGTTCCAGTGCTTGATCACGTTAATACGCCACAAAACTCTCATCCCGACATAACCTAAGGATGCAAAAAACAGTCCTGCGACTATTGAGCCTAAATAAAGAGGCAGCCAAATTACATTAAGTTCAGCTAGAAGGGAATCCAAACTCATATTACTATTGAATTCTCTAGCTGGGATGTCCATTAAATAAGCACCTAGGCTATAGGTCGCGTAAAATAACGGCGGCATAGTAATCGGATTACTTAGCCAAACTAGGCCTACTGAGATCGGTAAGTTTGAGTTGAAATAGAAAGCAAGAAGCGCTGCAAGTACCATTTGGAATGGCATGGGAATGAAGGCGCAAAAGATCCCGATAAAAAATGCTTGTGCAACAGAGCGTCTATTTAAATGCCATAAATTTGGCTTACCCATAAGAGGTTTAAGAAAGGCTAAAGACTTGTTATTTTTTACTTGTTCAGGTGTAGGGAAGAGCTTTTGTAGTTTTTTCTTTGGCATTTGCTCGATTCTTTTGTGGTTTCGGCGATATCTGCCATGCTAATTATTGGGTGAATTATGCCAATAATTTTCAGGGGTAGCAATGAGACTCTGTTTAGTAACTGCTATTTTGACGATATTTGTGTCAATACACTTTCAATCTACGCAAGGGTGGTTATTGGGGCTATTAATCTCGTCTATTCTTTTTTTGCCGTTTTCAAACTCTTCAGCACACTCTTTTTTGATTCGCTTCTGTTCAGTTCTCTGCGTTATCTCGTCGGCTTGGTATTGCCAATACTGGCTAGATGATCGGTTACAGAGCCGGTTGGCCGCCTCGATAACAAAAAAAGTAATGGAGGGTTATGGTGAGGTAGTCGGCTGTCGTGATACCAGTAGCGATGTGCAAAAGCTAAATATCAGTCTTAAACCTAGCCCCCTTAGTAAAGTGACAAACAAGCAATTGGGATCGAATGGGCAAGACCCGTCATTGGCGGGCCTAAAACAATTAGCCATCAATTATTATCGTCGTAATAAAATCCAAGGGAATAAAAACCAAAGGAATAAAAAAAAGGTTAATGATGAGGGGTTATTGGAAGCTCCGATATTAGCCAGGATTCCTTGCGGATCAATTATCAAATTTAAAGCAAAGCTAAAGGCTCCTTACAGTTTTATTAATCCGTCTGGTTTTGATTATGAGGCATTTTTATTGAGCAAGGGTATTGATGCATCCGGTTATCTTGTTAGTTATGAAATTGTAGGGGTGGGGGAGAGCTGGCAAAGTCTATTATTGAGGCAGCGTGAGCTTTGGGTTGAGCGAGCACGGAAAATGGAAGGTCCGGCAGGGCAGCTTGTACCTGCGCTTTTATTCGGAGAGTCAGGATATTTACCTAAGGATAAATGGCTAGATTTTCAATTGACGGGAACGATTCACTTGCTGATCGTTAGTGGACTACATGTCGGTTTTCTTGTTTTTTTAGTGACCATGATTTGGTTTCTATTAGTTAGGCTGGAAGTACTACTGTTATTTCCTCGTTCATCAGTATTGTTGAAATTAACACCGGTAGTACTGCTATTATCATGCCTGATTTACGCCTATATGGCGGGCATGGGGCTGGCTGTTCAGCGAGCGGGGCTCATGCTTGGGATTGGTATTTGCGTTATATATTATCGGTACCACTGGTCACTTTTTGATAGCTGGTTATGGGTCGTATTACTGGTTTTAATTATTAACCCGCTGAGCCTTTTATTTATTGGTTTCTGGTTCTCATTCGCAGCCGTTGGGGCGCTGCTTATGAGCTACAGTGGGCAAGCTGGCTTTTCAGACGATACACCCGTCGCGAAGGTTGATATTTTAATACACGGAATAATTGATAAAACAAAGCTTCTTATTCACCCGCAATGGGTGGTATTTCTCGCGTTAATGCCTCTGTTGTGGATTTTTCAGCAGCCTCAATCACTGCTTTCTTTTCTAGTTAATATTATTGCTATTCCTCTTTTAGGGTTTGTAATAATGCCTTTGGCACTGCTTGGATTTATTTGGCCGGAAGGCATGGTCGTTGAACTGCTTAATACAGTATTGATTGCTGCCATGGACTTTCTGCATCAGGTATCTTTATTGCCCTCTTGGCTTATTTATAAACCTTCGGGTATTTGGTTGTTGTGTTTACTCCCATTGGTCATTCTAAGCTTGAGCATGCCAGCAACTCCTTTTAAGCAAATGAGTGTTTTATTGCTGGCTGTTACTTTTCTATTGCCAGCATTTGGTGAAAAAGAAAAGCTGATTGTATTTGATGTCGGGCAAGGATTATCTGTCTATGGCTCGGCCGAGAAAGTAGCTTGGTTGTATGATACTGGAGCAAAATTCAGATCGGGTTTTAGTTTAGGGGATGCTGTTGTCGCTAAAAATATTTTAGCCCTCAATGGTAAAAAATTAGACATATTGTTTGTTAGCCATTCTGATAATGATCATGCTGGAGGTGAGCAGGGGTTGCGACGTAAGGTTACACCTTTAGCATCCTATGCAGGGCAACCTAATCAAGCCTACCATTTTGATTGCCATGAGATCATTGGTTGGCATAAGTTAGGAGAAGGTAATAATCGTTGGCGGGTTTTTAATTACAATCTAGAGAATGCTAGCGATAATAATCATTCATGTGTTGTTCAGATTGAAATGTCAGGTAAAAGAATTCTATTGCCTGGAGATATCGATAGCAGAGCCGAAGCTTTATTGATGAGTCTATATGGTGACGAATTGAAGTCAGATGTGCTTGTTGTTGGTCATCATGGCAGTAAAAGTAGCTCCAGCAGTGCATGGCTAATACAAGTAGAGCCAAAATTAGCGATCGTTTCTAGTGGATTTAATAACCGTTTTAAACATCCGCACTTAACGGTAGTTAATCGTTTTCAACAGCTTTCTATTCCACTTTATAATACGGCTGATTCTGGAGCGATTGAAATTGAGTTGACGGAAGCAATGTCTATAAGCCAGTGGCGTAAGAAAAATAGCCCAATCTGGCGACAAATGTGAATTGGTCTGCAGATTGAATTGCATCAGAGTATGGAGCTGTGGATCAAGCTTGTGCTAAAGTAGCGGCCATAAATCATAATAAGTTCATGTTGTTAGGAGATTGTCCTGTGTTTGAGATCATCCAGAGTGGCGGTTGGATGATGATTCCGATCATCATTTGTTCAGTTTTTGCGGCGGCGATTTCCGGCGAGCGTTTTTGGACGCTGCGTACGAGTCAAATTGCACCGGCTAATTTATTAGGTCAAGTTTGGGGTTGGATGAAAAACAGCCAGCTTGATGGTGCTCGTATTAAAGAGTTACGCGATAACTCTCCGCTAGGACGTGTTTTAGCGGCAGGGCTGGTAAATTCAAAGCACGGCCGTGACATTATGAAAGAAAGTATTCAGGAAGTTGCTAGTCATGAAATTCATGAGATGGAACGCTACCTAAATGCATTAGGAACGATTGCTGCTGTTGCTCCTTTGATGGGCTTATTAGGTACGGTTATCGGTATGATAAAAGTTTTCTCTGAAATCATGTTGGCGGGTACCGGTCAAGCTGGTGTATTAGCCGGGGGGATTTCAGAGGCTCTTGTAACGACGGCAGCTGGTTTGGCGATTGCGATTCCTGCATTGATTTGTCACCGTATGCTACAGCGACGTGTTGATGAGGTTGTTGTTTTTATGGAGCAAGAGTCTTTAAAGCTGGTTGATGTTTTACATGGCGAGCGTGAAGTTGCTGAAGGTCCTGAAAACAAGCAAGCGATCGGAGCTTAATTGTGAATTTTAAACGTCAAAACAAAGAAATGGTGGAAGTAAATCTTACGCCATTGATTGACGTCGTATTTTTGCTGCTGATTTTCTTTATGGTTTCAACTACCTTCACTAAAGAAAATCACCTAAGCATTGATCTTCCGGAAGCAAGTGCAGAACAGCAGCCGGTAGCGACCAATCGATTAGAAATTATTATTACGGCGACAGGTAGTTATTCGATCAATGATAAAGCTTTGATCAATAATCAGCTTGATACTCTTAAGCGCGGTCTTGTAAAGGCGGCCAATGGTGAGGAAGGTTTACCCGTGACTATTACTGCTGATGCGAAGACCCCTCATCAGGCGGTTGTACGTGCTATGGATGCGGCAGGGCAAACAGGTTTCGTCAATCTAAGTATTACTACACGTAAGGCCAGTGCTGAATAAACAGCGCTGGTAAACGAATCTTTAACGGAACGTAAACATGTCAGAGCAAGTATCAGTAAGACGTATCTATGGGCGTCTACTGACCTACGTTAAACCCTTTCTTGGTTCCTTTTCCTTAGCCATCCTAGGTTTCATTCTCTTTGCATCAGCTGCACCCTTGTTATCTAAGATGATGGGTGAAATTGTTGATGTATTGGCAGCACCTAAACGTGAAGATGTTAATTTTATAGTATTCGCCATGGTTGGGATTTTTGCTTATCGCGGCTTAGGGACGTTCTTAGGCAAGTATTTTATTGCTCGAGTAGGTCGAGGCGTTGTGCATAGCCTTCGAACCGTTCTGTTTAACCACATGCTGACGTTACCCAGTAATTATTATGATGGTGAGTCAACTGGCCGCTTAATTTCTAGAGTGATATTTGACGTTGATCAGGTTACGGGTGCGGCGACAAAGGCGTTAACCACATTAATTCAAGATGGTTTAACTGTCATTTTCTTAATGGGATATTTGATTTATCTTGATTGGACATTAACACTTATTTTCTTGGCACTAGCACCAGTTATTGGCGGGCTTGTAGCGTTTGCAAGTAAGTTCTTTCGCAAGTACAGCAAGCGAATACAGCAATCTGTTGGCAATGTTACTCAGGTAACCAATGAGTCGATAAGTGCCTATAGAGAGGTGCGTACTTTTGGTGGTAAAGAATTTGAGAGCGCTCGTTTTAATAAGGTCAGCGAATATAACCGCAAGCAAGCGCTAAAGTTTGCGTTAACTAATGCGATTAATGTACCACTCAACCAGCAGATTATTGCATTAGGATTAGGCTTTATGGTCTACATGATGTTTGATCGTGTGTTGAATCAAACCATGAGTGCGGGTGAGTTTATGACCTTCATTACCGCCGCTTCTTTAATTGCAAAACCATTGCGTTCTTTAACCGATATTAATTCTATTATTCAAAAAGGCGTTGTTGGCGCTGAGTCTATCTTTGCGGTATTGGACAGTGAAAGTGAAAGTGATAGCGGTGATACAGAGCTTGATCGAGCTAAAGGACATGTGCAAATAAAAGACGTATCTTTTAAATATCCTTCTTCCGATGGTTGGATATTAAAGTCTCTGAATGCTGAAGCGTTAGCAGGTAAAACCTATGCTTTGGTGGGGCGTTCTGGTAGCGGAAAAACAACATTAATGAGCTTGCTGCCGCGTTTCTATCAAGCCCAGCAAGGTAATATAACCCTCGATGGCCACAAAATTCAGGATTTGACCCTTGCGAGTTTGCGTCGCAATGTCTCTATTGTAAGTCAGCAAGTCGTCTTATTTAATTCGTCTGTTTTAGAAAATATTGCTTATGGCGAGTTAAAAGATAAAACTCGTGATCAGGTCGTTGCTGCTGCTAAGGCCGCTCACGCGGATGAATTTATTATTCAAATGAGTGAAGGTTACGATACTGTTATTGGAGATAATGGCGTGCTGTTATCTGGTGGTCAGCGTCAGCGTATCGCCATTGCAAGAGCCATTCTTAAGGATTCTCCAGTCTTAATTCTCGACGAAGCAACGTCTGCGTTAGATACTGAATCGGAGCGTCATATTCAAAGCGCAATGGAAGAGGTGATGAAAGGGCGTACAACTTTTGTTATTGCTCACCGCTTGAGCACCATTGAAAATGCTGATCAAATTTGGGTAATGGACAAAGGTGAAATCATCGAGCGCGGAAGTCATTCTGAGCTGTTGGATGCCAATGCTGCTTATGCAAATTTACATGCTCTGCAATTCTCAGAGGACTGATTCATCATGAATTGGAAATTGAGGGTATTATTTTGCTGAAGGTGCTCGCTAGCAGAATTGAAAGAAGTTGGTATGAAGACAAGTGGTGGAATTGTTGGTTACTGCCATTTTCACTGCTATTTTTTTTATTAAGCCATGCTCGTCGAGTGTTTCTTACAAAGCTAATAACATCTGCTAAAAATAATTCTATCCCTGTTGTTGTGATTGGAAATATTACGGTAGGTGGGACGGGTAAAACACCATTAACTTGCCTGCTAGTATCGCTACTTCGAAAGCAGGGTGTGCAGGTGGGAATTATTAGTCGCGGTTATGGTAGTGCAGCTCCGTATTATCCTTATTTACTGGCTAAGAATGAAGAAGCAAAGACGGTTGGAGATGAGCCAAAATTATTGCGTGATCGTTTAGATTGCCCGGTTGTCATTGGTTCCGATCGTAATGCTGCTATTAGGTTGATGTCTGAGCAAGGAGTTAATTTAATTCTCTCTGATGATGGCTTGCAGCATTATAAAATGGCTCGAGACTATGAAATAATCGTTTTAGATGCAACTCGACAGCTAGGTAATAAATGGTTGTTGCCTGCTGGGCCTTTGCGTGAAGGTTCTTGGCGTTTAGAGTCGGTAGATTCTGTCATATTGAATGGTACAGATGAGCATGTTCAGGGTATGAGTATTGTTCCTTCTGCTTGGGTTAATGCCAAGACGGGAGATCGCAAAGATTTAGATTTTTTTGCTGGGCAAAAAATGCATGCAATTGCGGGTATCGGAAATCCACAGCGATTCTTTACAACGTTAGATACTCTGAATGTAATGCATCAAGATACTATCTTTGCGGATCATCATGCTTTTGTATCTGCCGATCTTCAGCTAGGTAATAGTTTCTCTAAGCAATTAGTTATGACTGAAAAAGATTGGGTAAAGTGCGCGGAGTTTGCAGATGAAAACATGTGGTATCTGGAAATCAACGCCAACTTGAATGCTGCGTTGACTGAAAAGCTATTAAAAGATTTAACGGCTCTCGCTAAAGGCGAATAGAGTCATCTAAAATGAGGAAGTACAAATGGATAAGCAATTAGCCGCTATGTTGGTTTGCCCAAGCTGTAAGGGACAATTGAAACTAGATAAAGAAGCACAAGAATTATTATGCACCTTTGATGGTTTAGCATTCCCTGTACGTGACGGAGTTCCAGTAATGCTTGAGCAAGAAGCACGTAAAATGAGTGAAGAAGAAAAGCTAGATAAAGCCAGTCGCTAATGATTAAGGTTTTATTTGTTTGCTTGGGTAATATTTGCCGTTCGCCAACCGCACATGCGGTGCTTGAGCGTAAATTAGCCATGGTAGGTTTGTCTGATGTTGTTGAGGTTGATAGTGCTGGAACAGCGGCTTGGCATGTTGGCAAGCAGCCTGATTTACGTTCTCAGCAAGCAGCAAGAAAACGAAATTATGACATGTCGCATTTACGTGCTCGCCAAGCGATGGCAGGTGATTTTTTAGAGTTTGATTATATTCTGGCAATGGATAATCAGAATTTAGAAAATTTAAAATCGATAACGCCTGCTGGTGAAAAGATTAAGTGTCAGTCCGATTTGTTTTTAGGACGTTATTCTTCTTTAAGTTTAACTCAAGTTCCTGATCCTTATTATGGTGGTGATACAGGTTTTGAGGCGGTACTTGATATGGTCGAAGATGCGTGTGATCAATTGATTATCGACATCCAAGACAAATTAATAGTTTGAAATAAAAATATGAAGCTTTTACCCCAATTCGACTTATCTCAATCTAATACCTTATCTTTACCAAGTGTGGCGCAATACTTTTCTCGTTTTACATCAATTTCTGATTTATTGTCATTATTCCAGCAGGCAAAGGCACATAAACTAAAAGTTAAAGTATTAGGCGGCGGCAGTAATATTATTTTACAGCCCCAGGTTTCTGGCTTGGTTATTCAAAATGCGATGCAGCGTATTGTGACGCTGGCAGAAAATGATGAGTCTGTAATTTTTGCCGTTGATGCAGGTTTGAATTGGCATCAGTGGGTTTTAAAGTCTATTGAAATGGGTGCGTATGGTTTAGAAAATCTAGCATTGATTCCAGGGATGGTGGGTGCTTCTCCTGTGCAGAATATCGGTGCTTATGGTGTTGAAGTTGGGCAGTTGATTGAAGAGGTGCGGGGGGTTCAGTTGTCGACAGGGCAGTGGATGTCTTTTTCTAAGCAGCAATGTAATTTCTCTTATCGTGACTCCATATTTAAGCAGCAGTTTAAGAATGACTTTTTAATTACTCAGGTAGTATTTAAATTATCGAAGGTGTTTAAACCTCAAGTTACTTATGCACCGTTGAATCGTATGGCAGATCAGGCACTAAAAGAAGGCGTACAACTTACGTCGGCAAAGGTGGCCGACTGGGTTATTCAGGTGCGAAATAGTAAGCTGCCTGACCCAGCAAGAATTCCAAATGCGGGTTCTTTCTTTACCAATCCTATTATTAAAAAAATGTTAGCGGATCGTTTACTGGATAAGTTTCCTGAAATGCCTGTGTATCCAGTTGCCAGCCCTTTAAATAATGATTTGGATTGCGAAGTTAAAGTCGCAGCCGGTTGGTTGATTGATCAGTGTGGCTGGAAAGGGAAGTCTTTAGGGTTAGCTAAAATGCATGATCTGCAAGCTTTGGTATTAACGCTTGAAAAGGGTGCTGGTCAGCAGGATTTATTGGCAATTCAGCAAGCTGTTCAGGTAGACGTAATGTCTAAGTTTGGTATTCAATTACACCCAGAGCCGCAGCCATTCGGGTAGGGTCTTCTTAAAAGCGAAAGCATCAAATTTATGGGTTTACAAATCGCATTTCGTGTATCGATCTTAGGTATGTCGTTTTGCGGTACGTCGTGAATACATCCCTGTAGACTCGGCTAAAAGATCCCTCTTTTAGACAGCCTTTAACGTCATACCTAAGACCAATACACAAAATGCTGAATCAATAAAATTTGATGCGTTTAGAATGATTTCAAAGTTTCAAATCTGGATAAGTGTCTGTGGTGATGAGTTGGGTTGTTTCTTTTTGGGGCGTTCACGCCGCAGGGAGCGAAGCGCCATTAATGCGTGGAATGGCTGGCGGGGGTCGAGCCTACAGGGATAGCGAAGCGACGTATCTACGGCGTACCCGAAAAGGAATAGCCCAGCTCATCGCTTGGTAAACGTAAGCTCAAGGCTATAGATCAAAAGACTCAAGCTTCAGTTCTTCACCAGCTCGCCATTTAATAAACCAACCTTTATCGCCCCAGTCGCCTAATACATAGCGAATACGGTTTTGATCTTCAAAACCCCACTGGTGTACATCGGGTCTATGAGTATGGCCGTGTATCATGGTTGTGCAATTGGCAGAGGTTAAGGCCTCATTCACGGCATCTTGATTAACGTCCATGATGTCGTAGCTTTTGCCTTTTTGGCTTTCTTTGCTTTCGCTACGTACTTGCTTGGCAAACTCAATACGCTCTGGAATTGATTTGGCTAGGAATTGTTCTTGCCACAGCGGGTTACGCAACATAACGCGGGCTTTCATGTACTCAATGTCGTCAGTACAGAGACTATCGCCGTGCATTAAAAGAATTTTCTCGTCACCTAGGGTGATGAGTTTAGATTCTTCTAATAACTCACAACTAGCATTGTCGCACCATGTTTGGCCGACTAAGAAGTCACGATTACCATGCATGAAGTAAATTTTGGTGCCTTTACTTGCACAATTAACTAACGCTTGGTTAATTAGTTCAATGTATTCATTGGAATAATCGTCGCCCATCCAGACTTCAAAAAAGTCACCTAGAATGTAAAGCTCTTCAGCATCATTTAACGAGTCTAGAAACGACAAAAAGCCATCGGTGATGGCTTTTTGTGCGGGTTCCAGATGTAGGTCAGAAATAAAATAAATCGCCATATCTGGAGTCTTCTTATGCTTCTATAACAGTCGCAGATTCGATGATTACATCATCAACTGGAACATCTTGATGGCCACGACGAGTTGTAGTCGGAGTGCCTTTGATCTTGTTTACAATGTCCATGCCTTCAACAACTTCACCGAATACGCAGTATCCCCAGCCTTCAGCGTTTTTAGCTGTGTGGTTCAAGAAAGTATTGTCTGAAACGTTGATGAAGAACTGAGCGCTTGCAGAATGAGGATCCATTGTGCGAGCCATAGCCAAAGTGCCTGTCTTGTTAGATAGGCCATTGTCTGCTTCGTTATCGATAGTATCGTTAGTGCGTTTCTCTTCCATGCCAGGAAGCATGCCGCCACCTTGAACCATGAAACCGTCGATTACACGGTGAAAAATAATGCCGTCGTAAAAACCTTCTTCTACATACTTCTGGAAGTTAGCGGCTGTTTTTGGCGCTTCTTCGTTGAAAAGGTTGATTTTGATGTCGCCGAAGTTGGTCTTTAAAAGAATCATGGTGTTT
>Ga0105348_1000552_pt1 | contig 28166 bp, 23 predicted proteins | sample EN8Hudsemesocosm_2_FD_83504 | JGI IMG/M metagenome (GOLD analysis project Ga0105348, IMG submission 83504) | Methane-oxidizing microbial communities from mesocosms in the Hudson Canyon - EN8C Hudson Canyon | ecosystem: Environmental > Aquatic > Marine > Cold seeps | place: Hudson Canyon... | reverse complement strand
CTACGTCAAATGACGTAGTCGATTTCGTCAATCGGCGAATACCGCTTTGCCCTTGAATTTTTAATAATCTATATCGAGCTGGGTTAATGCTGGTGTGGTGCTTTTGCCACATGGTTCGCCATAAACGAAGCACTTAACTGTCCGGCATTCATCAAACAATAAGTTAAACAAGGGTAGACTCATGAAATTAAAAACAATGCTAAAAAGTGCAGTATTAGGTGCAAGTGCATCAATATTTGCGATGGGCGCAATGGCCGCTGAGGATACAATTAAAGTAGGTGTGTTGCATTCTCTATCTGGCACCATGGCGATTAGTGAGACCACTCTGAAAGATACTGTTCTTATGATGATCGAAGAGCAGAACAAAAAAGGTGGCTTATTAGGTAAGAAGCTTGAGCCTGTGGTAGTTGATCCTGCGTCTAACTGGCCACTATTTGCTGAGAAAACACGTGAACTACTCTCAAAAGATGACGTAGACGTTATCTTCGGTTGCTGGACGTCTTCTTCAAGAAAAGCTGTTTTACCAGTAATTGAAGAATTGAACGGTTTGTTGTTTTACCCTGTACAGTACGAAGGCGAAGAGTCTTCTAAAAATGTATTTTACACAGGCGCAGCGCCAAATCAGCAGGCAATTCCTGCGGTTGATTACTTGATGAATGACCTGGATGTTAAGCGTTGGGTTCTTGCGGGTACTGACTATGTTTACCCACGTACGACCAATAAAGTACTTGAAGCATACTTGCTATCTAAAGGTGTTGCGGCAAAAGACATCATGATTAACTACACGCCTTTTGGTCACTCTGATTGGCAGTCAATTGTATCTGATGTTAAAGCATTCGGTAGCAAGGGTAAGAAAACAGCGGTTGTATCAACCATTAATGGTGATGCAAACATTCCTTTCTACAAAGAGTTAGGCAATCAGGGTATTTCTGCTGAAGACATTCCAGTTGTTGCATTCTCAGTAGGAGAAGAAGAGCTTTCAGGTTTGGATACTAAACCTTTAGTGGGTCACCTGGCTGCTTGGAACTATTTCCAAAGTGTTGAAAGTGATGCAAACGAAGCCTTCATTGCAAACTGGAAAACCTACATTAAAGACGACAAGCGCGTGACCAATGACCCGATGGAAGCAACGTATATTGGCTTCAATATGTGGTCACAAGCAGTTGAGAAAGCCGGTACTACTGACGTAGACGCTGTTGAGCAAGCAATGCTTGGTATTACTGTGCCTAACTTAACTGGTGGTACTGCTGTCATGAACAAAAATCACCACTTGAGCAAGCCAGTATTAATAGGTGAAATTCAGGATGACGGTCAGTTAGAAGTGGTTTGGGAAACTAATGGAACGGTAATTGGTGATGCATGGTCTAACTACCTACCCGGTTCTAAAGACTTAATTGCTGATTGGACTGCGCCAGTAAGCTGTGGCAACTTCAATACTAAAACAGCTAAGTGTTCAGGTCAGAATTTCTAATATCAGAGTTTTGATTAGCTAGATACTAAACCCGATTTTCAGCGCAATGTTGTGAGTCGGGTTTTGTTTAAAGTACTTGTTTCAGCTAAACCAGTTTTGGTAAGCCAACTGTTTTACCTCACAAATATTCATAAAAAATTAACCCTTTAATGGAGCACTATCGTGAGAACTCTTCCGATCCTTCTCGCCTGTCTGATAAGCCTGTTATGTAGCTTCTCAGTTCATGCTTCACCTGAACCTTCCGTTTCTAGTACGTCGGTTTCCGAACTTTTAACAAAGTTGACCAAGGTGAAATTAAATAAAGCGATTCCTGTACTACAAGCATTGGAAGAACACGCACTGGAAGAACAGCGTGGTGAAGAGATGTTGCCACTGTTTAATACGATGCTCAAAGGGCAGTTGTACTACATTAAAAAAACCAAAGCATTGCTGTCAGTAAGTAAGGTGGATGGTGAGAAAGTATATGCCGATGTTTTTACGGGCGAAGCCTTAGCGGCCTTGTCTAAATCAAGTATCAAAAAAATACGTGTAAATAATAAAGTAAGGCGCTTTTTACGTGAGTCGATTGCACGTACACAATTGTCGGCAGCCGATCCGAAAGCACGACTTAAAGCCTTAAGCTCTTTATTGTCGGAATTAGATGCCGACACCATCGAAACGCTTGCGGCACTAAGAGAAAAAGAAACTGATGTCGAAGTACTAGCGTTAATGGATGTCGCTATCGCGATGTTTACCTTGTCAGACAGCAAGGATGCACAAGCGCGCTTAGCTGCAGTGAATACACTTTCAGGCCGGCTCGAAAATGAAGTGCGCAACCTGTTCGTGAAAGTGCTCGCTGATGAGCAAGATGCCAAGGTGAAAGCGGCTTTAGAAAAAGCCCTGGTGTCAATTGAACAGCGCATCGAAAATTTCCAATTTGTTGATAAATTATTCTTCGGCCTGAGTCTGGGGTCGGTGTTATTGCTTGCCGCCATTGGTTTGGCCATTACCTTTGGTGTGATGGGGGTAATCAATATGGCGCATGGCGAAATGATTATGCTGGGCGCTTATACCACGTATGTGGTGCAGTTGATGATGCCGAATGCCATCGATTATTCGCTTTGGGTAGCGATCCCCTTAGCATTCTTGGTTTCAGGTAGTGTTGGTGTATTAATTGAACGTGGTGTTATTCGTCATCTTCATGGGCGTCCCTTGGAAACTTTATTGGCGACTTTCGGCATCAGTTTGATACTACAGCAACTGGTACGTTCAGTTTTCTCTCCGCTTAACCGTCAGGTCCAAGCACCTAGCTGGATGAGTGGTTCTTTAGATATTAATCCGGTTTTATCCTTAACCCTGAATCGTCTTTATATTCTGGCCTTTGCCTTATTAGTATTCGGTTTATTGCTGATTATTTTGAATAAAACCTCTCTGGGTTTGAATGTTCGAGCCGTATCGCAAAACCGAAATATGGCTAAAGCGATGGGAATTAAAACTGATCGTGTCGATGCCATGACCTTTGGTCTAGGTTCAGGCATAGCCGGTATGGCGGGTGTTGCATTAAGTCAGTTGACGAATGTCGGGCCGAACCTCGGTCAGGCTTACATTATTGACTCCTTCATGGTCGTGGTCTTCGGTGGTGTGGGTAATTTGTGGGGCACCCTGGTGGCGGGCTTTAGTTTAGGTATCGCCAACAAGTTTATTGAGCCCATTACGGGGGCGGTGTTGGCTAGTATCCTTGTTCTAGTTTTCATTATTCTATTTATTCAGAAACGTCCAAAAGGGCTGTTTCCTCAAAAAGGGAGAGCCGCAGAATGAGTAATGTTCTTAATCAGCTCAGTTCAATTTTTAATAGCGGGGCGATGGGGCGAGAAGGCCAGGCCGGTAGTCGTACTTTACCCTTTGTCGTACTTTTATTAGCGGTTACAGTGCTTGCGTCTATTGGTAACTTAGCGATGCCTGCTGACTCAATGTTTTATGTCAGCACCTACACTATTAGCTTGTTGGGTAAGTACCTTTGTTATGCCATGTTGGCTTTGGCGGTAGATATTATCTGGGGCTATTGTGGCATTTTGAGCCTTGGACATGGCGCTTTCTTTGCTCTAGGTGGTTATGTCATGGGTATGTACCTGATGCGCCAGATTGGTGATCGCGGTGTCTACGGTAATCCTGATTTACCTGACTTTATGGTGTTTTTGAATTGGACCGAGTTGCCTTGGTTTTGGCAGGGTATGGATCAATTCTGGTTCGCGATGATTATGGTCGCTGTGGTACCGGGTTTGTTGGCTTTTGTCTTTGGTTGGTTAGCTTTCCGTTCACGTGTTACCGGGGTGTATTTATCGATTATTACTCAGGCCTTAACTTACGCCTTAATGTTGTCATTCTTCCGCAATGAAATGGGCTTTGGTGGTACCAATGGTTTGACTGACTTTAAAGAAATACTGGGCTTTAGTTTACAAGAAGACAGTACGCGTATTGGTTTGTTTATCGCGACCTCGACCCTGTTGTCTCTGGCTCTGGTCGTCAGTCATTTTATTTTCAAATCACGTTTTGGCAAAGTCATCATTGCGATTCGTGACGCTGAAAGCCGAGCGCGTTTTATTGGCTACCGTGCTGAGCGCTACAAGGTCTGGTTATTTGTTTACTCGGCCGTGATTGCCGGTGTGGCGGGCGCCTTATACGTACCGCAAGTCGGTATTATTAACCCGGGTGAATTCTCACCGGTCAACTCTATCGAGATTGTTATTTGGGTCGCTGTGGGTGGTCGTGCCACCTTGATCGGCGCGGTGATTGGTGCTTTGTTAGTGAATTACGCGAAAACGCGCTTTACAGCTATTATGCCTGAGGCTTGGTTATTCGCTTTGGGTGCCTTGTTTGTTCTAGTGACCTTGTATCTTCCCAATGGTTTGATGGGTCTGAAGGGGCAAATCATAGCGCGCAGAACTAAGCGTGAACAGTTAAGGGCCGGCGTGTTATCTGCTAACGCGCAGCAAGCAATACAGGAGAGTGCATCATGAGCATATTTGATGGGAAATTGCTTGAAGAGACGCGGGAGGTCATGCGTCGTGACCAAGTTTGGTCTTTCATGCAGCCACAGGAAACTATGGTGGATGTCTCCAAAAACATAATTCTCTATATTGAAGGCTTATCGGTCAGTTTTGATGGTTTTAAAGCCTTGAATGATATGAATTTGTATATCAATGACGGTGAATTACGTTGTTTGATTGGGGCCAATGGCGCGGGTAAAACCACCTTGATGGATGTCATTACAGGTAAAACCCAATGTGACGAAGGCTCAGTTTATTTTGGTCAAACACATAACTTGCTCGAAAAAGATGAGGCCGAAATCTCTCAGCTGGGTATTGGCCGGAAGTTTCAAAAACCCACGGTGTTTGAAGCGCACACGGTACTGGATAACTTAGAGTTATCGCTAAAAACCAATAAATCTGTGATTCCGACCTTATTTGCCAAGCTAAGTTCGACAGACATTCAGCGTATTGATCATGTTCTCGAAACGATTGGTTTAAAAGAGCAGCGTATGATGCTGGCGGGTTCCTTATCTCATGGTCAAAAGCAATGGTTAGAAATTGGCATGTTGCTGGTGGCTGAACCACGTTTATTGTTGGTTGATGAGCCTGTGGCGGGTATGACTGCGCAAGAAACTGAGCGCACAGCAGAATTATTAACGTCGCTAGCCGGTGAACATACGGTTGTCGTGGTAGAGCATGACATGGAATTTGTTCGCTCGATAGCCCGTACGGTAACGGTATTACATCAGGGGTCGGTATTGGCAGAAGGCACGATGGATGAAGTGCAAAACAATAAAGACGTACGTGAAGTCTATCTTGGTGACGAAGAGTAGGTGAAGAAACATGATTTCAATTAAAAAAGTTAATCAGCACTATGGTGGCACCCAAATTCTGTGGGACCTGGATCTCGACATAGAACCGGGTTCACGTACCTGTATTATGGGTCGAAATGGCGTCGGTAAATCGACCTTATTGCAATGTATGATGGGTTTACAATCGATCACCAACGGAGAAATATTAATGGATGGCGCAGCCATTCATAATAAATCTGCCGAAGCGCGCGCCCCGGCCGGTATTGGTTATGTGCCGCAGGGGCGAGAAATATTTCCCTTGCTGACAGTCGAAGAAAACCTACGTCTGGGCTTGCCCATTAGAGCGCAAAGATTAGGTAAAGGCGAGGCGAAAGAGATTCCGCAAAAGATCTTTGACTTATTTCCGGTTTTGGGTGAAATGCTGCATCGTCGCGGGGGCGATTTATCCGGTGGCCAGCAGCAGCAGTTAGCCATAGGTCGCGCCTTGGTCATCGAGCCTAAGGTCTTGATTCTGGATGAGCCCAACGAAGGTATTCAACCAAATATCGTCAAACAAATTGGTGATGTGATTCTGAAACTAAATGAAGAAGAAGGTATGACTGTGATACTGGTTGAGCAAAAACTCGGCTTCGCCAGAAAGATTGGTCAGTCTTTTCGCTTGATGGAGCGTGGAAAAATTGTTGCACAAGACACAATGGACAAATTAAGCGATGACTTAATCAGTCAATATCTGGCAGTATAGATGATTAATGAAGGGCATGGATTCCCGATTAAAACTCCTCGGGAATGACTTAGTATATTGTCATGTCGGTAGTCATTTGAGCCGGCATCCATATGTTTTTGTTATATCAGAGTATTGAATATAATGGATTCTCGATTTAAACATCTCGGGAATGCCGGTAATGTTGTCATACCGGTGGTTACTTGAGCCGGTAACCATAGTTCATGATGAATTAATGCTAACAACTATAAATGGCAAAAACCATAACAAATGAACAGCCCTTTAGACCCAAAGCTAATTGAAACCGCTGCTGTGGTTAAAGATACCAACCTGGTCAATAGCTCAAGCTGGCAGGCGCGTTTGAACTTGTCTTTCGCGCAACGAAGCCGCGGAGTGCGTTTGGTGAAGTGCGAGCATGAAGGGCCATTGTATGTACAAAAAGCCTTTTATCCTGAAGGGCCGGGTTGTGCGCACGTTTATCTATTACACCCTCCCGGAGGATTAGTCACCGGTGATACCTTAAATATTTCGATCGAAGCCCAAGCAGATAGCCATGCTTTATTAACCACGCCCGGCGCAGGTCGTATGTATAAAGCGAGAGATCAGGGCGGCGTCCAAACTCAGAACTTACAGCTCACGGTTCAAGAAAATGCCTGCTTAGAATGGTTCCCCCTAGAAACGATCCTTTTTCCATCAGCACAAGCACGCATGAATACACGCATCGATCTGGCTGATCAAGCATCGATTATCACCTGGGATATTACCTGTTTTGGCTTGCCAGCAAATAATATCGCGTTTGACTCAGGCTCGGTGCAACAAAAGCTGCAAATTTGGCAAAACAATAAAATTTTGCTGAATGAAGCTTTAGCCTTGGATGGTGAAAGTTCAGACCTGCTAAATGGTAACGCCGGTTTAAGAGCTTTACCGGTACATGGCTTGATGTTGGCCGGGCCTTTCAAGCAAAACCCACTAGACTTGATCGAAGCTTTACGTGAATTACAAGAACAGACAAATACAAATGAGTTCCTAGCTGCGAGCCTAAATGGCGAGTTTATGACAGTCCGGTATCTGGGGTCCTGTACAGAAAAAACACGCAAATTATTTACCCAAGCCTGGGCTTTAATACGCCCAGAGTTAATACAGAAACATGCGATAGCGCCCAGAATTTGGGCCACATGATTATTGTGCTTGCAAATATTACCTTAAGAAAAATATTTTCGTCGCTCATGACGACATACATTTAGGGTGCGCCGTGCGCACCGTGTAAATCTTACAAAAAACGGAGAAAAATAATGGAACTCCTGCCAAGAGAAAAAGATAAATTACTGGTATTTACGGCGGCTTTATTGGCCGAGAGACGTTTAAATCGCGGCTTAAAACTTAACTACCCCGAAGCGATGGCCTACCTCACGATGGAAATTATTGAAGGCGCACGCGATGGTAAAACGGTGGCTGAGCTCATGAGTTTCGGTAAAACCTTATTAAGCGAAGAACAGGTGATGGAAGGCGTGTCGAGCCTGATACTTGAAGTGCAGGTTGAAGCGACTTTTCCAGACGGTACTAAATTAGTCACCGTTCACGACCCTATTTGTTAGTGCTGACGCATTTATTTGTCATTCCGGTGTGCTCTCGCTATATCTCACGTATTGTCATGCCGGTAGTCATTTGAGCCGGCATCCATAAGGTAAAAGCTGGATCCCCGATTAAACACTTCGGGGATGACATAGTTGGGACTTCGGGGGTGACATAGTTGGGACTTCGGAGGTGACTGGGGAGGTTGATCCCGGTAATAACGAGTGAGTTCATGGGAATGAGTACAGGGTTTAGTCGATTGCCAAAAAGTTTAGGAGAACAATAATGATTCCAGGTGAAATACAAACCGCCGCAGGCGACATTGAGTTAAATGTAGGGCGAGAAACACTTACCCTACGTGTTGAAAATATTGGCGATCGGCCGATTCAGGTTGGCTCGCACTATCACTTTTATGAAACCAACCATGGTCTTAAATTCGATCGTGAACAGACCAAAGGTTTTCGTTTGAATATTATCTCGGGAACGGCCGTACGTTTTGAGCCAGGGCAAGGTCGAGAAGTCGAATTAGTCGCTTATGCGGGCACTCGCCAGGTTTATGGTTTTCGTGGTGATGTGATGGGCTTTTTGGACGATACGGCGGGTTTCTTGGACGATGACCAGAGTACTAAAGAATCAACGGGAGCAGCGGTCTGATGGCTAAAATGGATAGAGCAAGTTATGCACAAATGTTTGGCCCAACAACCGGCGACAAAGTCCGTTTAGGCGATACTGATATTTGGATCCAAGTCGAGAAAGATTACACCACTTATGGCGACGAAGTGAAGTTTGGCGGCGGTAAGGTGATACGTGATGGCATGGGGCAAAGCCAGCGTCCCAGTGCAGAAACGGTTGATTTGGTGATTACCAATGCCTTGATTCTGGATCATTGGGGTATTGTGAAAGCCGATGTCGGCATTAAAGAAGGCCGAATCGACTGCATCGGCAAAGCGGGTAATCCGGACATTCAAGACAATATCGATATTATTATAGGCCCAGGCACCGAAGTCATAGCCGGTGAAGGCTCGATTCTCACCGCCGGTGGCATTGACGCGCATATACATTTCATCTGCCCACAACAGGTTGAAGAAGCCTTGATGTCAGGTGTCACCACCATGATTGGTGGCGGCACGGGGCCAGCAACGGGAACCAATGCCACCACCTGTACCCCTGGCCCTTGGTATATCGGCAAAATGATGCAATCGACAGATTGCATGCCGATGAATTTTGGCTTTTTAGGCAAAGGTAATGCGAGCTTACCTGAGGCCTTACGTGAGCAATTGGAAGCCGGTGCCTGTGGTTTGAAACTGCATGAAGACTGGGGCACTACGCCCGCATCGATTGACTGCTGCTTATCGGTAGCAGAAGAGTACGATGTACAAGTCGCGATTCATACCGACACCTTGAATGAATCAGGTTTTGTCGATGATACGATTGGCGCTTTTAAAGACCGCGTCATACATACTTATCATACCGAAGGTGCTGGTGGCGGCCATGCGCCCGATATTATTCGCGCCTGCTCTCATCCTAATGTACTCCCGTCGTCTACCAATCCGACCCGGCCTTATACGCGTAATACCGTCGATGAACATTTGGATATGTTGATGGTGTGTCATCATTTGGATAGCAGTATTCCTGAAGATGTCGCGTTTGCCGATTCACGTATTCGTAAAGAAACCATTGCCGCTGAAGATATTTTTCATGACCGCGGTGCCTTCAGTATGATCTCGTCTGATTCACAAGCCATGGGGCGAGTAGGGGAAGTGATCACACGTACCTGGCAAACTGCACATAAGATGAAACAACAGTTTGGTTTATTATCCGAAGATAAAGAACTGGGTGCCGATAATTTTCGGGCACGTCGTTATATTTCAAAGTACACGATCAATCCGGCGATAGCGCATGGTATTTCGCATGAAGTGGGTTCGATCGAAGTAGGTAAGTTAGCTGATTTGGTGTTATGGAAGCCGGCTTTCTTTGGCATTAAACCTTCCGCTATTATCAAAGGCGGAATGATTGCCGCCGCGCCAATGGGTGATCCAAATGCCTCCATCCCGACACCTCAGCCGGTACACTATAGGCCAATGTTTGGTGCTCAGGGTTTAGCGGCGGCTAAAACGTCAGTGACCTTCGTATCCGAAGCGGCACTGAAAAATGGCATTGGTGAGAAACTTGAGTTGTCACGTAATTTAAGCGCCTGTAAAAATACCCGGGATATTCGAAAAACCGATATGGTATTGAATGATTGGATGCCGGAAATTACCGTGGACCCACAAACCTATGAAGTGCACGCAGACGGTGAATTACTTACCTGTGAGCCTGCCACTGAGCTACCTTTGGCGCAACTTTATACCTTGTTTTAAGTGTGATCAGGATAGGAATATAGCATGTTAGAAGTCTACGAACGTTTGGGTACGCATTGCCATGATCCGGTGGATGAAGTGGTGAAACTGGATCATGCTCAGCGTGATAAAGGCCGTTTAAAGCTGATCAGCGCAGCGGGCACCGAGGTACGTGTTTTCCTTGAGCGCGGTAAGCCTTTGTTGGTGGGCGAATTTCTAAAAACGCAATGCGGTAAAATCGTAAAAGTGCAGGGCACAGTAGAAAGTGTCGCGCATGCAAGCTGTGATGATTGGCATACTTTTTCTCGTGCTTGCTACCACTTGGGAAACCGGCATGTAAAGCTTCAAGTCGGCGAGCGTTGGTTACGTATAAAACCCGATCATGTGCTTGAAGAAATGATCCATTTACTGGGTTTGGTGATTACCCATGAAGACGCTGTGTTTATACCTGAGTCGGGCGCTTATAGTCACGGCACACAAGCCAGTGCTCATTCTCAAGGTCAGGACAGCAATCATGGGCATGAGCACTAGAGAGTCACTTATGAATAATCCTTTAGCCTTAGCGCGCCTACTACAGCTGAGTAGCGTTAGTTTACCGGTCGGGGGTTATGCCTTTTCGCAAGGTCTGGAGTATGCGATTGAGTGTACTTGGATCAAAAAATATGACGATGTCGAAGAGTGGATTAGATTACAGCTAAAAGAAAATTTGGCGCGTGTCGACCTGCCTATTCTCAGAGGCGTAATGCAGAGTACCTTAGAACAGGATTGGCCACGCTTTCGTTATCTAAACGATTTAGCCATCGCTTCTCGAGAAACCAAAGAGCTGCGTTTAACCGATACTGCCATGGGTGAAGCGCTATATCGCTTATTAAAGAGTCTCAAGTTTAGTTTTCCTTTTGAATTAGAAAATAAGAAAGCCGAATTGAGTTTCGTGACTTTATTTGCTTATGCGGCGCAATGCTGGGAAATACGCTACAACGAAGCTGCAACCGGGTTTACCTGGTCGTGGTTAGAGAATCAGGTCGCAGCAGCGACTAAATTGGTGCCGCTAGGGCAAACCCAAGCGCAACAGCTATTGACCTTATTTCAAACAGCCATTACTCATACGCTTGAATCGGCTGAGCTCACCTTAGAGGAAAATATAGGTGGCGGTTTACCGGCGTTGGCGATTGCCAGTGCCTTGCATGAGACGCAGTATAGTCGCTTATTTAGGTCATAGTGTTGGAAAAGAAAAAACTGGATACCGGCTTAAAAAACTACCGGCATGACAGAGTACGAGGCCACCGGTATGACAATTTTATTGTTAATTTCCGTGGTTACACTCCCCAGTGATTCCCGAGGACAATGTGAATTTCGAAGCAAGAGAGGGCCGCCTGGGCGCGTTTCGTTTAAACGCGCCTACTTTTGGTGATTGGGAATCCATGGGACAAATATAAAAGCAATTAATTGGTAGGAAAATTATGTCAAAAAAACAAACTCTACGCATCGGTGTGGGTGGTCCAGTAGGCTCGGGTAAAACCGCCCTGTTACGTTCATTGTGTGCAGCACTAAAAGAACACTACAACATTGCCGTTGTGACCAATGATATTTACACCCAAGAAGATGCTTTGTTTCTAACCAAGCATGAAGCTTTGGAAGCGGATCGAATCATTGGCGTTGAAACCGGTGGCTGCCCGCATACTGCGATTCGAGAAGACGCTTCGATGAACCTGGCGGCAATTGATGAGTTAATGGAACGTCATGGTGAGTTGGACGTAGTTTTCGTTGAAAGTGGCGGTGATAACCTCAGTGCCACCTTTAGCCCTGAACTGTCAGATCTGACGATCTATGTGATTGATGTGTCAGCAGGCGATAAAATTCCGCGTAAAGGTGGCCCGGGCATTACCAAGTCTGACCTGCTCATTATTAATAAAACAGACTTAGCGCCTTTAGTCGGGGCTGATTTGGATGTTATGGACCGGGACGCCAAAAAAATGCGTGGTGAACGGCCTTTCGTTTTCTCAAATCTAAAAAAAGCGCAAGGCCTGGATCAGATTATCGAGTTTATTATTCGTGATGGTATGTTAGAAACCAAAACCATTCCCGCTGCGAAAGCGGTGGTTTAAAAATCTTTAGAGCTTGTCGCCAGTTGAGTATTTTTTATAGGGTGCGCCATGCGCACCGCTTCGTGATTTTTTAATCCATGAGTTTATCGAGTAAATCTTTATACTTACCTTGAATTGCAACCGTTGCACCCAACTCATTATCAAGTAATACGTAAGTACCATCGGTATCTGCAATCATTTCTCCGCTGTTCGTCAATGAAGAGTCTGCAAGGGATATTTCTTGACGAATGATAAAACTCTTGTTGCCGACTTTCGTGACTTGGGTGACTATCTTGAGTTCTTCATGGATCAAGGCTGCGCGACGGTAATTAATGTTGATATTTACCACGACCATAGCCAGTTCATTACCTGTAAGCGCATCAATCACCCCTCGTTCAGCAAAAAAGCGCCAGCGAGCTTCTTCTAGAAATTCCAGGTAGCGAGCATTATTCACATGCCCGTACACATCCAGATGATAACCGCGAACACTCAAGGTAGTGGTGTGACTCATAAGTAAACCCTTTTAAGAATAAGGCTCCCACTATAGAGCTTGATATATCAAAATCAAATCACGAGAGTTGATCTTTTTTTGATCGCAATAAAACTTTACATTTTGCAATTGTTTACCAACATACTTTTGGCCGGTTAGCTCGTATTCTTACAACATCAGATTTGAGCAAGGCGATTCAGGCCCGACTTGCTCAAACTAATTTTTATTAAGTGTTTAGGTTTTACTAGTTTCATGTGTACTTTTATTGTCCCGGTTTTTAGCCGGGATTTTTTTTGCCTGTCATAAAGTGGTTTGTCTGCCTGTCTTGTTAGTTTAGTTTGGTGTATTGAGTCCTTCAGACGGAATGAAACATAATGATGCCAATGCGCTAAAATGCTACAGAGCCTGCACTCTTTTCGGGCCTTTTGAATAAAAACCACGGTTTCTGAAAAAAAAAACCATTTAGATTCGAAATAGAATTCACATTTGTATAGAATCTCGCCCTATTAAAGCGAACACGCGTTACCCACGCTGTGTTTCGAAACCAGATGGTATAGTCAGCTCATAAAAGAGCAAGCTCTCTACTAACTATATCCTTGGTCAAACTCGGGCGACCCCCGTCAAGACCAAACCTGACTATCATCTTCTCAGAGTTTTTAACTGCCTGTCTTTTAACAAAAGAGACAGCAAGATATTGAGCAAGAGACTTATATGAATGTAGTAATTGTCGGCGCAGGAATTATGGGCATCACCTTCGCAACGTTAGCGAAAGAGATTGCCCCAGATCTAAATATCACTATTATCGAGCGATTATCAGGCCCCGCTAAAAGTAACTCAAGCGTTTTTAATAATGCGGGTACCGGCCATGAAGCAAACTGCGAGCTTAACTATACCCCGGTTGATGAAGAAGAGATTGATGTTGAAAGTGCCTTGCATATTCACTCGCAATTCAATATTGCTAAGCAGTTTTGGGCTTACCTGGTTAAAAAAGGCATCATTGAAGACGCGGCTAGTTTTATTCATCCGACAAAGCACTGCACCCTAGTGCATGAAGAGAGCATTGGTGACCTTAAACTTCGCTTTGAGGAAATGACACGTCACCACTTTTTCGAAGGTATGCATTATTCTGAAGATCATGATGAGATAAAATCCTGGATTCCCTTCACCATGGAAAACCGCCCTAAGTCTGAAAAAATGGCGGCTACCATGATTGAGACTGGAACAGATGTTAACTTTCAGGTTTTAACCGAAGAAATGGCAACATATCTTGAACAGCAGGATGGTGTGGATATTCATTACAATACTCATGTTAACCGTGTTCATAAAAATCCGACCGGTAAGTGGTTACTTGAAACCACAAAAGATGGACAACAAGAGCGTTTTAAAGCTGATGCGCTTTTTGTCGCCGCTGGCGGGGGAGCATTCCCTTTACTCAAAAAGAGCCACTTACCTGTTCGAAGTCGTTTTGCGGGTTTTCCGGTAGGGGGGCGCTTCTTACTTGCACCTATCAACGAAGACGATGCTAAGTTATATTCTGCAAAAACTTACGGCAAAGCTAAAGTCGGTGCACCACCGATGTCAGTGCCGCATTTAGATCTTCGTGCTGCGAATGGCAAACATTATCTATTGTTTGGGCCTTTTGCCACCTTTATGCCGGTTTTGGAAAAAGGTCGTGGCTTTCTTGAATACCTCACTTCCATGCGCTTGCATGATATTCCTAATTTCCTGAATGTTGCGCGTGAGCACTTTCCATTAATGAAGTATCTGATTTCAGAGACCTTTATTGGCAAAGAAAAAATGCTCAATGAATTGGAAGACTTTGCGCCAGGTTTGAGTAAAAAATTCGAATGGCAGGTTTCAGCGGCAGGGCAGCGAGTTCAGATCATTAAAGATGGTGATTTACAAATGGGCACTGAGATTATCGTATCGGATGATAAATCCTACGGTACACTATTGGGTGCGTCGCCGGGTGCGTCGGTCTCGCCTGAAGTCATGCTGCGATTAGTCGAACAATTTCTCCCTTCAGTACTTGAAGACGAAAGCGCTCAAGAAAAACTGCGTGAAATATTCCCTATGCATAATCTGAAAAAGCTTGAAAAAGATGCCAAGCTTTATCGCGCAATTCGTGATGATGTGAATAAAACCTTAAAAATTTCTTAGTTTAATTCTTTAAGATACAGAGCCGGTTTTGGCTGGCTCTTATTTAGATAAATAATTATATTGATCAATACATTGCAGTATGTTGGTCGGAATTTATTCCGACGCTTATTCGCGTATTAACTCAATTTAAAGCAAATTTTTGTCGATAGTCTGAAGGGGATAAACCGGTTATTCGTTTGAATAACTGACGGAAGAAGCGAACATCCTCGTAACCTGAAAGGCGGCTTACTTGCTCTATTTGAGCATGGCTTGTTTCCAAGGCATGCTTAGCGGCTTCTATTCTCAAGGCCTGAACATAGGCTAGAGGGGTTTCATTGGTAGCTTGTTTAAATCGTCGTTTTAACTGTCTTTCACTAAGATTAGCTTTCTCGGCGAGAAGGGCAATCGAGAAGCTTTCAGTCGCATGAACCCTAAGCCAGTCTTGTAAAGCATGAATGACGCTATCTTGGTGTTGGCGACATGGACTGAAACTCGCGTATTGCCGTTGAGTGTGACGGTCTAAATCGATTAAAACTGTTTTAGCGCATTGATGCGCAACTTGATCGCCGTAGTATTGGCGTATTAGAAATAACGTGATGTCTTGATACGCACTGGCGCCGCCTGAGCAACACAGCTGGCCGTCCTGGGTGATGATGTGTTCGCTCTGAAGTTCGACCAAGGGGAAAATCTCGCGGAATACACGCTCATAAGCCCAATGCGTGGTCGCCTTTTTACCTTCCAGTAAACCGGTTGCCGCCAGTAAGAATGCTCCTGTACAAATACTCACTATTTGAGCACCCTGAGCGTAGTGTGCTTTGATCCACGCTAAGGTGTCAGGCTTGAAGGTCATGGACTTAGGGCTGGGTTGTCCGATCGCACCAAGAATAAGTAAGTCTGTCTGTTTCGCATCTTTGAGTGTGCCATGCGTAGAGAGTTGCACGCCGCCTAAACAATTTACCTGCTTTGACTCACTAATGATTTGAATATTAGTTTGTTTAGTCGCAGGCACAAAGTGATTGGCTAATGACAATATCTCCATTGGCCCGGAGATAGAGGACAAGGGGCAGCCATCAAGTGCGAGTAAGGTGCAGTTCATAACGGTCGTCTGCTTTTTCGGTTTGTTTAATAAATGCGATGATGTGTCTCAATCGCGCACCTATGTTGTCATAAATGACACTGCCATTCAATGTGGTTTTCTCCTAGAATAGAATCCATAATGATCAAGCTAATGTACTTATTAATTAAAGAGACTCACTATGAGTAACCATAAAGCGTTAATCGAGACCTTCTATAAAGCGTTCCAGCAGAAAGATTATCAAACGATGGGGCAGTGCTATCACCCAGAAGCCTATTTTCGTGATGAGGCTTTTGAGCTAAATGGCAAACAAATAGGCGCTATGTGGCACATGTTATGTGAGCGGGGAACTGATATGAAGATGACATTTTCTGTGAGTGAAAACTCAGGAAAAGTAACAGCACATTGGGAACCTACCTACACCTTTAGTCAATCGGGTCGTTTTGTACATAATATTATAGATGCGACCTTCGAATTTAGAGATGGCTTAATCATCAAACATATCGATAGCTTCAGTTTTTGGAGCTGGTCGCGTCAGGCTTTAGGTTTGGCGGGCTTAGTGCTGGGTTGGACGCCTTTATTGCGTAACAAAGTTAGTACTATGGCAGGCAGTAATTTACGAAAGTTTATCTCGAAACACTCAGAGTACGTTTAGATTTCCTGGGTCTTGCTTTAGGCCGAAGAAACTACCGGTATGACGCCCATCTTTTGTCATTCCCGAGGTGTTTTGATCGGGAATCCACCTACGTTGCTGCCCCGTGGTAAAGCCTTATGGATACCGGCCGAAGGGCGCACCGGTATGACTGCGGAGGTGGACGACTGTATGACCGAGAAAGAAGCTTAGTAAAAACTAAGCTCTACGCTTTCTAAACGCATAAATGCCTGCTGAAGCGAGGGTTTTAGCAAAAACGCCCCATTCACTCAAGTTCGGTTTTGGTAGACGGCCTTTTGCCATGCGTGCTAACTGGAATTCGTACCAGACGATATCCAGCATTGCCATCTTGTCGACACCCCTCACGCCCGTGGTCAGTAAACGTAGTTCTTGTTTATGGTCGTTATCAGCGATGAGTTTATTGGGGAAGTCCGGGTCTACGGCTGTGGTACGTGCAAGGCCAATAAGGTCAGTCGCTCCACTATCCAGTGCCGATTGCATCGCTGCATTTGAACGGAAACCGCCAGTTAAGACTAAAGGCGTATCCACTAATTTACGTACTTTTTCAATGTACTCTAAGAAGTATGCTTCACGTTTCAGTGTCGATTGTTTTACCTTGTGACCTACCATCGAAGGGCTTTCATAGGTGCCACCTGAAATTTCAATCAGATCGATTCCAGCCTTAGATAAAGCTTTTACGACTTCCATGGAGTCGTCTTCGGTGAAACCGCCTTTCATAAAGTCAGCAGAGTTTAGTTTTATACCGATAGGAAAGTTTTCACCGACTTCTTTACGGATGGCTGCATAAACCGCTAATACAAAACGCATACGGTTCTCCAACGATCCGCCCCATTGATCGTCTCGCTGATTATGGCGAGGGGATAAAAACTGGCTGACAAGATAACCATGTGCACCGTGAATCTGAACGCCACTAAAACCAACTTCTTTTGATAATTTTGCACTTAAGGCAAACTTATTAATAATCTCTAAAATTTCGGGTTCTGTTAAAGCGCGAGGCGTATTAAAGCCTTTTTCTAAACCACCTTCTAAGCTGATAGCAGAAGGCGATACGGGTTCATTGCAAATAAAGTTAGGTACCTGCTTTCCCGGATGATTCAATTGTGTCCAGATCTGAGACTTATTTTGTAAGCCAGCTTTTGCCCACTTTTTAAAATCGGTAAGATCAGACAATTCATCTAGCACAACATTCTTAGGTTCACCCAAAGCCGTGCGGTCTATCATCACGTTGCCGGTAATGGAAAGGCCGATACCGCCTTGTGCCCAACGACCATACAGTTTTGCCAAACCTGGTTTAGGGTTATGTTCACGTGTACCCAGCTGTTCACTCATCGCAGACTTGAATAGACGGTTTTTAATGACCATGCCATTTTTAAGGGTGTAAGCGGAACCTAAGTCGTTTGATATTTTTTGCTGATCTGTTGCTGATTGTTGCATGCTTTACTCCGTAATATAATATTTCACAATCAAATAGACCGGTCGTCTTTTAACTGTTTAAATAAAAAGCCCGATGGGCTTTTTTGCTTAATTCTAAATTTATACTCTGTGCTTTAAGCTGCTTTGAAAAAAGTCGTTAACATCATTTCCATGGTGTCGGCAGCAGCTTGTGCATCGCCTGTTACTTTCATTTTTAATAAAGCGCCTTCCCATGTTGCCCAATAAACTGAAGATAAGTGCTGGGCGCTGACATCAAGGCGTAACTCGCCGGCTTGCTGTGCATCTTCAAATAGAGCGGTAAATACACCTTGCCATGCAGTCATCGCTTTCATGAGTGCTTGTTGACACAAACTGCTTTCAGCTCCAATATCTGCGGCCAAAGCACCAATTAAACAAGACTTCTGGAACTGGCTATTCGCAAATTCCCGTACGCCAAACTTGTAAATATCTCTAAGTTGCTCCACCGGGCTTAGGGCGGCGCCCTGATCTTTCCGGTAGTCAGCCAATTGTGCCAATGCGATTTGGCTATATTCTTTTATCAGTTCAGCGACAAAGGCCTCTTTACTACTAAAAAAGTTATAAAAAGAACCCTTTGGTACGTTTACTACGTCAAGGATCTGTTTAATGCCGGTGCCATGATAACCATGCTTGGATATCTGATCGATACCTGCACTTATCAGGGCTTCTCGTGTCTGTTCACTGCGTCTTGGTCTGGCCATAAATCGTATAATATGACCGATCGTCTTGGAATGGAAGTGTTTGGTTAAAAAATAACCTGAAAAAGATTGTTGCGAATATGGAACGTTGCCGGCTTATTAATTCCATCGAGGTGGTTTAATAAGGCATGATGTTCTGCTGGTTCTTACTTCGCTTAGGTTTTAGAATAGGCGAATCTTTAAGCTGAACAACTATTTAATCTGAACAACAACTTATGACTTCTGATTCAAACATTTTAAATACGCTACCTGTACCCGAATTCAAGCCTGAGGTCTTAGCACCTGTTGGCTCTTGGGATATGTGCTTAGCGGCTGTGCATAATGGCGCGGGTGCAATTTATGTTGGTATGCCCGGGTTTAATGCCCGAGCCAGAAGTTATGATCATAGCTTTGAGGAGCTCACCCAAATTATTCATTACTGCCGCTTATATGGTGTGCAGGTACATGTTGCCTTTAATATTCTGATTTTTGAAAAAGAACTGCCGACCGCCATTGAAGGTTTAAAACAGCTCTTGCCTTTACAGCCAGATGCCATTATTTGCCAAGACATCGGCTTAGTACGCCTGATCAAAACCATGGCACCTAAGCAGGTGGTGCATGCCTCGACTCAAATGACGGTGTCTTCTGCTGAGCATATCGCATTTTTAAGCGACTTAAATATGCAGCGTTATGTACTGGCCCGTGAGAACACCCTGGCTGAAATGCAGAATATTCGCTCAAAGACAGATAAAGAACTCGAAGTTTTTGTGCATGGCGCTCTATGTGTCGCCTATTCAGGTCAATGCTTAACATCTGAGTCAATGGGTGGGAGATCGGCTAACCGTGGCCAGTGTGCTCAAACATGTCGCTTAGATTATAAATTGAATGTGAATGGTCAAATTAAAGACTTAGGTGCACAAAAATATTTAGTCTCGCCAAAAGATTTATTCGGCATTGATCAAATAGAAGACTTGATCAAGTTGAAAGTTGACTCATTCAAAATTGAAGGTCGTTATAAACCGCCTGAATATGTAGCCGCTGCCTCAAAATTGTATTCAGAAAAAATTAATGAGGTATTGAACCTGCCCCATGAAAAGGTGGCGGCAGATGATCTAAAAATCTCTTTTTCACGAGATTTTTTCAGTGGCTGGTTAAAGGGAGTGAATCATAATGAACTGGTCGATGGCCGATTTAGTTCACACCGAGGGCTAAAAACGGGGCATGTTTTAGCGCTTAAGACGGATAAGAAATTTCCCACAGTCAAGGTTCAATCGTCGCTACAAATTCACCCCGGAGATGGTTTGTTTTTTGTTGATGCCAATGAGCAGATGTTATTCGCAGCCCGTGTTTATGATGTCAATGAATTGGGTGATCAGACCTATATGGTTAATTTTGAAAAGGCTGCGAACTTATCAAAATTAAGGCCTAAGTCACTGATGTACATTAATCGATCGCCAGCCAGAGATAAACTATTACAGCAGTCTTATACCGATAAAAAGCTACTCAAAAGTATTCCCTTAACGATTCGCGTCGATGCCGTGCTCAATCAGCCATTGAGGGTAAGCGCCAGTGATGATCAAGGGCATAGCGTTAGCCTTGAGACGGAACAGCGCTTAAGTGAAGCCCAGAATGCGCCTTTGGATGAAACCAAAATTCGTAAACATTTTTCAGCCTTAAGCGGCAGTATTTTTGACTTAGCGGCGTGTCAGATAAATCTGGGTACAGGTTTGTTTATTCAAGATAAACAGATCAAGAAATTACGCCAAGCGGTTACCGCTGAACTCGAACACGCACGCTTGGCTTTAGAAACTCAAACAGATGTGCAAAACCTTGAGACATTGGAGATTATTGCCTCGGTGCCAAAAATGGCGCGACCTGATTCGGCTTTAGAAAGTACTGAACATGAAATGCCGGAAAGCAGACCTAAATTGAATATACTGGTCAGAGACGATGCACAAATTGATGCCTTAGAGTCGCTCTCAAATGAAGTGATCGGCACAGTCTATTTAGACTACCGCTATGGTCAACAGTATCAAAAGTCTGTTGATAAAATTCGGGCCTTGGGGTTCAAAGCGGGTATCGTGACGACGCGCATATTTAAAGCCGGCAGAGAAAAACTCTTGGGTATTATTCATCGCATCCAGCCTGATGCCGTATTGGTGCGTAATGCCGGTGCCTTTGAATACTTTAAACAGAAATATCCAAGTCAAATGCCCTTTGAACTAGTGGGAGATTTTTCTTTTAACGTCACCAATCATTTAAGTGCGCAATACTTTTTAGATAAAGGTTTGCAGGCTTTTAGCCCATCGTATGACTTAAACTTTCAACAGTTAGAAGAGTTACTGCTAAGCCGTCATAACAATAAAACCGAACGAGATGTGTCTTTGGCTGAGTGTGCAGAAGTGACCATTCATCAATATATGCCCAGTTTTCATATGGAGCACTGCGTCTTTGCATCGTTTATGTCTGATGGCTCAAGTATCAAAGACTGTGGCATGCCCTGTGTCAATAACGAGATAGGATTGATCGATGCCAAGAAAATTAACCACCCGGTATTAGCAGACCAAGAATGCCGTAACACCATGTTTAACGGCGTACCGCAATCAGCAGGCTCGATGATTCCCAAGCTATTATCACTGGGGGTTAGTCAGTATCGTTTAGAGGCCTTAAGCGAAAATGCACATGACTTACGCAAAAAGGTCCTGGCTTATATTGATATGCTTTCGGGTGAAAACGATGCAAAAGCACTCTATAAAGAATTAGGTATTATCGAAAAATACGGCATTAGTGAAGGTCAGCAGCAGAACCTCAACGTATATTCTGATCGTAAAAAAACCACCAAAGATATCCCGTTTAAAGAAATTTAGAGCTTATGCCAGCAAAACAGAAAATACTCAAGGTTCGTCGCCACTACAATCAACTCGTCGCGAATCAAACGCTAGAAGACTATGCGCTGCGTTTTACTGCGCATAAAGCGCGTAAAATGAGTATTGATCGTGTTGGTAAAACAGCCTTGGGCGCGACCGCATTTTTAGCCCTTGAAAGCATCGCGGCGGCCGTGACTCTAAGTTATGGTTTTGTGAATACGGTTGTCGCAATGTTAGTCGTGGCGCTAGTGTTTTTTATTACCGGATTCCCGATTGCCTATCACTCGGCTAAACATGGTCTTGATATAGACCTACTCACCCGAGGTGCGGGTTTTGGTTATCTGGGATCTACCGTCACCTCGCTTATTTATGCCTCATTTACCTTTATATTCTTTGCGATTGAAGCGGCTATTCTTGCCTCGGCCTTGAATGCACTATTAGGTATTCCGCTTTCGATTGGTTATTTCCTCTGTGCGGTTGCGGTAATTCCCATCGTGATGAAAGGCATTACCACCATTAGCCGTTTTCAGGTCGGTACCCAGTCACTATGGTTGCTCTTGCAGGTTGCCGCCATTTTTATTGTGGTTTTTTATGAGTTTGAACGCTTGGAATCCTGGACAGCCTATACGCCAGAGGCGTTGCCAGCAGCGAGCGAATTTTCTTGGTTATTGTTTGGCGCGGCGGCTTCGGTATTTTTTGCACTGGTCGCGCAAATTGGTGAGCAAGTAGATTATCTTCGGTTTTTACCGCAGAAAACCGAGCAGAACAAAGGCAAGTGGTGGTTTTGGTTGGTGCTCGCTGGGCCTGGGTGGATTTTCATTGGCCTGATCAAAATGCTTTTTGGCTCCTTCATTGCTTACCTAGCTATTTCAGAAGGCGCGAGTTATTTCACTGCCAGCGACCCGACTTACATGTATGAGCGGGTATTTAATTATATTACCCAGTCTCCGACCTTAGCCTTGGTTTTAGCGGCGGTGATGGTGATTATTTCACAAATGAAAATCAACGTGACTAATGCCTATGCCGGATCGATTGCCTGGTCGAACTTCTTTTCACGTGCGACGCATAGTCACCCCGGTCGTGTGGTGTGGTTAGTGTTTAATGTCACGATCGCCTTGATCTTGATGGAATTGGGCGTACATGAGGCGCTTGAAGCTATTTTGGGCGTTTTTGCGATTGTGGCGGTGAGTTGGTTAGCGTCGTTGTCTGCCGATTTACTGATTAACAAACCCTTGGGTTTAAGCCCCTCGTTTGTTGAATTTAAACGCGGTCACTTGTATGACATTAACCCGGTGGGAATCGGCTCTATGGTGCTCGCCACTGTGGCGGGTATGTTGAGTTACTTAGGCGTGTTTGGTGAACTGGCCCGAAACTTAAGCCACTTTGTCAGCTTGCTAGTGTGCTTTATTGCTGTGCCGAGCATTGCCTGGGTGACGAAAGGCAAGTACTACTTGGCCAGGCAATCGCCCGAGCTAATTACGATTGTTGAGAAGCAAAATGCCTCTGAGCAAAGCTCAACATCTCGAGTGCCGACTCATCAAACACTCAAATGCGGTATCTGTGAAAATACCTTTGAGATGGAAGATATGAGCTATTGCAGCGTTTATGCGCAACCGATTTGCTCATTGTGTTGCTCATTAGATGTACGGTGCTTAGATAGCTGCAAACCTCATGCACGCTTATCTCGACAAATAGCCAATTTTTTGAGACGCTTTATTTCCGGCAAGGCCGTGGGTTTTGTCAATTCCCGTCTAGGCCGCTTCATGGGCTTATTGCTGATCACCAACGTGATTAATGCGGCTTTAATGGCTTTGGTTTATGAGCATATGATGCCATCGGTACCTTCTGAACAGGTGGTTTTACAGCAGAGCCTTGTCACCTTATTCTTTATTTTTCTGATCGTTTCAGGTGTGATTTCATGGTTGTTTCTATTGGCGCACGAGAGCCGGGTGGTGGCGCAAATGGAGTCTAACCGGCAAACGCGAAAATTAATGCGAGAAATTGATGCTCACGAGCAGACTGACTTAGAATTGCAGCAGGCGAAAGAACACGCAGAGCAGGCTAACGATGCAAAAAGTCGTTATTTGTCGGGCATCAGTCATGAGTTACGCACCCCCTTACAATCTATTTTGGGATATGCGCAATTGCTCTCGGATAAGTCCGACATAAACCAGTCGCAAGCGCGGGGTTTGAATATTATCCATCGTAGCGGCCAGCATCTGGCAGACTTGATTGAGGGCTTGTTAGATATCTCCAAGATCGAAGCAGGGCGATTGGACCTATACCGTAACAAAGTGCATCTACCTGATTTGTTAGATCAGCTTGCGACCATGTTTAAAATGCAGGCTGAAAACAAAGGCATTAAACTAAACTTTGTCGTTCATGATCGACTCCCAAAACTGGTGATGACAGATGAAAAACGGCTCAGACAAATTCTGATTAATCTGCTTTCGAACGCCGTCAAATATACGCAGGCAGGTGAAGTCGATTTTGAAGTGAGTTATCGCTCACAAGTTGCCGAGTTTAAAATAACAGATACGGGCCCAGGGATTGATGACGACCATCTGGCGCGTATATTTGACCCTTTTGAGCGGGTTCGGAATACCCAAACAGCCAATATTCAAGGCACGGGTTTAGGCCTAACCATTGTAAAACTCCTAACTGAAATTATGGGCGGTGAATTGCTGGCTGAATCGAGTGTTGATGTGGGCAGTAGTTTTAAAGTCTGTTTGATGTTGCCTTGGGTGAACGCGCAACACAAAGAAGATATTGTTCAAGATAAGGTGGTCGGTTATGAAGGTTATCAGCGCACTATTTGCTTAGTGGATGATGACCCGGTTTTACGCGGGTTTTTATCGGATTTACTGATCCCCCTTGGTTTTACAACACTTGAAGCCTTTGATGCAGAGTCTTGCCTCAAACTGATTGATAGCGCTAAACCTGACCTGTTCCTGATGGATGTCTCTATGCCTGGAATGAGTGGCCTTGAATTGGCAAGCGAACTGCGTGAACGTGGGGTTCGTGCACCTATTTTAATGTTATCCGCTAATGCACAATTGCCAGAAGAATGGGCGGATAAAGAACGGCGTGCCATGGCAAACTATAACGACTATTTGGTAAAACCGATTAGTAATAGTGCTTTACTAGATAAATTATCCGAATATTTGAAACTACACTGGATTACTCAAGGTACACAAGAACTTGATGAAACTGGGCTGAGCGAAAAAGCCGTTTCAGAAGATCAAGGTGCGAACTTTGTGGTGCCTGATCATGCCTTAATTCGGGAACTTAAAGCGTATGCAGAAATGGGCTATCGTAAAGGCGTTATCCAAACCTTGGAACAAGTTTCTGAGGCCAATCTAATAAGCCCGGTATTGTATGAACACCTTAATACCTTGAGCCAGAATTTTCAGTTTGAACAGCTGGCGACCTGCTTGGAGTTAAAATAAAAATGAATAAGCTCGCACAAACCGACATTGTTCTGGTGGTGGATGACTCGCCTGATGCCTTGAGCCTGATAAACGATGCCTTGGAAGATGAAGGTCTCGATGTTCTGGTAGCGCTAGAAGGGCGGCAGGCATTAACGATTGCCAAGCGTATTCGGCCTGATGTGATATTGCTTGACGCCGTGATGCCGGTGATGGATGGCTTTGAGGCGTGCAAGCAGCTTAAAATGAATGCTGATCTGGCCGATATTCCGGTTATTTTTATGACTGGCTTGTCGGATACTGACGATATTGTCAGAGGGCTCGAAGTCGGTGGTGTCGATTATCTGATTAAACCAATTAATCCGGCTGAGCTTATCGCACGCATGAAAGTGCATCTGTCTAATGCACGGCTCACTAAAAGTGCTCAGACGGCCTTGGATAGCACCGGTCAGCATTTGTTTACGGCTTCTAATGAAGGAGAAGTACGTTGGGCGACGCCACAGACCTTTGCGCTGTTTGCTAAAGCTAAAATAGATGGTCGAGACTTGAATAGTGCTTTTCCCCAGCAATTATCGGCGTGGCTGGCTGTCGCACGATCGGCGGATGATGCCTTAAGCATTGATAATAGTGATTACCCTTTGTCTATTCGTTTTGTTGGGCAGCACAGTAATGGCGATTGGTTGATTAAACTGATCGATGGGAACAGGCCGACAGAAGCCGCCTTACTCAAAAGTAAACTTGATTTAACCGAGCGAGAGTCGGATGTACTGTTCTGGATTGCTAACGGTAAAACTAATCGTGAAGCGGCGGAAATTCTTTCCATGAGCCCACGTACCGTGAACAAACACCTTGAAATGATCTTTCCAAAACTGGGCGTTGAAAACAGAACCGCTGCGGCGGGTGTCGCATTGCGATTGCTGTCGACTGGTTAAAAATTAATCAAATAAATAGTCGACTTTTAGTACTTATATCTATAAAGTGCACCTCAGCTATAAAGAAAGTCTTTTATTTACATACTACATTTCGCAGTTTTCTTCGTATTACCACGTCCTGAAGTTTCTAAGTTCCAGTCTATATTTTTAAGCAATACAAGCCTCTAGAAGGCTAAACTACAAATTTTAAAATTCAGGATATTATTATGTCTAATACAGTTAAAGGCACCGTTAAGTGGTTCAACGAAACTAAAGGTTTTGGTTTTATCGAGCAAGAATCTGGACCAGATGTTTTTGCTCATTTTAGTGCAATTGCTAGCGACGGCTTCAAAACACTAAATGAAGGCCAGCAAGTAGAATTCACAGTGACAACCGGTCAGAAAGGACCGCAAGCTGAGAATATTGTTGCGCTATAAGCAATAAATTATTCAAAAAAAGGCAAGCCCGAAAGGCTTGCCTTTTTTATTGCATTTTTGAAAGCTAGCGATGCTTAGCAAGGTTATTTTAATAGCGGCTCTTTAGTGCGCAAAGGTAATCGATAAACAAAAGCCTGTGTACTCAGCATCTAAAGATGGTATAGGCGAAATCTTCGCAGCATGTAATTCTGCTATCCTGCTCACGATAGAAAGGCCAAGGCCAGCACCATTGGCGTCGCCTGGGTTTTCACGGTGAAAACGTTGAAAAATAGCATCGTACTTCGCTTCTTCAACACCCGGTCCACTGTCTTCAAAGGTCAGTGTCGTCTCTCGTTTTTCTTTTTCATCAATATTTTCTTGAATAATTCTAATCCGAATGGCGCCTTTTTCAGGGGTATACAAACTGGCGTTTTCCAGCAAGTTTCTAAAGAGTAAACCAATGAGCAAGTCATTTCCGAATATGGGCAGAAGTTGATCTGGTACATCTAATTCCAGATGTTGTTGGCGCTGACTTAGTTGATCATGGAGTTGCGCGACTTGTTGGCGCGCTAGTTTACCTAAATGGACGGTATCGTTTTGTTGAAATGACTGCAGCGACTGTAGCCGGGCTAACTGCAAAAGCTGTTCGATAGTGCGTGTGGCTTGGTCTACTGACTGCTCAAGTAAATTCAGGCAAAGCTGCCTATCACTTTCGCTCTTACTGACCTGCGCATTTTGGCTATGAATTTTGATTTGAGCAAGGGGCGTGCGTAACTCATGGGCGGCATCGTCGGTAAATGATTTTTCTCGTTCAATGGTGTCTTTGAGTCGACTCAGTAGCGCGTTAAGTGCTGTTTCAATCGACAGTAACTCCGGTGCCAAACCTTCTATCTGGATGGGCTCAAGATTGCTTGGCTGTCGGTTTTTAATTGCCTGGCTTATATTAATAAGCGGGTGAAGGCCGCGACCAATCAAGTGCCACAAAATAAACAGTAGCGTAGGTATGCCCACAATATAAGGCGCGAGCAGGTTCTCTGTGAGTTCGCTAATCGGCTCTTCACGAATATCTAGTTGCTCGGTAACGATTAGAAAAATACCTTGTTGCTTATCTTGCAGAGTAAATGAACGCCAACTTTTCTGCTTAAATTGAATGGTTTTGAATCCTGCTTGAAAAGCTGTTAGCTGCTCTTCTGGTGCATTTTTTGATCTGAGTATTAACTTCCCATCTTGACGCCATAACTGATAAGACAGCATCGTTTCGTAGAAATGTCCCAGTGGTGAAATCTCATCATCGTCAGAAAGTGTACCCAGGTTCTTTAGGTATTGTTCATCATCGAATACCAAAGGCGGGTCAATACTGTTTGTGTCAATGTTTCTGAGAAGTAAGGCGTGCAACAGGCGTGCTGACTGGGCAAGCTGGGAGTCATAAACTTCATCAACTTCGTGGCGTGTTTGAATGTAAGTCGACAAGAAAAAAAACACCATACACAGGAAAACGACGCTCAATATGGAAGCCAGCAGGAATGTTCGAAGTGAGTGTTTCATGGTTTAGTATTCTCGATTATATTCTCTATCATGTACCCGACGCCGCGTAAGGTTTTGATTAAATCTGAGCTGATTTTTTTACGTAATTTATGGATGTGTACTTCTAAAGCATTACTTTCGATATCTTCGTCGATGCCATATAAGGTTTGCTCTAAGTGGTCGCGAGTTTGTACACGGCCTGAGTTAGACATCAGCTCCAATAATAAGAAGTACTCCTTACGAGTCAATATGACTTCCTGGTCAGCGTACCATACCTGCATAGAAGACGGGTTAAGTGTTAATTGCTCATGATGGATTAAGGTTTGAGAGCGACCTTGTTCCCGCCTGAGCATGACTCTAATACGCGCGTATAATTCTTGTATATCGAAGGGTTTTACCAGGTAGTCATCAGCGCCAGCATCTAGGCCCGTCACTCTTTGCTCGATACTGTCTCGTGCGGTGAGTATCAGGGTGGGCAGTGAGATACCTTTATTTCTGATCTGACTG
>Ga0105348_1000551_pt1 | contig 28192 bp, 22 predicted proteins | sample EN8Hudsemesocosm_2_FD_83504 | JGI IMG/M metagenome (GOLD analysis project Ga0105348, IMG submission 83504) | Methane-oxidizing microbial communities from mesocosms in the Hudson Canyon - EN8C Hudson Canyon | ecosystem: Environmental > Aquatic > Marine > Cold seeps | place: Hudson Canyon... | reverse complement strand
ACCGCCCATCAAGCCAAACAATGCTAACCTGATCTTTTTCGTCAATCAGCATTTCATTGAAGCTGTGGCCTGTGAGTCGACCATCATCATTGACAGTAATTGGCGATGAAAAGGTTTTGCCGTAATCTGTAGAGTAGCTATAGCGAATATCCGCAGTATATTTTTTCTCACGCGACATTGCCCATGATAAGTGAACTCCCTGCTTACTATCAAAAGCTATTTTAGGGCGGTTTTCATTGCGCGCTGATATCTTTTCTTTGTTTATAGCAATGCGCTTAATGGCTGAAAAAGTATCACCTCTATCGGTAGATATTTGATAATACATTTGCTGATGCTGACTCCACAAACGCCACAACTCACCATTGGGGGCAAAAGCAGAAGTCATGGTTTTGGCACAGCGAATATCCACTTGCTGACAATCAAGTGTATTATCATCAAGTATTGGCTTTGCCATTTGATGCTGTTCATGCCCAGCAAAAACATTAATGCTGAAAAGCACTAAAACACTGATACGAACAATGCTGAACACATTCACGATTTTAGTCATTAACATTTCACACGCTCCTCTTTTGTATGCTTGCACCATTACCACTGATAGCTCATGCCAATATAAGCTGTTCTTGGTGCACCTGGAGCCCATGTGTTACGACCATAACGATATTGAGCCTCTTGTGTATAAACCTTATCTGTTAAGTTAAGAATGCGAGCATTAAATGATAATTGTTGATTAATTTGATAACGCGCTTTTAAGTTTATAATACTGTAGCCATCATCTTTTCTTTCAAGGCCGGTATCAGGATCAGTGCTGTTAGCATCATCCATCCAATATTCACCAATTGATTGCAATTCTAATTGACTTGAGAAACCTTCTAAGTAACTTGGTAAATAACGTAAACGCACATTAGCAATATAATCAGGCGCCATTTTCATTTCATTACCAGAGTACGTGTCATGTTGATCAAATTTGTGACTACTTTTGCTGTAAGCGACACTTAGGTTTACTTCTTCGTTAATTACCCACAACGTAGAAAGCTCTAGGCCCTTATGCAGCACTCGAGCAGCATTGGTTAAATAGCGCTGCCCTTGTTCGTTATAGGCATGCACTATGCCATCATCAACATCCATAAAATACAATGCGGCATCAAAAGTAATACTTTCGAAATTGCCCTTGTAACCAATTTCATAAGTATCTGATGTTTCTGGATCAACAGGCTCTGCAACATCACTATCTTTAGTCGTTAAGTGATATAAACTTCCAGCAGTGGGCAATCTAAAGCTGTTGGCATACCTTAAATACATACTGGTATTTTCAGATAGGTGATAATTCAGACTTGCTTTTGGGCTAAAATGTGAAAAGTCATCTTCACGATCTTCAATGCTAATTTTACCATGGCCAATATCACCATAGACACCGAGGTGATTAGTAAAATCATATTTTGCATAGTCGTAACGAAAACCGAGAGTTAAATCAAGGTTGTCAGTTAAACTACGCTTATGCTGTAAGTAAGGTGAAATACTGGTGTAAGTAGTTGTATCATCATAAAACTTTTCGCCAGCTACATACGTATCAGCGCCCCAACCTGTCGTAGTAAAATCGAGCGGTTGGTAGGATAGTTGATCACCTTCGGTATATTCAAAATCTATACCTACTGTAGTTTCGTCATCGGCATTGTGACTAAAATTTGCTAACGCTAGTAAGCCTAGCGTATTCACCACTGATTCCACTTTTGGCATATTTTTATTCCAAGTTGCCGTATAGTCATTAGTGCGATGACGTAAATAAGGAATTAACGAATAATAACTCTGAGCATTCATTTGATCCCACTGAGTCGAAAGACGAATATACTGTGTTTTACGTAATGGGTCGCTCGCTAATACCTCATCAGACAAACCTGAGTGGGTCCGATCATTTTCAATTTTTTCATCATTCAAACCAGCTGCCATTTCTTGCTCTAGGTCTGAGGCAACAAAAGAAGTAATTAAGCGTTCGTTGTTTGAAATTTCGTACTCATGCCGTAAGTTAATCTCTGCGCGCTCTGAACCGGTATGATCTCGCCAGCCATCATTAGTCATGTAAGAGGCTGATGCTCTAATGCCCTGATCTTTTAATATTTTATTACTATGACTAATCTGAAGCTTGCCGTAATTTTCTTGACCTAACATGGCGTCTATGGATGTTTCAGCTTGCTCTGCCACTGGCTCGGTAAGGATATTGACCGTTGCAGCAACCGCACCTGAACCATATAACGCAGTACCTGCGCCTTTAAGCACTTCCATACGACCAACGTTGGAGTTGAAACTAGACCACCACAAGGCGTTGTGATTAAAAAAAGCAGCAGACTGCAACGGCACATTATCTTGTAAGAATAAATAATAGCCACTGGTATTCATCGGCATTCTGATAGCTGTTTTATGTCCTTGACCACCAGAAAGTTGATCAATTAGCACGCCTGAAATACTATTTAATGACTCAGCTACATGCTGACCATTATCCATTTCCAATTCATCTTTACTGATACCGTGCACTGACATCGCTAAATCGGTATCAAGTGCTTCTTTTCGTGTTGCCGTAACTATCATACGTTCTACATCACTTTTTGCCGTTCTGTCAGGCAATAATTCTTTAGAATCGGTTGATGAGGCGTAGCAAGAATTAGCAATTAGGATAGAAAGTAATGTCGGGGTAAACAGTTTAGCATTCATATTTCATGTCATTTTATGTGATTAACTTAACATTATGGTAACAGCTAATTACACTGACTTTATGCGTCACATTGTCGCAGTTAGGCAAATAAAATGTAAATATATTTATTTAAATCAACAAACTAAACACTAATCGTTTAAACAAAAAAACCAAGAACAGTAAACATAAATTCGTTTGCTGTTCTTGGCTTTTATCGATGATTATTATCTGTGGTTATACTTAGTGATTATAATATGACTAGGTAAAAAATAGTGCTTCGCCATTGATGATTCTGAGTAGGAAATACATCGCTGACGAAACAACAGTGGAAAGGTTAAACTTCAGTAACTTTAATACACCGCTTTAGCCTAGATTAAGACTATTATTAAAATGAGTAAGTAGCTTCAATCCAAGCACTTACACCTTCACTAGGTAAACGCGTCATTACTGGCGTTTCAACTTCTTTCACGCGGTTATAGCCACCTAGATGGTTTTGGTATTCCCTATCAAGTAAATTATCAACACCACCACGTACGGTAAAATCATTAGTAACAAAGTACTCAATATCAAGGTTTACCAAGCCGTACCCTGAAGTTGTTTGCTCAGTATTGGTTGCAGATACCTCATCCTGGGCATCAACAGCGACTAGGGTTACATTAGCGATCACATTTTCATCATGATAACTGACACTTAACTGACCATTTAACGGAGCGATACGATAAAGATTATCCTCGATATCACGACGCTCTCCTTTTACATAACTCGCGATACCTGACAGTTGTAAGTTATCACTGATATTGTAATACCAATTAACATCAGCACCATATAATTTGGCATCAACATTACTGAATTTAAGTGGGTTTTCGTCTTTCGCCATCATAGATGCCATCATTTTGGCTGATGCATCTTCCATTTCCATCGGCGTACCTTGAATATAATTATCAATACTTTGATAAAAGACATGAGGTGCGATCATGAAGTCACTATTTTGCCAAGTTAGACCTAGGTCAGATTGATAAGCCGTTTCTGATTCTAAATTAATATCACCAATATATGTGTGACCATCGGCTAAACCACCAGTTGCTTCCATTGGTGTCCATAAATAACGCTCTTGATATGACGGTGCTCGGTTTTTAATGCCAACACCAACATATAAAGATAATTCGTCAGTTAATTGCGTTTGCGTACTCAGCGCCAAATCAACATTGGTGTCAGAGACTTCTCGCTCAGCATTATTGAAGTCTCCCTCAAGATCACTTAACAAGTCCCCCATGCTAGGCATTGGCATATCACTCATGCCTGAGTCCATGTTCATATCGCCCATGCCTGAGTCCATGTTCATATCGCCCATGCCTGAGTCCATGTTCATATCGCCCATGCCTGAGTCCATGTTCATATCGTCCATGCCTGAATCCATGTTCATATCGCCCATGCCTGAATCCATGTTCATATTCATCGCCATATTGCCGTAGACTTCGTCAGCGTTGGCTTTAGCATGTTTGACTCTTACGCCGAATTGCACTGTGGTAGCACCAAATTGATTTTGCCACTCGGTAAAAAAAGCAAAGCGATCATCTTGCACATTATTAAAGTTAATAACTTCAAAGTCAGCATTGCTTGGATTGGTGATAACAGAGTCATGGGTTGCTAAATAACCATCAATGCCAAATGCTATCTCACCCAAAGAAAGGTCACCAAAACTTAATTCACGATTTAATACAAACTTAAAGTCTGTCGTGTCAGCTAATGCAGTATTACGACGTTTTTTCATCGGGTCGTGTGCACGCATTAAAAAGTTAGTCATACCGTGGTCAGCATCAAGATAACCTAATGACCATTCACCTTGCCAATCACCGAGTTCAAAGTCGCCATCAAGATTAATACGCTGACTTTCAATATATTCGATATCCATAGGTAAGGCAGGTGTGCCTGAATCAGTCGTTTTAGTGTAGTGATAACTTAAACCAACCGTGTTACTTTCAACTGAATGTCTAATATCAAAACCGGCTTGGGTTTTATCAAAGTCTGTTGGTGCGATAACAGTGCCATCACCACTTTCCATACTATCACCCGCTTGAGTATTACCATAAAGCAGTAAAGCAACATCACCTTTAGCAAGGTTAGTAACACCAGACAGTGTAGTGGCACTATTGTTACTACGGTAACCTGCTTGTACGTCACCGGTAATCTGTGCCGATTCAGAACCCGCTACTTCAGCCTTGCGCATTTTAATGTCGATAGCACCACCTATGGTGCTCATGCCCGCAGAAACCGGAGCAATACCACGATAAACCGTCATTGAGTCAACAATCAGTGGGGTTGAGTAACTTAATGGTGTATCCATAGCATTAGGACCCGCACCAATAATTGGGTGACCATCTAGTGAAGTAGCAACACGGTCGCCAAATAAACCGCGATACTGAGCAATGCCAGTAATCGGTCCATTACTGTTAATGTTAGCGCCAGGCACAGAAGCTAACCAGTTAGCTAAGTCTGCCTCAGACGTTTTACCTTGAGCGTAACTTTGGTTATCTTCAAGCGCATTATGACGTTGATTTGAAATGGTAATCACTTCGATATCTTTATGAGTACCTTGAGCATTATTGGCCAAAGCAGGAAGCGCTAAAACACTACTACCCAAGACAACTAGGTTAACAGCAATAGCAAGAGGTTTAAGGGTAAAATTCATGTGTTAATCACTTACAAAAGAGTAAAAATAAATTCAGTTATTGAATTAGTATGTCGCTATTTTGTAAGTGATTACATTTGAAAACAAAGGGAAATGGACAATGTGCGACAAAGTGTCGCACCGTAAATCTCGCTTATTTGCGCTAGGTCAAATTAACGAGATTTATCAGGGAGTAAATAGCTAAATCACTCCTGCTGCTTTTAAGTGGTTCATCGCAATTTGTATACGAGCCCCTTTCATTTTCGCATATGATTCTCGAGTAAAGTTAAAAGCAAAGTAATGAGTACCCTGTGTATTTTCAACAAAACCAACATACCAACCTAACATCGCTTTGCTCGATTTATCATTGGTATAGGCACGACCGGCACCTGTTTTTGCATATATTTTATAGCTATCAGTACTTTCGACTAACATAACTTCTTTTAAGACATTTACGCTCTCTGGACTAACGGCTAATTTTCTTTGAACCATTTTCTGTAAAAAATAGACTTGTTCAAGCGCTGAAATTTGTAAACTGCCATTTAACCAAAAATCATCTAAACCTGATGAGATATCTTGATTACCATAAGCAAACTTAGTGACATAAGATTGCATCCGTTCTTGACCAATATTCATTGCTAGCTGTCTATAGATTGCCACCATGGAAAATTTAAACGCTGAGCTAAGGTTATACTCAGGTAAACGCCAAACAGACGGCCACCATTTTTGTACTTTAAATTTTTCTTTATCATAGGTTAATGTTTGCTTAGCATCTTTTATTAATTGAGTATCTAAGCCAATGAGACTGTTTGGCACTTTAAAGGTAGAGAATGGTGAAAAAGCTTGTTTCGCTCTTCGCTGGTTTATCAGTAATAAGGTTTCACTTTTTTCTACTGTCGATGAAGCTTGAGTAACTTTATCGTCACTTGACGACTTTTCTCCCTCGGTTATTTTTTCAGTAATCGTTTGACTCGTTTTTTCACTGAGCAACACGAAGGTACAATCATTATTCTCAACGCGACATAATTCTGTATTGGCACTGGCTATATGAGTAAAGCCAGTAAGTGCTATAGCACTTAGGGTAATGATAAGTTTTTTCACGAAGACCTCTATTGAGAAATTGTATAAGTAGAATATATATTTATAGAAAAATAATACGCGGCTTATCGTTTATAGACAAGGATCCAAATCAAGCTTGCTTATTTATCTCATTGATAAGGTGACAAATGTTATTTTAGTGTCACAATGGATAGATTGGTTATCAACAGGAAGATGAATGAAATCCCTTTTTGCTATATTTTTTATGCTATTAAGTTCGGCGATTTTTGCAAAAGAGTCTGCTGAAGAAATATTCGCTCAGCTAACTCCCTCGCTATATCAAATCAAATTAATCGATAAAGCCAGTGGTGAGAAATCCTCGATCGGTTCTGCTTTTCAAATTAGTGCAGACGGTATTATTGCTACCAACTACCATGTTATTTCAAGTTACGCTCGTCACCCTGAAAAATATCGCATCGAATACCTAGATCACTTAGGTAATACCGCGCAAGTGAGCTTAGTGAGTGTTGATGTAATTAATGATTTAGCGCTGGTAAAGCGACAAGTTAGCAAGGATATGCCGTTCTTTTCATTATCTGATAAAAAGCCCAGCAAAGGTGAGCAACTTTTTGCCCTAGGTAATCCACACGACTTAGGGATGATTGTAGTGCCTGGTACCTACAATGGTTTAAAAAAAGAATCATTTAACGAACGTATTCATTTCACCGGTTCAATAAACTCGGGCATGAGTGGCGGACCTGTCGTTAATAAATTAGAACAAGTTGTTGGTATTAATGTCGCCACTTCAGGTAATCAAATTGGCTTTTTAGTGCCTCACGAAAAATTAGTTAATTTATTCGATAGTTATTTAGCATCGCCACCTGCCGATATTAAGCAACAGATGGCAGCACAGCTTTTAGCCAATCAAGAAAAACTAATGAACGCATTAATCAATAGTACTTGGCAAAGTAAAGAACTTGCGGGTAATGCCATGTTTCCACTGATTGATGTGCCTTTTATTCGTTGTTGGGGTGACTCAAATGCCGATAAAACTGATGCTTTAATTTTAGCAGCTGTTGCCAGTTGCTCTTTAGATGAGAATACCTATATCTCATCACATTTTTTTACTGGCAGCGTGGAAATAGAGTTTCGTTATATGCAAGCCAAAGACTTAAGCGATAATAAATTTTATCACTTATACCAACAACAGATATCACGTGCAGGAGCTGGCAATAGAGCCGGTAAGGATGATGTCAGTGAATACCAATGTCACCATGATTTAGTGATGCCAGAGAGTACCGCAAATACCAGCCAAGAAATTAATAATAAAAGTGTCTTTTGTACTCGCGCCTATAAAGACTTCCCGCAGTTATTTGATGTTTTATATTTAGGTGCTAGCATCGACAAAGATCAACAAGCGTTGGTGAGTCACTTTACTTTAGCTGGGGTTAGCCAAGAAAATGCGATGACTTTTACCGGTAAATTTATTGAGGCTGTGTCATGGAAGTAACGAACAAAATACCAGAGCCAGAAGCGTTTGAACTATCGGCAGAGCAAGTGCCTTCAACTAGCTTTACGGATCATAATGAAATTATTATTGAAGAAGTTACCCGCAATCACAAGCTGCTGCACCGTCATAGGTTAAAGCAAAATAACGTATCAATTGGCCGTGATTACAACAATGATATCATTTTAACTGACCCACATATTTGCCCCCAACATTTATCGTTAAATTACGTGCAAGGAGCATGGCAGCTTGCAGATAATAACTCTGTCAATGGCACCACTTTAGAAAGTGAGAATACCAAACAGAGTCTTAGCGAACAGCGTACGGTTAATGATGGCGATGTTATTGTTTTAGGTAAAAGTCAGCTCAGAATATTATTTAGTGACCATAAAGTAGCTGAGACTGTGGCTTTTAGCCCGTTTGAATCTCTTATCGATATAGTCCGTAATCCAATTGCTGTTTTTATTAGTATTGCCTTATTCATGCTAATTGCCGCGAATATTTCTTACTTAAATCAGCAGACAGCAATTAATATTAGTCAGATTTTTGTTAGTGCCTTTAGCATGAGTTTATTATTTGCTTTATGGCCTGCTGGCGTCGCGTTGGTTTCCCACCTCACCAAGCATGATCCAAGAGTATTAGCGCAACTGGGTATCAGCTTTTCTTTCTTTATTCTAATGTGGCTGAGTGATTTGCTAGAAAAAGTGATTAGCTTTAATTCTGCCAGTAACTCTATGCTAGGCATTGCCATTACTTTATTACCCATTGCTTTAGCATTTAGTTTATTCTGGCTAAATAGTTACATTGGCTTTCACATGCCTGCTAAGCGAAGGCTTTTCATCGCTTTTGCGATTACTTCACTGTTATTTGGCGGCAGCTATTTACTGCAGTACAGTAAGAAACCTGAATTCAATCCACATCCAAGCTATAACTCGACCATAATGGCTCCACCATTTTTATTAGCGCCAAGTAGTAATGTTGATGAATTTGTCGAGCAAAGTAATAAGTTGTTTGATAAGGCAAGTAAAGCTGCACAAGCAGACTGACGGTAACTTCAAGCAATAAAAAAGGCTTATTTTCATGTGAAAATAAGCCTTTTCTTTAGCGTGCGTTCAATCACGCAGCTATTAATTACGGACGTGGGATAAAGCCAACTGCATCATACACTGAGCTTAATACCTTGCGAGCACGCGCAGAGGCTTTCTCTGCACCCTTACGCATCACTTCATCTAAGAACGCTTGGTCTTGGCGATATTCATGAAATTTAGCTTGAATAGGCTCGAGTAATTCAACCACGGCATTGGCTACATCTCCTTTTAAATGCCCATACATTTTATCTTCATAGTCAGGCACTAGATCAGCAACGCTTTTTCCAGTAGCACAAGATAACAATGAAAGCAGATTAGACACACCTGGCTTTTCTTCAATGTTGTAATAGATATTCGCTTGCTCGTCAGAGTCGGTTACTGCACGTTTAATTTTCTTGGCAATTTTTTTCGGCTCTTCTAACAAACCAATAAAGTTACCTGGGTTGGTATCAGACTTAGACATTTTCTTCGTTGGCTCAAGTAAGCTCATAACACGTGCACCGTGCTCTGGAATATATGGCTCAGGAACTTTAAAAATATCACCATGAAGGTTGTTAAAACGCGTAGCAATATCGCGAGCAAGCTCAAGGTGTTGCTTTTGATCATCACCAACAGGTACTCGGTTAGCACCATAAAGTAAAATATCTGCCGCCATCAATACAGGGTAAGTAAATAAACCCGAGTTCATGTTAGCTTCAGACTTTTGTGACTTATCTTTATATTGTGTCATACGGTTTAGCTCGCCCATTTGCGTATAACAACTCAATATCCAGCTCAACTGTGCATGCTCTGGAACATGTGACTGAATAAAAATAGTGCTTTTTTCTGGGTCTACACCACAAGCAAGATATAAAGCTAAGCCATCTAAAGTGGCATTACGAAGATCTTCAGCTTTAGGGCGAACCGTAATAGCATGTTGATCAACAAGCATGTAATAACATTCGTGTGTTGATTGCATATCAACCCATTGTTTTAATGCGCCTAAATAATTACCAATAGTTAACTCGCCTGAAGGCTGACAGCCACTTAATACAATAGGTTTACTTGTCATTTCTGTTTCCCTTAAATTTCTAAATCTTTATTTAGGCTTATGATGATACTTTAGCAAGCTCTGTACGCATTTCATCAATGGCAACTTTGTAATCGGCTTGTGAGAAAATAGCTGAGCCTGCAACGAACATATCTGCCCCTGCTTCAGCTATTTCTGCAATGTTGTTAGCTTTAACACCACCATCGACTTGTAGACGAATGTCGTAGCCACTTTGTTTAATCTTATCTTTTACCAAGCGCAGCTTGTCTAATGTTGTTGGGATAAAAGATTGACCACCAAAGCCTGGGTTTACCGACATTAATAAGATAACGTCTAGTTTATCCATAACAAAGTCTAAACAGTGTAATGGTGTTGCAGGGTTAAGCACTAAGCCTGCTTTACAGCCGTTATCTTTAATTAACTGCAAGCTTCTATCAATGTGATCACTGGCTTCAGGGTGAAAGGTGATAATGTCTGCACCTGCTTTGGCAAAAGCTGGGATGAGCGTATCAACTTGCTTCACCATTAGGTGAACATCAATAGGCGCTTTAATGCCGTAATCACGTAGCGACTGACAAATCATCGGACCAAAAGTTAAATTAGGCACAAAGTGATTATCCATCACATCAAAGTGAACAACATCGGCGCCTGCTGCTAAAACATTGGCAACATCATCACCTAAACGTGCAAAGTCAGCTGATAAGATAGAAGGAGCAATTAAAAATGGTGACATAGGTATAACATCCCAAAAAAATATGCCGCTATTATACCCATGCAAATTCAAATTGCGAGTTCCAAGCAAGCTGCACCTGCAAAGTCATTGCACTTTTTTTGCACAAGTTTTCAAAACACGCACCATGAGTGAACATAGAATCTACCTACTGACATTCCACAAAATATCTAAAGAAGAAACTGAACAATTTAAAGTATTGATTTAAATGGCTTAATATTTTATTTTCAAAAATATTAACCCACCACTTGTTACAGGCATCAAGATTGCAAACTCATCTATAGACAACTTTTATAACAATACAATAAAGAGACTTATGATGACTAAAACATTAGCAAGCTTAGCAATTTCTGCTGCATTATTAGCGGTAACTTCTTTTCAAAGTTCAGCAACAGAAGGCCTATCAGCAAACGTAGCTGTTACTAATAACTATTTATGGCGTGGTCTTGAACAGACAGGCGGTGATGCTGCAATCTCTGGTGGCATTGATTATGCGAGTGAATCTGGATTTTATGCAGGTACTTGGGTTTCAAATGTTGCTTGGGGCACAGAATTAGACCTTTATGGTGGTTATGGTGCAGATATTAATGAAAGCATGTCATACGATGTTGGTTTCATTTATTATGCTTACCCTGATGCTGATGATTCTGATTTTTCTGAAATCTACGGCAGCTTTACTTTTACTGGCCTAACGGTAGGCGTTGCAATGTTAACATCATCTGAAGATTATGATGCGGGTGATTCTATCTATGTAAATGCTGATTATGCCTTAGCGCTAAGTAATGAAGTAGAAGTTAATTTTCATATTGGTTCATTCAGTGGCGATCAAGTTGACGCTTGGCTTGGTGAAAGCTCAGTTGATTATGGTGTAAGCGTAAGCAAAGACAATTTCACTTTTGGCCTTTCAAAGACAGATTTTGATGATGGCGGCAATAGTGATGATATGAAATTCTATGTTGCTTACTCTATAGATATCGATTTATAAAACCATAGCCAGCTACTTTTGCGGTTAGGTAATTGTTGAAAAAACAAGCAAAGACATTAGGGCGAACATAGTTTATACTTGTTCGCCCTTTTTAATGAAAAGTAAAACACTATGTCAAAATGGATGATGACAAACCTTTCCCTAGCAAAGTTAAAGCAGCTAAGTTTCGCTTTTGCACTAACACTTATAATCTTATTCAGCTTGAACAAGCAGACTAGCCAGCAAAACTTACAAGTTGAGTTACTAACATCCTGTATGGCAGTTGAATCTAATTTGCCGATGAACCATACCAACCACCCTTGCTATATCAATAGTATGTCTAACAAAAGTTGGATATCTTGGTTATTCGGAGAAAGTAAATCTACCCATTTACATTTTTTAGATTTTGTTGAACTTATCCATTACAGCTTTAATTAAGACTTCCTTAAACATGAGACTTCATCATATTAGCCTGAAAGACAGCTTTAAAAGTGTCGCCGCTGCTTTTTTTGGTGTACAAAATAACCGTAATCGCGAGAAAGACTTTTCTCAAGGTAAACTAAAGCACTTCATTGTTGCAGGTGTGATTGGTGTAATTGTCTTTATCGTAACCTTGATGATTATCGTTAGCCTAGTGTTAGCTAAGTAAAACCTTTCGATATTTCATACAGATAAAATAAATAGCAGTGCTGCTTTATTGCTTTAAGTTCATCAAACCCATACTATGCATACAATATACATTAAGAATAACTATCAGTATGCATACAAAGCTCCTTTCTGTTTTATGGATAACCCTATATTTATGCGCTAGCCACTCTTTAGCTAAAACGGCCAAAGCAGATTTAAGCTTGCCTATGTGGGCTTATGAGCAAATACCAAGTAAAACATCTTTACGAGGTAGTGCTATTAAAGAGCAATCGCTATGGGTAACAGGTAGCAATAATAGTGTTTTTGTAAGTCAAGATGGCGGATCTACTTGGAAAAATAGGTCTGTGCCGCAATCGGTCAAATTAGATTTTCGTGACATAGCGCTTTTTGATAAGCACACTGCTATTGTGATGGGGGCTGGCAGTGATTTACTGTCGGTACTTTATAAAACTATTGATGGTGGCAAGACTTGGCAGCTTCTATACCAAAATACTGATAGAACGGGTTTCTTTAACTCTGTTGCCTTCTGGGATTCTAAACAAGGCTTATTAATTGGCGATCCTGTCGATGGTTACTTTGTCGTAAAGAAAACCAATGATGGCGGAAAAACTTGGCGCAGGATATCTATAGGCAAACTACCCAAAAAGCAGTCAAAAGAGTCTGTATTTGCAGCAAGTGGCAATAGCATCATTGTGGCTACTCAGGGTAAAGCATGGATTGCAACCGGCGGTTATTCAGCTTCTGTATATTCAAGCGTGGACTATGGTGAAACATGGCAACGCAGTTCAGCACCTATCTACCGAGCAACACAAACAGCAGGTGGCTATGCCATGGCAATTAATCAGGCTGAACAACCTTTTATTCTCGGTGGAGACTACCTTGAAAGAACCATGAATTACAACAATATGGCAGGCTTGATAGCAAACCAATGGCAAACTATTAAAACAGGTAATCATGGCTTAAGAACAGCTATGTCATGCCAAAATACGACTTGTATATTAACAGGTAAAACGGGATCGGATATATCCTTAGACTCAGGGCGTACATGGCAAGGATTAAAAGGCCAAGGCTTTTATACGTTATCGAGTGACAAAGGCGTTTTTATCGCTGCTGGCGCTAACGGAACGGTAGGTATTATGGATTTAACTAAAAACTAAGATAACATCTAACTTCAGCTACTTATAAAGCGCGAGTACCTCTTTTACCTTCACTCGCCCTTTACCTTTTTGACTTATCGAGCGCTGCACTTGGAACAACTCTCGCTTCGTGGCATTTTTATAAAGCTCACGAGTAAAATCAACATAATGATTTGAAATCACAGTGGGTATTTTTTGCAACTTAGCTTTTTCGGCACACGCTACCAACCTTCTTTGATCATCATCGGTAAATGAATTACCTGCATATGCAGTAAAATTAGCTGTCCTATTAATTGGCGAGTATGGCGGATCGCAATAAACTACATCATCAGTTTTCAATTGAGCAAAGGCCGTCTCAAAGTCACCTTGTAAGAACGTCGCTTTTTGAGCTTTCTTTGAAAAGAACTCTAGCTCTAGCTTTGGAAAATAAGGGTGTTTATATCGACCAAAGGGCACATTATAACCGCCACTTTTATTATATCGACACAAGCCGTTGTAACCATGCCTGTTTAAATATAGAAATAATAATGCACGAAGATAGGGATCTTGAGTTGCGTTGAATTGTTTACGTAACTCATAATATTTTTCAGGATCGTTGTAGTCACCCTTAAAATACTGTTGAGAGTCATTTATAAATTCAGCAGATTGATTTTTTATGATATTAAAAAGTGAGATAAGGTCTTTGTTCATATCAATTAATAGATAATCATCAAAGTTAGTATTTAAAAAAACAGAGCCGCCACCAACAAAAGGCTCAACGAGTCTTTTCTTACCTTTTACTGGCAAAATTTTTAAGATATCACCAATAACTCGCTTTTTACCGCCAGCCCACTTCAAGGCTGACCTCGAATTGGCTTGCAATGTATCTTTACTCACTCTAGACCTTATTACCAATACAGCTGTTACTGGCGTTTATTTTTAGCAGAATTCACAGTTAGTACAGATCTTAGCAAGAACAACAGGTTAAAGTCTATTAGCATCAAAAATGATACCTGAGCTATTACTGAACATATGCCTATGGCTGATTAATTTAACTGTTTATGCATGCTACCAAATCACATAAATTATCAGGAGCGGATTGTAGCTTGAATTATCGATTAAAGGTATTTATTTCAGCTGTTATCGATGAAATACCCTTAAGCCAAGGTTTACGCGCTTGAAGTTCTGCTGGTAAAGCTGCCATGGCTTGTTTAGCCTCAGATTTATTCTGATATACCTTTGAGGTGACTACACTAAAGCTTTTGCCGCTAAGCTGTCTTTGATAAGTATGTAAGTTATGCTTTTTATGCTGAAGTATAAACTTATCCAACAAGATCTCATCTGAAAATCCTGCTATTTGCACCACATAGCCTTGTTCAAATTGCTCTGCTTGAATTAAATAATAGTTGGGTTTAACTGACTCGCTATCAGCAGGAATGCTCGCTATTTCAGCGTCAGCAGTTTTAGCACTCAATGCATGTAAAATATCACTGGTTTTTGCTGCAATTACTTTTTTGTTTTCTACAATGCTGCTAGTAAAAAGTGCTGCGGTAATATCTTCATTGGTCGCCTGGTTTGCTAATGCAATTGTAGGTTGGTTGGAACTACTTTGCTCCGAGCCCTCTTTTTGTTTCTTTATAAGTTTTCGGCCAGTTAATGCATCTGGAATCAACTGTTCAGCCTCATTAATCGCCTCGATACCACTCTTTGATTCACTATCAAATACAGTCTGATGAACGGTGCTAATTGTTGCTTGGTTAGCATCATCTACAATCAGTAGGTATAGCCAAATACATGCCGCTAATATTACTAACAGCGTCGCAGCAACACTAAATTTCTGCCAAAGAGATAATGAACCAGTCACTTTATGCTGGGTGAACTTTTTATCATCCATACTCAGTACTTGACCGGTACCCGCCTCAATAATAGCTATTTTATTTTTAAACAAACTTTTATTTACCGTTAGCTGCTCTGCTGCGTCTGATAAGCCAAACAAAACTACATTGATAGTTAATTTATGCTTTTTGGCCAAACTGACTAATTGACATAACTCGTATTTTACTTGTAATGATAAAGCGTGTGCGTGGTCGACAACAATTGAAATGGCTTCACTTTGTTGCTTAGCAAAGTTTATAACACTTACGGCGAGTGACTGCTCTGGGTCGAATAAAGTATTGGCGAAGAGTTGCTCGACAAGTCGACAACGCATTTGAATATCATTAATTTTGGATGATGCAGCGACAAATGCAACATTATAATGCTGAGCATTTGCTTTGCTATTACTTGATGCGTTGGAAAGGCTTACAAGATATTGACTAGCTAATTGAGAGTACTCTGAAGCATCATCACCAACAACTAATACCGCTTGCTTGGTAAAGCGTAAATTGTAATCTACTCGTGCAATGACACTGATGCCCGTAACTGAGTTAGTATTATTGCTTGGCGTGGTGCTCGGTATGGCTGAATTGGCTAATACAGACATGCTTAATCCTTTCTATTGATAAAGTCGTTTAGGCTAACTAACCTAAACGAAATAATTATAGAATTTCTTGAAGCATATCCTGAGAAATATCATCGCGAATTTCAGACTGACCTATTGCTGTAGGGATGATAAACCTTAATTTACCAGCAATATTTTTCTTGTCTCTACGCATGTGACGCATAAATTCAGCAAGTCCCATATTTTCTGGTGCAACTAAGGGTAAATCAAATGCTGAAATTAATTTTTCTATGCGTCGAAGATCTGACACTTCAAGTAAATTCATTGTTACTGCTAATTTAGCAGCAAGTACCATGCCAGTAGCAACAGCTTCGCCATGTAACCATTTGCCATAACCCTGTTCAGCTTCAATGGCATGACCAAAGGTATGACCTAGATTTAATAAAGCCCTAACACCTGCTTCAGTTTCATCATTTGCAACTATGTCAGCTTTGCATTGACAACATTTCTCAATCATCAGGGCAAGTACTTCTTTATCACCTGATTTGATTAACGCAATATTATTCTCAAGCCATAAGAAAAAATCTTTATCGCCTAAGATACCGTATTTGATAACCTCAGCTATTCCTGCATTAAATTCCCGCACAGGTAAAGTTTTAAGGCTATCAATATCAATCAATACCGCTTTAGGTTGATAGAATGCGCCTATCATATTCTTACCTAAAGGATGATTTACTGCTGTTTTACCACCGACAGATGAATCAACTTGCGATAACACTGTTGTTGGGATCTGAATGAAATCTATACCACGCTGATAACAAGCTGCGGCAAAACCGGTAATATCACCAATGACACCACCACCTAAAGCAATTAATGTTGTATCGCGACCATGCTCATTTTTAAGCAAGTGAGACATAATAACTTCAAAGTTAGCTAAGCTTTTCTCAGCTTCACCATCAGGTAATATTACTTCATCGACGGAATAGTCAGCTAATCTTGTTTTTAGAGCAGCAAGGTAAAGTGGAGCAACGATATCATTAGAAACGATACACACGCGTTTACCACGAATATGAGATGAAAAAAGGTCTGCTTTATCCAACAGACCAGAATCAATATAGATAGGATAACTACGTTCACCTAGCTCAAGATTAAGGGTTGCCATGTAAAAGTGTTTCCTAGGTAAAGGGGATTTATTAGAAGTCTAGTTTTTCTATTATCTTATGAGCAACGACTTTCGCGCTTTGGTCATCTGTTTGGACGATAACATCTGCGATGTCTTCATAAAGCGGATTACGTTCAACAGCTAAGTTTTCAAGTACTGTGCGTGGCTCTTCAGATGTTTGTAATAGTGGACGACGACGATCTCTTTGAGTTCGGGCTACTTGCTTATCTATAGTAGTCTCAAGATAAACAACAATTCCGCGAGCAGATAAGCGATTTCGAACATTAGTGCTGATGACTGAACCACCACCTGTTGCTAAAACAATGCCTTGCCTTTCGCTTAAGTCTTCAATGACAGTTTCTTCTCTTTTGCGGAAGCCTTCTTCACCTTCAAGATCAAATACCCAAGCAATGTCTGCACCTGTACGGCGTTCTATCTCTTGATCAGAGTCAAAAAACTCAAGATGCAATCGGTCGGCAATTTCTCTACCGATAGTGCTTTTTCCAGCACCCATAGGGCCTATAAGGAATATGTTACGTTTTTCTGCCATTAGATTTACTTAATACTCGTTGTGTTTACAGGATTGTCAGAAGCGTTACTACAATGAAAAAGATGCTTTTGACACAAAAGAGGTCTCCCTCGGAAATTTCAAGGGCGTAATTATCGCAAGTGTTCAGCCTAAATTGCAAGTAGCAATACTATTTACTTAGCTAAAAACTGCCTTTTAAAAACAAAAAATCCACTAAATGGCGTAAATAACGTCATTTAGTGGATTAGTTATGAACTAGTTTTTAGAACTGTTCAGTAACAATTCGCGGTGTTACAAAAATTAATAACTCTTTTTTCTCGTTCAATTGACTTGATGTTCTAAATAACCAACCTAGGTATGGAATATCACCTAACACTGGAATTTTAGAGACTGTGCTAATAATAGCTTGTTGGTAAATACCACCTAATACAATTGTTTCGCCATTATTAACTAATACTTGAGTACCGATACGTTGTGTATCGATAGCTGGTGCTAAACCACTTTTAACCTCTGATACTGTATCTTGAGTAACAACTAAGTCTAAAATGATTTTATCATCAGGCGTAATATGTGGAGTAACTGTTAAGCTTAAAACAGCTTTTTTAAACTGTGTTGCTGTAGCACCACTTGAAGCTGCTTCTTGATAAGGTATTTCAACACCTTGCTCAATATAGGCTTCTTTTTGATTAGAAGTAGTTATGCGCGGACTAGCGATTACTTCACCTTTATTCTCTTTCTCTAGGGCTGATAATTCTAGATCCAAGATAGTACCATTAGCCAACCTTGCTACTTGAAAAGCAATAGTTCCTGCTGGCGAAGCTACTGGTAAGTTAACATTTAATCGATCAACTAAATCAGGAACGGCTCCTCCTCTAGCAGTATCTACACCTTCAAGTGAACCTGCAGTGGTACTTTCACCATCAGTATTAGTAGCGCCCCAACGAATGCCTAACTCTTCATTCATGTTGTCTTTAACAGTAACCATACGCGCTTCAATAACTACTTGGCGAATTGCAACATCCAAGATAGTTACCATGCGTTTAATATCTTCGATACTGCTCGCAGTATCACGGATTAATAAAGTATTAGTACGTTCATCTACTGAAACACTACCACGTGGTGATAGTAAGCTAGTATCTTCATTTTTAATAAGCTCGGCAAATTCTGCTGCCTTAGCGTAGTTAATTTGAACATACTCTGAATATAAGACAGCTAATTCTTCAACTTGTTGTTTAGCCTGCAATGTTTGTGCTTCACGTGCAGCTAATTCATCACTTGGCGCTACCATCAAGATATTGCCTTGCATGCGCTTATCTAAACCTTTGACTTTTAAGATAATGCTTAAAGCTTGATCCCAAGGAACACCATCTAGGCGTAAGGTAATATTACCAGTAACAGTATCACTGATAATTAAGTTGAATTCATTGTAATCGGCAATGATTTGTAAAACAGTACGGACAGGAATGTCTTGGAAGCTCAGTGAAATACTACGACCAGTGAAATCATCAGTTTCACCTAAATAAGTAGGTTCCTTAACCGGTTTTTCTTTTACCGTTAAAATGAATAAATTGTCTTCTTGTTTCTGGGTAAAAATAAAGCCGCTTTCAACTTCAATCACTAAACGAGCATTACGACCTTCTTTAAACGTTTCAATACTGGTAACGAGTGTGCCGAAATCTGTCACATCAAGCTTGTAAAGTAAGTCATCAATAATTTCAGTATTATGAAACTCTACATTCAATTTACCTAACTTATCGTTAACATCAGCAGCTAGCATATTCTCCTTAAGATAAACTAAGATTTGCCCTTCATTGTCACCATTTAATCTAAAGTCAATCGATTCAATATGGTTAATGAAGTCATCCCCCGCAGGGCTTAATTGCTCAACAACTTCTGCAGAATCACCGTAGTTAAAAGTTATAGCAAATTCTTTTTCATTATTTAACGCAACATCAAATACAGACAGTTTTTCTAAATTAATTAACGCAACAACTTTTCCAGTTGCAGCATCAAGAGTAATATTTTTCACACCCGCATGTTGAACAAGTGTTTCTTTCAGATCTTGTTCAAAAGCACTAGCATCAAAGGTCACTTCAACGAATGCTGGAGTCATCGATGTTTTTACTTCAGGTAACGTAGTAATGTTTTGCGCAAAACTAAATACGAGAACTATTTGATCGCTTTGAATTGTATTATATGAAATACCAACCAATTCATTATTTTCATTTGCATTAGCACTCATTGAAGTTAATACAGTGGAGATCATGAAGATTGTCGCAAGCCAGAGCTCTTTAATAGCAGTAAAGCTTTTATAATTTTTCATTTGATTAATTAGCATTATTATTTCCTTTACTTATTTGACTCTTCAGATTGTACGATTTCTAATGTTGCTTCTCGCTCTATCCAACATCCTGCACCATCTGGGGCTAATTCAATTATTTTCACAGTTTTTGCACTCACTTGTGTGATACGGCCATTGTATAAGCCAAGGTAATTTCCAACAGCAACTCTATGTAAGCTCATATCTGAAGCTTCGAGTAAAGCCCACAACATACTTGCATCACCCAAAGTTCCACGCATAGTTAAGTCACTTAGTGCGTACTTTTCTAACGGCTGTTTACGGCGGTTTGTATCTGGGCTTAAACACCCTGCCATTTGTTGCATTTTTTGCTGAATAGCTTCAGGTCTCGGTAAAACAAATGGACTACGTAAATCATCGGCTGAATAAGCTATATGATTAAATGGATGGACCTCTGGCATAGGTTCAATGTAATTGGTGGTAGTTGCTTTAACTTGAGCCATATGCGCTTTAATTTCTGAAGTATCATCAAAGCAACCTGAAAGCATAGTCATAGCAATGATACTTGATAGTGCTAGTTTTTTAGAAGGTAAACTAAGGTTTATCATTTGCTCGCCTCCTCTTGGTAACGGTAGGTTTTAGCTTGTAACTTCAAATTGAGCGTATCGCTATCACCGTCAGAAATCCTAATTTTAAAATCATGCAAAGTAACAATTCTTGGTAGTCCTGCAATCTTACTTACAAACTGACCAAAAGAATGGTACGGGCCAATAACTTCAATATCAATTGGTAGCTCAATATAAATCTCTTTACTGATTTCTGGTTGCCACTCTAGTTTGATAAAATCAAGGCCACTCGTAGTACCAACGAAAGTAATATCATCAAGTAAACCAGGTATTTCATGACTGTTAGGTAAGCTACGTAGTTGGTTTGCAAAAGTATCTTCAGCTTCTACCATTTGTGCTCTAAACAAATCTAAGTTTGCTGCCACGTGGTATTTAGTTCGGTAAGATTCTTTTAAAGTCTTCTCTTCAGCTTCACCACGTTCTAGCGATTTCATCTGATCGCTAATTATGCCCATATAGCCTAAAAAGCAAATTACGACCGCTAAGAAAATAGCTAATAACAATTTTGCAGCTGCAGGCCATTGACCAATATTTTCAAGCTCTAAATTATCAAACTGGGATGCATCAAACTTCATTATTTGCCCCCTTTACTGGCTTGACCGTCATCAACTAAGCCTTTAATTTTTACTTTCATCTTAAAGCTACTCAGTAATTTAGGAGAGCCATCATCCGCTGTAATTGATTCAGGTGTGGCATCAACGAATAAATCAGATAGCTCAACAGCACGAATCATATTAGCTAAATGGTTGTTAGATTCACTCTTACCCATAAGTAGCAGGGTATTACCTTGCTTTTCCAGCTCAATAATATAAACACCGTTTGGAATGATTTTAGCTATCTCATCAAGCACTTGCGTACCTACATTTCGGCTGCGCTGTAATTGTTCAACAACATCAATACGCTTTTGTAGTGCTGCTTTTTTATCATTTAAGGTTTTGATTTCAGCGATTTGAATATCTAGCTGAGCGATTTCATTCTTCAAGTATTGGTTTTTGGAGTTTTGACCATCAATACGAGCGTTGTAATAAAAATTGATTGATAAAACCAATGCTAAAGCAAAAACGCCTACAGCCGTTAATAAAGTAAAGTATTCTTTCTGTTGTGCCTTTAGTGCTTCTTCGCGCCAAGGAAGTAAATTTATATGTGCCATGGCGTAAAGCTCCTTAACGCTAAACCAGTTGCAACCATTAATTGTGGTGCAACATTAGAAAGCTCATCTTTATCAACAGATTCTGCAACTTCCATATCATTAAATGGATTAGCGATAACTGTATGTATACCTAATTCATCGGTAAGAAGACTTTCTAGTCCTTCTAACGCCGCGGTACCACCTGAAATTAATAAATAATCAACCTTTTCTTGACCACTAGTTGTCAAGAACATCTGAATCGCACGTCTAATTTGCTGCATCAAAACAGTGTGGAAAGGCGCTAAAACCTCAAAGGTATAATTTGGCGGTAAATCATTAGACGTTTTTGCTTCTTCTGCTTGCTCAAATGACTTGTTGTAATAGGAAACAATAGAGCGAGTATATTGTTCGCCACCAAACATTTGATCTCGACTATAAATATGCTTACCGGCATCGGTTGCAGAAAAGAGTGTTACCGTTGAGCCAATATCAACAATCGCTACTATCTTATCTTTGGCATCATCAGGTAACTGTGCCAAGCATAAATCATATGACCTGCCGACAGCATAAGACTCAACGTCAATTACTTTGGCATGAAAATCACCAGCATCAAGAGCTGCAACACGGGCTTCTATAGACTCTGTACGGGCAGCACTTAATAAAACATTAACTTTGCTAGGATCAGATTCATTTATATCAAGCGTTTCAAAATCTAGACTAACTTCATCAAGAGGGAAAGGGATAAGGCTATCAGCTTCTATTTCTATTTGGCTAGCAAGTTCATCTTCTGTTAAAGCAACATCCATGTAAATCATTTTGGTGATTACAGTCTGTCCTGACACTGCAGCTGCGGCTTCTGTTGCCTTTGTTGAAATTTTTTTCCTTAGTTTAGCTATGACTACGCCAACGGCCTCTATATCTTGAATCTCACGATCTACAACTGATCCTCGGGGCATTGGTTCAATTGCGAAGTCTTCAATTATGAAGCCCTCATTTCCTTGACTCAATAATACAGCTTTCGCTGAATGGGATCCGATATCGATCCCAACCATCATTGAGTTTTTCTTTTTCCATAGTTTGTCTAGCATAACGACCTACAATTTTATTTTTGTAATTATTTTAGACGTAAAATACGCATAAATACATTTATTACATGCTTTTACACGATATACTAGTATTATCTTACATTTTTATCCACTAAATGGCCTTTTGTTGTGTTTTCAATCAAAAATTTATTAAAAGTCAGTTTGATACTGGTAATACTGTCGTCAATTGGCGTCTATAGTTTATATTTATCAATGCGTTCAGAATTACCCAGTGTTGAGTCATTAAAAGACTTACATTGGCAAACACCGCTGCAAGTTTTTTCTAAGGATGGTTTACTGATTTCACAGTTCGGTGAGAAGAAGCGAACACCTTTGACTTTAGATGAAGTACCTCAACAACTGATTGATGCTTTACTGGCAACAGAAGATGATCGCTTTTACTTACACTTTGGTGTAGATCCTATAGGCATGGGTCGTGCTGTGCTTGGTAAGCTAATGGGTCAAGATAAAGGTGGCGCCAGTACTATCACCATGCAGGTTGCTCGAAACTTCTTTTTAACGCGAGAAATCACCTACACCCGTAAGATTCGTGAGATATTTCTCTCATTCCATATAGAGAGCTTACTAAGCAAAGACGAAATCTTGATGTTATATATTAACAAGATTGAACTTGGTCATAGAGCGTTCGGTTTTGGTGCCGCCGCTCAAGTGTATTATGGTAAAGAAATAAATGAGTTAAATTTAGCACAAATAGCTGTATTAGCAGGTCTACCAAAGGCACCTTCAACGTTAAATCCAATTCGTTCACCAGCGCGAGCAAAAGATAGACGTGCTGTTGTATTAAAACGCATGTTAGTAAGTGGTTACATAACAGAGCAACAATACCAAATAGCGAAAGAAACGCCTATTTCAGGGAAAAAACACGGTGCGGAGATTGAACTTAGTGCCCCTTATGTAGCTGAAATGGCTCACCAAGAAATGCTAGAACGTTATGGCAGAGAGAAGGCTTACACCGAAGGCTTTAAAGTCTTTACCACCATAACTTCAAAACTACAAACCGCTGCAGAGCAAGCTTTAGTTAATAACCTGCTAAATTACGATCAGCGCCATGGCTATAGAGGAGCAATCCGTTCGCTTCTACCTCAAGATAATGACACAGATTTAACAGCACAGCCATTAGCCCCTTTAACATCTAAGGACATTGCAACTGCATTATCACAAGCAAAATATTACCAAATGCTTGTGCCTGCTGTCGTAGTAGCCGTAGAAAAAAAATCCGTAGCGATCCAGCTACAAGGCTCTCAAGCAGCAACAATAGATTGGCCAGGTCTTGCTTGGGCTAGACCTTACATTAATGATCAAAAACAAGGGCAGCCACCTAAGCAAGCTAGTGATATCCTTAACTATGGTGACGTCATTTTAGTCAGTAAAATGCCTGATGATAATTACCGACTAGCTCAACTCCCTATGGCGAGTGCTGCTGTTGTGTCACTTTCACCAGATGATGGTGCAATTAGAGCAGCAGTCGGTGGTTTTAGTTTTGAACAAAGTCAGTTTAACCGTGTCACGCAAGCTAAACGTCAGGTCGGTTCTAATATCAAGCCTTTCATCTATTCTGCAGCTCTTGAAAATGGCTTTACCCTAGGAACACTAGTCAACGATGCCCCCATTAATCAATGGGATAAAAGTTCGGGTGGTGTTTGGCGCCCAAGAAACTCTCCTGAAACGTATGTTGGTCCGATTCGAGTTCGCCAAGCGTTAGCTGAATCAAAAAATGTTGTCGCTGTACGTTTATTAAAAAGCATCGGTGTTACCAAAACTATTAACCATTTAACTGCTTTTGGCTTCGATGCTAAAGATTTACCTCGAAGTGAAACCTTAGCACTTGGTTCAGCATCATTAACCCCTTTAGAAGTAGCAACAGGCTTCGCTACTTTCGCTAATGGTGGCTTCTTGATTAAGCCTTATTTAATTGATCGAATAGAGAACAGTGAAGGCGAAGTAATATATCAAGCTGAACCTGCTTTAGCTTGCGATCCTTGCAAGCAATCTACAGACCAAGAAAATCAAGATGCAGATAGCCTCAATGCACAGGTAACCCTCAACGAACTCACTGGTTTTAGTGATGAAAGTGTTGCGAACGCTGATACTGACGCAGTTACTCCAGTCAAGCAAGCAGCTAGAGTTATCAGCTCACAAAATGCCTTTTTAATTACTCAAGCATTAAACAGCGCAATTTGGGGTGCCGATTGGTCTATCAAGCCTGGTTGGCAAGGAACTGGTTGGCGTGCAAGAACATTAAAGCGCAGAGATATTGCCGGCAAAACTGGAACAACAAATGAAGCAAAAGATGCTTGGTTCTCTGGTTTTAGCCGACGTTTAGTGACAACTTCTTGGATAGGGTTTGATGATCCTGGGCATATGCTTGGTCGCACTATCTATAATAATAATTTAGGTAAAAACCAAACAACGGGTAATGAGTTTGGTGCAAAATCAGCACAACCCGCTTGGATTGATTTTATGCGTGTTGCTTTAGCTGATATTGAAAATGAGGGTTTCCAACCGCCAGTTGATATTGTTTCTGTTCGTATAGATAAGGCCACAGGTAAGCTGACCAATAAGACCGATAAATCCAGTAGATTTGAATACTTCCGTTTAGGTAATGTGCCAACAGATTTTGTGTCAGAAGATACTAGCAGTGAAATACATTCAGGTAGTAAAAAAGAACCTGAGGAAGAAGAGCTGTTTTAGTTAACTGCTTTTTACGAATAAAAAAGCAGTTAGCTAATGGGCTAACTGCTTTGTTCATTTTGACAGGTTGTTTTATTACTTGTTCAATCTAACTAAAGACGCTCTCTCAGGCTTTTTACCAGTACCTTTAATGAATATCTTTAACAAATACTTTTGAATTACGTTGAAAATTATACATTTCTTTTTTTCCTTCAGGCAAGCGCTCCATTGAGGTTTCAATAAAACCTTGTTCGCGAAACCAATGACCACTGACAGTTGTTAATAAAAACAACGAAGTTAAACCTTGTCTTTTAGCCGCCAATTCAAGTGCATTGATAATCCTTTCACCACGATTCCCCTTACGGTAATCAGGGTGGATCACTACACAAGCAATTTCACCACTATTTGCTTCTGGATAAGGGTATAAAGCAGCACAAGCAATAATCACATCTTCTTTTTTCAGCACAGTAAAACGGTTTATCTCGACCTCAAGCAATTCACGAGAACGCTTCACTAAAACGCCCTCTTCTTCAAGCGGCTGGATTAACTCCAAGATTCCTACAACATCATCAATAGTAGCAACAGAGACTTCTTCCTTGTGATCTTTAGCAATTAAAGTACCTGAGCCATCTCGAGTGAATAACTCTTGCAATAATGCCGTTTCACTTTGGTAACTGACACAATGACAACGTTCTACGCCATTCTCGCCACTTTGAATAATTGAGCGCAATAGCAATTGACGAACATGACAATCCTTCTCATCTAGTAAAGTTTTTACCGTGCGAACGCTACAACTTCTAATCAGTTTACCTGTTTTATCAATCAAGCCCTCATCTTCAGTAAGCGCAATTAACTTATCCGCTTTTAAAGCAATTGCCGTTTGCGTGGCAACATCCTCGAGAGCTAAGTTAAAGACTTCACCTGTCGGGGAATAACCAATAGGAGAGAGCAAAACGATTGAACCATAATCAAGCTGCATGTTAATGCCATCAGAGTCTACTCTTCTGACACTCCCCGTGTATTTATAATCTATGCCGTTTCGAACACCCATAGGCTTGGCGATAACAAAATTACCTGTGCTCACTCTTATTTGTGAGCCATGCATAGGCGAGTTGACCAAGCCTGTTGAAAGCAGCGCTTCAATATGCAGACGCAAAGAACCAGTAGCATCTTTCACCGCAGTTAATGTTTCTGCATCGGTAATTCGAAGGTTATTTTCTATACTTTCCGTTAGGTTTCGCTGCTTCATGCGATCTTCAATTTGTGGCCGTGCACCATGCACCACCACCAACTTCACACCAAGACTTCGCAGTAAAGAAATATCATGAATAATATTAGCAAAATTGGGGTGTGTTACCGCTTCACCACCAAACATCAACACCACGGTTTTTCCACGATGCGCATTAATGTAAGGCGCGGCGTTTCTAAACCATTTAACGTAATTTTGATCGCTATTATTCATGCTTTCCATTCTTTTAAATACTATCCTATTTACCTTGTCCAACAATGTATTGCATCGCAACTTCATCATTAGCATCTTTATGTGGACTTGGTTCACTATCCTCAATGATATTTTCTGCAAGTGAGTTCTTATCTATTGAGTTAAAGCCAAGCGCGCTAAAGTATTGTGGAATGTAAGTTAACACAATAATTTGCTCTAGCTCCATTTGGTGAGCAAACTCAAGTAAGTATTGAACTAATGCTTCTCCTTGACCTTGTTTTTGAGCGCTTTCTTCCACGACCACAGAGCGAATTTCTGCTAAACCGGTTTGATAGATATAAAGTGATGCTGTACCCACCACAACACCATCAAGCTCAGCAACGACAAAGTTTTGAATGTCATGAATAATATTGTCACGCGTGCGTGGTAAAATTTCACCTTTATCTGCCCAAAAGTCAGTCAGTTGATAAATACTATCAACATCTGACATTTTTGCTCGACGTACTGACATAGCTGCAGCTTTTTGCGCATTTAAACGTTGTTTCACTTGTTTAAGTGCCACTTGAGTTTGTTGTTTACCCGGCGCGCCGACCACTTGTTCATTCAATATTTCTTCATTACCGGTAGCCAATGCTTTTTCAACTTGTGAACGCGATGTACCACCTAATGCTTCACGCTTATCTAAAGTAGATTCAATATCAAGGTGTTGATAAACATCTTGTTCAATCTTTTCAGAATACTCTTGTAACTGAGTAATGGTTAAATCTTCTAACGGTACGCCTTTATCAATAGCGGCGAGTACCACTTCACCAACAATGTGATGGGCTTCACGAAACGGAATATCTTTACCTACTAAATAATCAGCAAGTTCAGTCGCGTTAGCATAACCTTGTTGTGCTGCAGCTAAAGTACGTGAACGATTGACTTTTAAGCCGTCAGCCACAAGCACTGCCATTTCCATACATTCTTGCCAGGTGTCCATTGCATCGAATAAGCCTTCTTTGTCTTCTTGCATATCTTTGTTATAGGCAAGTGCTAAGGCTTTCATAGTGGTTAACATGCCCGTTAGCGAACCAAAAACACGGCCCGCTTTACCACGGATTAACTCACAGGCATCAGGGTTTTTCTTTTGCGGCATTAAAGATGAACCTGAGCTCACTAAGTCACTCATTTCAACAAAGCCCGCTTCACCTGAGTTGTAGAAAATTAAATCTTCAGCAAAACGTGATAAATGCATCATTGAAATACTGGCAGAAGCAAGTAACTCAATCACGTGATCTCTATCAGACACCGCATCTAAACTGTTCATGGTTGCGGTT